>ERZ724522.630-NODE-630-length-21569-cov-3.841173_pt1 | contig 21569 bp, 33 predicted proteins | sample MGYA00376055_ERZ724522 | MGnify/ENA primary metagenome ERZ724522 (study PRJEB28724, sample SAMN07190884) | wastewater metagenome | isolation source: effluent of sewage treatment plant in Hong Hong | place: Hong Kong | collected 2016-03-17 ...
AAGGATTCGGCCGCTCGCGTCGAGCAAGTAAGTCATCCGCATCTGCACGTATATCGCATTCGACGACACTGCCAGCGATGTCGCATACCACGGGGACATGATCAGTACGCGCGCCGGCTTAGTGCGGTCGATAGCGTCGATGAGGGTGGGGTCCACCCATACTCCAGCAAGGCTCTTGCGGGCCATCTCTACTGGCGTGTCCCAGCAAAGCACACCGTTCTGCATCCAGGCTCCGTTGCCACCGACGATTGGGCGAATCCACTCCATGAAGAAGCAGCCGAACGGCGGCGTGCAATTGGGGAAATCAACGGCGTATTCCCACTCGGCCTTTTTGTCGGCCTCGTAGTACTCTGCAACATTATCGACAACGAACGTTGTCACGGAGCGAATACACTTTCGCTCGTGCTCGCATAGTTCACGGCACCCAGCGATGTCGGCCTTGTCGCCCTCAGGATTCAACACGCATTCGTGTGCGTGTACGCCAGTTAAAATTCGGTGTGCAAGCCTAAGCATCTGGCACCTCCCAATTCTCTTCGCTACGAATCTCAAACCAAAACCGGATTCCGAGGGCACACAGCGCTCGCACAGAAATCCCCGACTCCTTGGACTTCGCTGTGAGCTTGTCGAATAGTTCACGACGAACCGGCACGGTGACGGGAATGAGGTCGTCTTCACATGGAGCTTTTGAAACCACAGTCTTCCCCTAATCCAAATCATCAAAGGGCCACCATGACCCTCTGGCCCTCACTAAAAACACCCAACTAAAGCACAGCTTGTTATTCTTCCAGCACGCCAACAGCACCTCTCTCAATGCCGCAGGATTGTCCTGAACGCGCTTGTGGCACTTCGGGCACGCCATGCAGACATTGCCGATGAAGTCGTAGCGGGGAACTACGTGATGCGCTTCGATGTCCAACCGCTCGTCGCCGCAAAGCCAGCACGTCTCGAAGCCGTTCTCGTCTGTGTTCCAACGGTGCGCCGTATTGCATACCTCGTCGTTCGCCAGCAGCGTGAACGGAAACAAAGTTTTCCACGCTCGCGCCGGCGCATCGAGCCAACGCTTGCTTTCCAGAAACGACACTCCGAACGAATCCCGGTAGACCAACTTCGCCCGCCGCTTCTTGTCTCCGGTCTTGGCCTGCTTGCGCATCGGAATCTTGCGCGGCGGCATCGAGCTATAAGCCTTCACCGGCTCTGGCTCTCTAAACCTTCCGCCTGGGTTCAAGATGTAGGCGTAGTCGGGCATGGGGTCTGTCTCAAAGTGCCGCGCAGGCTTGGCCAATTCCAAGACCTGCGCGGCGGGGCGCACGTTGCTCTCAAGGGGTTCCGTAAAGCACGGTTACTTCGGGCAGGTCTCGCGCGATGCGCGCCCGGATGTCTTCCACTGCTTTAGCCTTTGCGGCGCGCAGTTCGTCTGGCAGCGGTCGGAAAAGGAACTTCTGTTTCGGCGCGTCAATCTCAAGGTCACAGCCGATTGTGACTTCGTTCTTTTCTTCGCCGGGGTTGCTGAACACGGCAGTCGAGACGGTGACCAGCTCGGGGATGGTCCCCGCGCCAGTGACTTCGTTTTCAACTGTCTTGCCAAGCGACTCGTTTCCGTGCTGTAGGTCTGCCGTGCCGGAGGTAGACGTGCGCCACTTCAGGCTACGGATGGCCGCAATCAGTTCGGCCCGCTTCTCCGCCCCCGGCAAATTCACCCGCAGGGCGCGAATCATTTCCGGCTGGTCGAACCTCTGGGCATCAACCAGAAACGCGAATTGGTCCGTGAGCTTTAGGCCCATTGTCACCCGCTCGCGCCGGTCGCCGTCGTCGGTGATAAGAACAACGCAGCTTTCGCTGACCCACACGACAGGGGCCGTGTTCCATTTCTTGGCAGCCGCCACCAGATCAACAACCGACTCGACACGATGGCCGCGAAGTGGCGGTGACACTTTGATTTCCTTCAGCGTGCCAGCCTGATCAACATACGCCGTCCGTCCATCCCCAGGCACTTCCAGCAGCTTGGCCTTTTGTTGCTCTCTGGCACTATCGAACAAGTACGCAAATGCTTCCTTCAGCATGACAGGTCAATCCTTTCTTACCGCTGCACGCGGCCGGTTTCTGGGTCTAGATCGTCGAATGTGGTTTGGTCGATGTTCGTCGGCGAATTGGCCGAGTACATCAAGTGCCCCTTGGTGTTGGTTCCAAAGCTGTATGTCTTGCTCTTACGCGTTGGCACCTTGGATTTGATTTGGAACTCGCCCATCGCGCCATCGCACTGCCCCTCGTCACCAACTACCGGAGTCAGCTTCAATTCCAGATTGATTGATCGCGCGTTCTTATCGCCGGGACGATCCATACAGTCTTGCACTGCACGGCGCAGCTCTTGCATAAACGCAACGGCCACGCGGCCATCGTCAAGATCGTTCAGACTCGCCAGACTCAATTGCACAATTCCCACGGCATACTCCTTTCAATTCGGTTTCCTTTTCAATGCTTCCGCGCCGGCCGGGCTAGTCGCCCGCAACAACCGACACAGTCTGTGGCTATTTCATCCCACCCACCGGAGCCAGGCCCTAACAGTTAGGCGCGGCTGTCGGCCTGGACTCCGGTAAGATGGTTTAGAGTGATTTCTGAATCTTGGGGTTTGGTGCCGCTGCCAGTTCAGTACGTGCCTGCTTGATCGTCTGCATGATGATGCTCATTGGCGTGGTATCGAGCGGGGATTCTGGCCCGCACCACTTCTCATCCAGCACGGCGATGGCTTGCAGGTCTCGCTTCTCCACGGCTGCCATGATCTCGGCGATGATGTCTGAGACTTCTGCGGCTTCGTCTGAGTCGCCTTGCGGTTCGTCGATGGTCGCGGGCTCTGGTGCCGCTTGCACGGTCGGTGCCGTGGGTGCCGGCAACAGCGCGTCGGTCAAGTCGCTCTTGGCCAGTCGGCTCGGCTTCGCAACTTGCTGGGCCTGCTCGCCAACGCCCGGCAATTCATCTTCCAAGTACATCCCGCCCAACATCGTGGGGAACGAACTCCGCAACGCGTCGGCTTCACAGCATTTCACGATCATGCCGGCCGGGTCGTCATTCCAGCGGCCGAACGGCTTGCGGAACGTCTTGAGGTTGAGGCGCTTTGTGTTGGGGTGTTTGCGATTCTTGAAGTACACCGTGGCCCATGCACCTAACAGCGTGTCATCGTCTAACGTGAAGTCGCCAACGCGGTCAACCAGCTCTCCGGCTTTCGTCCGCACGATGACGCCCGACTCCATCCCGTCATATTCCGGATGAACTTCCGCACGTTTTAGAAACGCCTGGTGCGCCGTAATCAGCGAGAACTGCGGGCCGTCTTTCGTGTCGTAGCCTACCAGAAACGCATCGCCCTCAAACGGATTCAACCCGCGAGCCTTGCAAAGCATGATGAACTTAAGCGCTTGCGTGTTGTCGCAGCAGTGACCGTTGCGGGTCTTGACGCAAATCATCGTTTTGACGATGTGGCAGGAAAGGCTGATCGTCTCTTCCGACATGAACGGCTTGAACTCGATCCGATCTTTCTCGGTCGGTGCCGTTGCCGCCGCAGTTGTCACGCCATTTTTCGGTACAGTCGCAGTCGCCATCGCCTAATCCTCCAAAGTGTTTTCTCGTGAATAAGCCCAACGCGGAAGCGCGAGCTTAGTGACCTGGCATTCCCACGGCGTAGTCCATTGCTTGATCTTGTGGCAATGCGCCAATCGGTTCAGCAGAATACGGTTCTCGCGCGCACCAAGCGCCAACGCCTCTTCGTCCAGTTCGTATAACGCAACCTCATACGGTTCGCTCTTGCCGACCACGATGTAGACAAAACTGGCATCCTCGCCCGTCAACACCCGGTGCCCTTCCAAGTAGTACGGGGCCTGGCGGTAGTAACGGAAGTTGTGCGAGTCTCGCGCGAACGCTTCCGGCCGTGGATCGTTCGACGTTTTCAAATCGGCGATGATCGTCCGGCCGTTGTTGTCTTTGGTCAGCTTGTCTCGCCGACTCTTGCAATGCAGGCCGGTGACTTCATCCCGCCAGACAATCGAGTGTTCGACGGGTCCGTCTTGGGAAAGCAGCATCGATGCCAGCGGGTGAGCCAAGACGGCTTGAGTCATTCGCGCCACTAGGTCGTACCGCTTCGCCTCCGGCTTGGTCAGCTTGCCGCACGACGCCACGATCTCGGCGAACTTCTCCGGCTCAAGTACCGCCGCGTGAAACCACGTCCCCAGCGTCAGCGCTTCGGTCGGCTCGGGTGCCGGAATCGTCTTGGCGACAAACCGCCCGTGATACAACCGGGGAGACTCCGCGAATATCTTCAAGCCCGAATGGCTCACGTAGTCTGTGGTGGCGTGGTATTCTTCGTTGGTACAGGGCCACTCCGCCGCTCTCGTTGCATCAATCATGCTCACGTTGCCTCGCAGGTATCTGGTACGCAATTGGTCGGCCCGAAGCCCAGAATCTTGTCAATCACAATGCCGCCGACCGAGTGTTCGTACTGCTCGCCATCACCAAAGGCGATTTCATAAACGGCACGGAGCACCGAGCGGCTAACGCCACGGGCCACGAAGTCGTCTCCGTTCATCCGCCACACTCGCTCGAACCCACGGTTGATAGCCACGTCTCGTTCTTCAGGCGTCACGCCGCGTCCCTTTGCATCAAAGCCAGTTCGATAAACCGTTCGTCGTCTTCCAACGCCCACATCAAGTCTCGAATGTGCCGCTTGCTCCAGCCGTGTTCACCGGGCCACACCGGATGACCCGTGCCACCTAGCTCAACTTCGCAGGACAGAATCGCCAGCCGTGTGATTTCAACTTCGGGCGAGTCTGGCGGATTGATGTCCGCAGGGTGAACCGTGCCGCGTCGGCCTTTGACTCGGAAGTCAATGTCGAGTCGGTAGTGCAATTCAGGGTCGCCGTTGTCGGAGTAGGTGAAGTTGAAAAGCGTTCGCATCGTGTCCCTCAGTTCAAAAACGGCCGTGGGCATTGCCCGTTACCCACGGCCTCTCGGTAGTAGCTGCTGCCCCGCAGACGGACGATTGAGCAAGCTTCGCAACAACAGTTCCATTTCGGGTTGGCACTCTGTTCGTCGCATCGAAGCTCTCTCGACGTTGGCTTTTTCTGCGGACCCGCCAACGCTCGCATGACTCGGCAACCGGCTCTTGTGTCCGGCTCGCAGCCTATGGTGTATTTCAAAAAGCTCCGCTTGCCCTGCTGTCGGAACTTAGAAACCGACCGCTAGAACGCCTAGCACAGGGCGCAGCGGAGCCGACGAGAATCAAGCGTTAACGGGTTCGGTGTTCAGCGGAACGGACTCGCGCAACTGGCGAAGCCATTCGTTATTCTCGGCGTATCGGACACGATCTTCGTTGGCGTGCTTGGTGTGGTATTCGATGTCACGCTCGGCGGATGCAACCGCGTCGTTGAAATACGCCAGCGGTTCCTTGGCCTTGCACTTCACAAGCTCTTGGATGTAGTACGACTGTCCGGCGGCGGTGGAGATTTCCAGTTGCTCGCGCATGAACTTCTTAAGCCCCGCGTGATCTGGGGTCGGTGGCACCCACGCATCGACCGAGACCAGCATCGCGCGGCATGACGCCAAGTCGCCCTCGCGTTCGGCAATCGTGTTTTCAAGCCGGGTGACTGCCTCGGCCTTGCGGGCTTCGCCGAACTCCAGCCGTTCGGTTTCGCTCATCGCCTGGAGTCTCGGCAGTTCCGCCTTAGCAGCTTCCAAGCGTTCGTCGTGATAGCTGGTCCGCCCAAGCGTCTCGGGAATTGGAGCATTCATTGGCTCGTCGCGCATCTCGACCAGAGCCCCGAACGCGCGAGCACAGCACCAAACGAACTGCTCAAAATTCAACTTTTTGTCCAGCATGTTGTGGACGTATCCGGTAGCTGAAAGACTCGACATCCCCGCACCTCCTGTTAAGTGAACTCAATCAACTCGCATCAAAACCAGGCATCCTTGCAGCCAGCAATCGGCAGCCGCGCCAAGTGCCAGTAAACCTAGCCAGTAAACCCACAGCCGAACGCTTGCGATCCGTCGCATTGGTTAGCTCCTATTTATTTCTTGGGCTTTTTCAGCCTTGCTCTCTTGACCGTTCCGTCTTTCAGTTCAAACACCATGTGCCAGTTGCCGCCGCTTAGACGGCAGTCAAGGTCCAGCAGCGATGGTTCAATTTGCTTTGATCTTCGTTGCGGCTGAACCTTCTTGAAGTGCCGCTCCGATTCGCGGTACGCAAAGAACGCTCCACAGATGCTTTCGAGGATCAGCTTCATGCCACCCTTGCTCCTATTCAACGTGTGTCCAGGCACGGCGTGTTGCAATTTCGTAGGCACGCGGCCCGCTAATGCCAAACTCTTTGCCGATGTCCGTCGTTGAAACACCGGCCGCATACCGGGCTCGAATCTTTGGAATGTCCGCTTCGGTGAGTTTTGCATTCCGGCATCGGCTCCCCTTGCGAATCTCAAACACGATCGGCATTTACGCTACCTCCAGCGAGCGGTAGGCCATTCGCACGTCCGACAACCGCACGACGTTCGGAAGCCGCTCGCTTTCCAGCATCAACTCACATCCCTTGATGGCACGGTGCGCCTTGATGTGTTCGCAGGCTGCGTAAACAACGGCGTCGAGGCTTCGCTCTTGGTCAGCCGTGAGCATGTGTCGATCGTCGGTCAAAAGCCGCTGCTCGTCGGTCAGTTGCGGGCAGGTGTCCAAGTACGTGTTCGATTCGTGAAACTTCATTTCAGCGGCCCTCACAGCGGGCGTTGTCGTGTTGCTCGCGCAACAGCGGAAACTCGTAGTGATATTCAAACATGTAGGCATCCTCATCGATCTCATCCCAGTGCTTGTCGATGATTGCGGTTGCCAGAAAGCCCATCGCCTTAAAGAACAATTGGGCGTCCAAATTCGATTCACGAACGGTTGCGACAATCCGGTTCCGGCGAAGTGCCGACAGCTTGTTTTGAAGCTTCTGCACCATTTGCCGGCCGAGCCCGCGACGAGAGCACCACGGGTCCACCGCGAAGTTAAGCAAGGCGATATGGTCAGCCATTAGTTCGTACACCATAAAACCGACAATTCGGTCGCAGTGTTCGATAACCATTGCGATGCAATTCGCTTTGCCCAAGCACATCAGGAACTCATCTTCGGTCCAAGCGGCAGAACCGAAGCACTCGTTGTCGATCTCCATGATTCGCGGCAGGTCCCTGCGAATCGCCCAGCGTATGTGACCAGTAACGCTTTCCATCGCTCACCTCCATGCGTGTGAAAAACAAGCGGGCTTAGACTCCATGCCGCCGCCCGCCGATAAAAACCCTCCCTGCAAACGCCCGATCCGTCAGGCTCTCCTGTTAGCGTGCCCAACCCGTTCCTACACGCCTCAGCCAATGGGATTTATCACCAGTTGCGTTGCCCATGCGCAGCGAAGCGAATGACCAGGCAACCGGGACTTTTCAAAACGCAGCTTGCGTTTTCGTGGGCAGATGGCCCAGGAGAAACGCTACGTTGTTTCTGGCTAACCGTCGCTTCTCACGGCGAACGATTAACCATGTGTGGTACTGTAGCGTATTGGGCTACAGTGTCAAGCGGTCTTTTTATGGGTACGGCGAGATTTTTTGAAAATATCTTCCGGCTGTGAAAAACCCAGGGCTTCGGCCAGTTTCTCGCACATTTCAAAGGATGGCTCGAATTGGCCCGCCAGCAGCTTGTGAAGCGTCACGCGGTGAATGCCTGCCCGTTCCGCCAAGGCAGACTTAGAAACGCCGGTCGTTTCGATGCTGCGCCGGACGTTCTCCTGAAAGTTTTTCAGCAGTGGCATTTTCATGCCCCCTATGGTAGCTTACTGGACTACTGAAGAAAAGAGGCTGGGGGGTGAGCGGGCGCAAGGTTTCCACTGGGAAGAAACCAAGAAACGACCGAAGCGGCCCAAGGCCAAACGCCCGAAGTAGCTTGTCACCTTGAAAGTAGGCCAGCGATGCCGATCGATCCACGCGATGTGAGCACCAGATACCCCTTTGGCGAAGTTGAAAACGCCATTAAGGCTCGCATCGAGTTTAGCCTGCATCGCTACCTAGACGGGTCCGCCTACGTTCACGTTTCCATTAAGGAGCCGGGGGCAGTGCTAGAGCGAATGGCCGCTATTGCCCTGAACCCCGAGCAGTGGGCACAACTCGTCGCCATCGTAGACGAGGCATCCAACGAATTAAGCGTGCCGCCCGTGCGGGCGCAGGTCCAAAGAAACTTCCTGGGGTATAAGAGGAACCTGCCATGATCGCTTTTCAGAGCGTCAGACTCGGCGCGGCCGTGGCCTTATTTGGAGCCACCTGCCTGCTGTTTTCCCAGGCAATTAGCCCATTTCTGGAGCCGTGGCGGGCTGAATCCTACGCCGCCGAACAGGCCGAAGCTCGCGGGATTGGCGACTGGCAACTATCATCGACTACAGACGACAGCGCCGGCACCTTTCGGTTCATGTTCCAGAACCCTGCCGATTCAAAGTCGTTCGCCGATATGACGGTCACGCGCAAGGGCAACGAGTGGTGCGTGACCAAATTCAATAAGGACTTTCGACCGTGGCAAAGCGCCGAGCCTACACGCTAGTTGAGCTACTGATCACGATTGCCATCATCGGCATCATGGCCTGGATGATTATGTTTGCGCTGTTCAGTGCGCAAGAGCAGGCCAAGGTGCAAAAGACGCGGGCGCTGATCACGCGGTTGGATTCGATCATTCAGACGCGGTATGAGGGGTATCGAACCAGGCGTGTTCCGATCACCATGCCGCCGCCACCGAAGCCCACGGACGCGAACTATGCGACCGAATTCCCGGTGTACCTGTACAAGATCGGCAAACGCAAGCTCGACTGCCTGCATGATCTCATGCGGCTGGAATTGCCCGAGCGGTGGAGCGATATTCTTGATCCGCCAGTTATCCCCGGCATGAAGGTGCCATCATCCACGGTGGCATATCAAAACCGCTGGCAGGCAGTCACAGGATCACTATCGCCCAACCCAGCGAAGAACGAACACCAGGGGGCCGAGTGCCTTTACCTGATCGTCATGGAAGCTGTTGCACAAGAGGGCGATTCGCGCGACGTATTCAGGCCGGACCAGACTGGCGACGTTGATGGTGATGGGTTTCGGGAGTTCATTGACGCCTGGGGGCAGCCAATTCGGTTCCTACGATGGGCTCCAGGAATCGTCTCGCAACGCCAGATGTCGCTCGTGCAATTCAAAACGGACGACACGGCCACTCCCGGCACGAACTCTATGCAAATCAGGCTCAACAACGTCCCGGCTCCACCGGCCAAGATTGGCGGTGCGGTTGTCATTCTGTCCAAATATGACGAACCGTACTGGGATCGGGTGGCTGAGGTGTCGGGCTTTACTTACGACAACGCAAGCCGCACGGCGGTGATTGATTGCACCACGCCGGACTATTCTGGCCAGCAGCCATTCGGCGGCAACGGTCCACAACCCGAAGAACAGTTGGCGTTCATGGGCGAGTATGCTTTTGACCCGGCGCGAATCTATCCACGCTACAGCACCACGGTCTCGCCGCCCAATCCAGATACGTCAGTCCCCACGTTCGCACTTTATCCGCTGATCTATTCGCCGGGGCCAGATAAGTGCTATGGAATCCGCACAGAGCCAGTCACGTCAACGCCGTGGCGGTTCGTCACGAATAACTGCCTGCCGTTCATGCGCGAGGGCGGCAAGATGATGGGCCAACAAGAGGACTTCCCGGCAGAGTCGAACTACGTCAGCGGTGGGTGGAAAGACAACATCCACAACCACACGGTCACGACGAGATAGCGGTGAACGCTGGGCACGATTCACATACCGGCAAACCGCTGATTTTTTTCTTAATTGTGCATCTGCCCAGAGCTTCACAAGGGAAGATAAACACCATCACCTTGCAGGCGCACGTCTCGCACTGCTTTTCGCCAATGCGATTTGCGCCGCGATGGACGCACGCCTCTGGATGCGCATTGCGAATCACTGGCGGCAATGCCTGCCGGGGGCAGTTTCTCCGTAGCGAGTCGGTTCGGCACTGGCGCCCGCAATGCGGACAAACCATGCTGGAACACTCGCAATCAACCTTCGCTCTGTGATTCACGGAATATCAATATCCACGACGCATTTTGTGGCCGATGGGCTTGGTGGGGATCCGGTTGTACCAACGATTTTGCATGGCCCAAAATTACCATGCAAACCGCCACCCGTAATGGTTATCGTCCTAGACTCAAGGCATTTGTGGGTTGGTGGCGAAGATTCGGTTCCGTATGCAATGATAAGATTGTCATTTATTTCTCCGTTCTGTGCAGTTCCGTCAACGGCCGTGCGCTTAGTTGCCCACACCGCCCAGCGGTCTCCTGTCCTTAATGCCAAATACAGTCGGTTGTATGTGCTGCAAATCTGACTGGGAAAGTCGTATCTCCACAAACAGGCGTGGTCAAACGTATCACCGGCAACGTACATTTGAAGATACTGCTTTCCAATGTGTCGAAGGGTGTATGTTCCTTCAAGCGACGAGCACGTCCCGCAACTGCCGTTCGTGATGCCGCCAGTGTTAATCGTGACGTCGATGTCCATTGCAATTTCGTCTTGCGTTGCAGTTGATTCGCAAGATCCGTTGCATTCTAAGAACACCGGGCACGTATAAGTTGCAGGGTCAACACTTGGATCTAGTGATGAGCCTGAGTAAATCTTGATGCTATCGAATGAGCATGTCCCGGAACCACCCGACGATAGCCAGATGCCGACATTAAATGTTGATTGAGTCGGAATGTCGTATGACACTAAGTAGTTATTGCTCCCAGCAACGCTGGTCGTCGCAATAACGGCGCCGATTTCTGGGCTGTACGAAAGAGCGATCAAGCGGCCATACGTGAACTCCTCTAGCAAAACCGTTTCGACACCACCCACTCGCTCTATGATTCGTGTTGTCCAGTTTCCAGATGCATACGGATCAGGCACCGATTCTGCGATATAGGCATTGTCTACGCCGCGATCCCAGCATACTACCAACCGCCTCGCTTGAGTCCCGGTTCCTGAGTGAGTATGGCTGATAGTGTGCATCAGCGTTGTCTGCGGAGACGTTACCGGGACATATTCAATCTGCGCGCCAGTTGTTGTGGTCGATGATACGGTTGCTCCGCTGCGAGTCCATGTGCCGGAAATGACATTCCAACTACCTGAGCCGGAGGGAATCTCACGAAAACACACGCCAGAGTTATTGTTGCAACAGCATGCCAGGATCACGTTCATGCGTTGCACTCCAACGGTTCAATAATCCAGCCGTTGTTGATCCAGGTGAGCTTGCACCACAGGCCAGAGTCGATGTCAACTCGGCTGATCGCAGTCGGAACCGTAGTGAAGCCAGAATCGGCCTCGCTGCCCGAAGTGCCAGTGTAAATCTTGTAGGCAGTCGTGCCGGAAGTGCCGCCAGTCACGGCGCCGGTGGTTTTGACGAGCAGGGAGGTGGGCCAGCTATTCAGCAGGCCAGACAGTACCTTGTTCGTTGAATCTACAACGCCATGCGCCAGCACGATTCCAAGAAACCCTTTACTTGCCGACCACTGGCTAGGCTTCGGCCCCCAGCCTTCGTTAGCAGCCGGGGTGCCTGAGTCATACAGCACGCGAACCAGCTCGCCCTCTTGCACGGTGCCAATCTCGCCAGCCGCTACCGTCAACGGGCCATTAACGACATACCGCCTACGAAACGTCGTGCCTGGCTTCTCGATCGACAGTGCCTCGAAGTCCGTGTAAATCTCGGCGTCCACCACGGCCATGATGGCATAGGCCGGAACCGTCTCGCCGGAGTCATTCAGAAAGAACGTGCCGCGCCAGGCGACGTTAGGCCGTGCCGCACGATTCACCACGCCATTGAAGCCGGGCTGGCTCTCGACGTACCGGACCACTTCGCTAATGCGCCGGCGGGAGTCTTTCTTGAATGGGTTGATGTCGGCCATTAGGACTCAAGCAACATGAATTGCAGCTTGACTGCAGATGTGTTGGCTTTGGCGTAGAACGTGGTTGTTGTCAGCCGGACCACGCACGATTCGCCGGCATTCAGGCGCAAGAAATACGGCGTTCCATTGCTTGCACCGATCTCCACGTAATTGGTGGCGTCAAGGTTTTTGAACACACACCAGCCAGCCGTTGACATATCGGACGCGATAACAACCTGCTCAACCGTCGTGCCGATGTCTTGCACGCCGGCCGAATAGCGGCTGCCGGATAGATCGATCTTTTGCGCCTGAGTGCCGTAGGTGAACACGGGGCCGTTCGTTTTGCTGACCGACAAGCCAACCGTGGCTGTAATTTCTTGTGCCATTTAGAAAATCCCCAATGCGGAGAAAGGTAGTGATTCGTAGACTTCAAATTCGTACCATTCGGCGTCCTGGCTGTACTGGCCAGTTGTCGCGTCAACGTCCAGCGGAATTCCCGTAGCCGTATGGTGCAGCGCTGGCACGGACGCCGGTGCGCCGTTCTTCATTACCGGCATGGCCGCCAGCTTGCCATCGGCTTTGAGCACTGCAGCCAAAAAGCCTTGCGCCTTGACTCGCCGCCACCACGCCTTGTCATCGCTGGTTCGTGGGGCACCACGACGAAACGCAACTTCGAGCGTCACCGTGTAATAGCTCAAGTCCGCATCGGTAACGGAGCGTGCCGAGATGCTTTCGACATGTACGCAGCCGGGCGGCTGGCCTAACACCACATCGGAGTTAACCGCACCACCGCTGCCGGTGTACTTGACGATAACTCCGGGGTCGAAGTCCAGCACGTTGCGAGTGATCCGCAGCAGCAGGTCGCGCTTTGTGATTGTCAATGGCGGGTCGAATTGCTCGCCCAGCACAGTAGCAATCGGGTCGCCGTGAATATCCTCATCGATCGGTTCTTCGCTCGCAATGGTTGTCCATTCGATTTGCGGCGCAAGGTCAATCGGGTTCGCGTCCGGGTTGTTGGCAGAATTAACAGGCGAGTCGTAGTTAGCCGTCACTTCAAACAGAACTGGCGAGACACGACGCACGTTGACGCTAGTACAGCGAAGCCACGGGCGCGATGGGTGCGAGCTGCGCACAACCGGAATTTGCGGGTCTAGCTGAACCGTCGCTTCATCGTCGTTTACCGGGTCAGTTACGGTCACGTCGTACTGAATCTGCGCAGTTGAGTTGTACGCCTGCGAATCGCGCGAGCTAGTGCCGATGTCTGCTGCGAGCCGTTTGGTTATCAGGTCGATGGCCATTACTTGGTAAGCTCCCCAAACGTGTCTGCGAGGAACTTCATGTTGCGTGCAAGCTCCGCACGCTCTTGAGCAGCTTGCCGATTGGCTTCTTTGATCGCGTCAAGCTGTGCCTGTTGCAGTTCGGCGTTTGACGGGGCCTTGCCGCTGGCGCTGCCACCACGCAACAAACGCGATTCGACCAACGGCGCACCGCGGCCAGTTGCAATCTGAAAGCGCTTTTCGGCAGCGTCTTTCTTTTCGGCTTCCGGCCGATCGGGAACGAAATCGGTTTGGGTCGCAATAAAGTCCTGCGTCGCCTTGATCTTTTGCTTAGTCGCCAGGAACTCAGCCAATCCAGCGGGGTCCGATCCATGTTGACGGCCGCCAGCAGTCAGGGCCTTATTAAACTCGGCTGTCCACTTTTAAACGTCCGTTGCGAAGACATTGAAAAGTTCTTCCTTTGCGGCTTCTTTCAGCTTCCAAGTCGGCATTACCGACTTCCATTGTTCCTCTGCTTTCTTGGCGTCGGCTGCGTCTCGGGCTGCAATGCGTTTCTGCTGGGCCTGTCGGTCGCGTTCGTTCTGATTGTGAATATCTTCCCAGGCTGCGCCCCAGCCATTGCCGTTCATGGCGTTAGCCTGGAACTCTTGGTCTAGCCGCTGCTTTTCAAAGTCAAATGCGTACTTTGTGACACCGGCCAGTGCAGTTGCGATTGCCCCTATGCCAGAAACAGTGCCGAACGATTTAACGATTTCCAGCAATGACGACACGGCCGTGGTTGCCCTGCCAGCAGAGGCCACAACGTCGTCCATGCCAGACGCAATGCCGTCCAGCCCCTTGCCGTCAATTGACTTTAACCCATCTGATAGGGAGCGAACGGCATCACCCGCCTGGCTGCCGCTTTCAGCTATTCCTTCAAACGACTTATCGAAGTTCGCGCGGACCTGCTCAAACACGGCGCTGGCCGCGTCTTCCGCTGCGATCTTGATATTTACGTCGGCTCCGTTACCCATCGCGTCGCGGCTAGCGCATCCTGGTCACGCCAGAATGCGTTGCACGCCTCCATAAACCACGCGGATTGATCCAATGCACCGCCCGCCACAGGCGGCACGCCCTTCTTGTACAGGTTGGCGAAGTAAACAAGCTCACAGATGTCCGGCGTCAGGTAGTTCTTATATGGGCACTCGGTAAGAATGAACTGGCCGCGCTCCTGGCATTCTTCACAACCCTTTCCGTCGCACGCAGGGCAGTCGATACAGTTCGGGTCTTGCTCACTCGGGCACTCAACACAACGATTCGCCGTGCATCCCGCGCACAGCTTTCCGGCTACGACTAAGGCTGCGATTCTGGTTTTTTTTTATCCACAGCCGACAGCTTCTTGAACAACTCAAGCCCTTCCATCGGTGACAGTTCGTCCTGCAACGCATCTGCCGAAAAAGGCCTTTCGATGTTCTTCCATCCGACACACGCCGCCTCGATAACTCCGAAAGCCGCTTCGACGTAATGCCCTTGCGAGGAACACGCCTTGCGCCACTCTCGCATCGTCATCACGCGAAACAGAAACACCGGACGCGATTCGGCAGGCAGTGCATCGTGTTCCGACAGGCTCAGTTCAATCACCGCTCCTGGGTCAACCCTGGACATGCTCACTCCTACGCAAAGGTAATGGTCAGTTCGTCGCCGTCTGCCGAAGAGCGGTTTAAGGCGAACGTAATATCATCAGTCAGCAAGCCGTTGCGGTCGGCCTCTTGCACGTTGGTAAACTGCAAAGCCGGCGCACCGAACGAAACCTGGTTGTTGGTCGAACCGATCGTGTTGACCAGAGCGGCCGTCGTGCGTGCCAACCAAATGCCGTACACGTCTTTGGTAGCCACCAATACCGACTCGGGATCGAATGAGCCCTTGGGCTTGCGTCCCGTAATCAGGGCCGAGTGAATGCCGCTGCCATCGCTGGCGGTCGGGTCTTCGCGGAACATGATCTCGTTGCCCAAGTCAATCGTCATACGGCTTGGCTTGAACGCATAGCTGCCGATCGTGAATGTCGAATTAGCCCAACGCAGCGGGGTTTCAGACGGATAGGTGGGCGAGAGAATCGCCACGTCCGTGGGGGCAGTCCAGGCACCCATGAACGTCCAGTTCACATCGATGACCTGGCCGACCGTGAAGTTAAACACGGCCGTTCCCACGCAGCCGCGCATGGCGCGTTTCTGGCCGTTGTAGTAGCCGCCCAGCGTCAACGTCTTGACGTTTGAGCCCGGGGCTTCCGACAAGCCGGAGTAAACCCGCGTCGTTCCCTTGAAGCCGCACGCCGGCAGGAACACAGATGCCCAGCTAGGGTCGCTCGATCCGCCGCAGAGCTGAGTCCGAAACGTGCAAGTCGCGGCATACTTGCCCAGCGTGCCGGCCAGTTGCGAGAATCCCGCTTGACCTTGCCGCTCGAAATACTCAATCGTCGGCAGCATCTTCAGGTCAAAGACGTTGAACGCGCCCTCGGTCCCAGACAGGCTTTCAGCCGTGCCCACCGTGGATTCAACCTTGGCAGCTAATACGCGAAGTTTGCTAAGCACGTTATCACCTCACGGTGTAGGGGTCGTTTTCGGATGTGCGGTATTTCACGCGATAGGTCAGTCTGATTTGGCGCGAGTCGCCGTCCGCGAAGATGTCGCGGCCAGTTTGTTCGGTGAGCACTGCTAGGCCGTCCATCTGCGCCCAGTCTTCGGCCGTGTCGTCCGTAATGGCCAGTTCGGCGTCTGCGGCTGCCAGATTCGCAATCGTGTCCACGGGAGTCGTGGTATCGTCTGGCGAAATGTAAAGCGTGACCGTGAAGTCTTGATCCCAGCAGACGGCTGGCGGGTTGCCTGGAAAGCCGTTGGCGTCGTCGCGCGCCGCTTCGGCCGCTTGCTCTAACACGCACAGACCGTGCGAGAAGTCTTTGACTCCCTCGCGCAGCGGGCGCACCACGTTGAAAGTAAGCGTGTAGCCGGCCCCGGTCGTGACGGTCTCCAAACGAGACTTCAGGCAACGGGCAATCCGCTCCACAACCGGGAACTCCGTGTAGACCACTTCAATCTTGGGCCGGTTGCTCGGCGTTGTGGCATGGCCAGAATGCACCACGACAAAGGCGTCGTAGCCCACGTCCTCAGGCCCGCGCACAATTAGATTGAGTTGCCCGCTGCGGTTTTGCACCGCATCTTCAACCAGGTCCGCCACGTCAATCGTGAGTGTGCCGCCAGATACCGGAGCACCGACCGAGACGGACACTTGGCCGGTTGCCGTGTAGTCTCCGCCGGCAGTCGTCCAAGCGTTTGTGCCGTTATAGGTGCTCCAGGTTGAGCCCGCGTGCGTCCAAGCCTGCGTGACGCGGTTGACGTAGAACGTGGTCGGGTCTGGCCGCGCTCCGGCCCCAGTCATCTTGAGTGTGATAGTGGCAGACTCGATCTCCGAATACATCGGAATCGATGACAGGTCGAAAGCGATCAGGAACCGCGTGACGGTGTCACCGAGCACCGTGTTATCGGTGCCGGCCTGCAACACCACATTAGAGCCGTAGTTGCTCGATGGATTCTCACGCGACAGCAAGTTACCCTTGTTGTCAGGCGTCGTCGGTTGTAGGGTGAGTGTTTCGGACATCTAGAGGCCCACCCTGTAACCGAGCCTCATTTTTTGCATCCGACCGCGCAGTGATACAGGAGTTTGATTGCCGACCGTCATCATCCAGGTGGCCCAATCATCAATCGCGCTGTTGCTGAGATTGGTGTTGAACAACAAGATGTTTGAATGACGCCAGTTCGATTTAACCGTATTGCCGGAATTCGAGCCAAGGCCGATGGCACCCGTGCTGTTGAACGTTCCGTCCGTGGAATCGACGTTGGATGTGCCCTGGAATTGGGTCAGTGTGCCCGGTGCCGTCTGTCCGGTCAGTGCCTTGTAGCGGAAGTCGAGTTTTGCGCTCGGGCCGTTGCCGCGCACGGCCAGGAAATACCACGTATCAAAGCTGAACGTGGCAGACGCGCTGACGGGGTTCTCGTTGAACCGCAACGCACTGGTCCGCGTGATAAAGCATCCCAGCTTATTGGTCGCGTTCACCAGCCACAGCGAAAATCCGGGAACGGTGCCGCTCTGGCCGTTGTTGTCGAACAGTAGCGAATAACTCGCGCCATTCGTGGCCACGACCTTAAACACCATCAGCAGCGTGAACAGCGCGGTGTTTTGGATGAAGTCATAGTCGGATGTCGAAGAACGCCGCCAAGAGCTGGACGTTTGCGCCCGAACGTGCCATCCAACCGTCGAGTCATAATCCCAATAGTGCCCAGTAGACGCCGTTGGCGGTGCCCACATGCGGTCGAGGCTCGAATGGTCCCGATACGCCATCAAGCCCGTTCCGCGTTGCAGTGGGCGATATGGCCAGTCATAGCCGGCAAACCGCTCCGTTGAGCCGGTGCCGTACAGCGGGCAGGCCAGATGGAGCTTTAGATTCGTGGCGCTAGGGGTGGCCGCAAACGATGGACTAAAGCCGCTGCTGACCGCCGCCGAGGTCTTGGTGTAGCTCGTTGTCAGGAATCCGGTCGTCAACGCTTTGTGCGTGATCTTAAACACCTTGCACAGCGTGCCAGATGGCAGCGGGCTGGTCGAACCGTTGCCTTGTGAGCCGACCCGGAAATTCGCATCCCCGACAATGTACGTGTTGCTGAGATTGTTGGCCGTGGTTCCGTCTGACACGCCGTTGACGTAAATCGTCACTCCTCCGCTGCGCGAATAGGTGAACGCATAGGCTCGATAAGTGGCATCGTTGTAAGCACCCGTCGAAGTGACGCTACAAGAATTCGTGCCGTCATGCACAACGAACGTCAGCTTGCCATTGGTGCCAATCGAGCACGTCACGCCAGCGCCGGAATTGTCCCGATTGTCAAATACCATCCCGGTCGCGCTGATCGTCGCAGGGAAGCTAAAAATCCCTTCGTAGGTGATGTCGCCAGTAACGCCGACATCGCCCATGTTTCCGGCATAAACGCCGTTGACCTCAGCCAAAATCACGCCACCGCCAGAGCCTCCGAAAGTCAGGCCATCAGCGTGGAACGTCGCCCCCGAGCCTCCGCGACCATCCGGTGCGTAGCCGTTCCAATTGCGCAGCGATGCGCCAGCCGTGTTTGTAGCCACGCCAACCACGCCGTCATTGAACTGCCAAATGGCGGTAGCCGGGTCGGTCGATTCGCCCGTGAACCACGATTCATCGAACCGCCATTGCTTCAGGTACTGGCACGAATTCATGCCGTCCCCGCCGCCCTGCTTGGTGTTCGTGTAGTCGTTTGAGACTTCGGCAGCGAGCCCGATGACGCCGCTCGAATTCTGCCACATCGTCGAATACCCGGCCGGCCCGTAGTAAATCGATCGATATGTGGCGAATGTTGGCTTGCCTGCGCCATCTCGGGCTGCTGGTGTCGCGCACCAAATTCGCAAGTGCTGACGTTGCGCAGAGTCGAGAGTGCAAGCCAGGTAAACGTTGCCTGACGCAGCAGTCAGCAGCGATGCGGCGCACTCCTGCAACAGCACGTCGTTGCTGCCGTCGCTTGTCATGTAAGTCATGGTCGGCCAAGTCGAAGTGATCGACGTGGAATCGAACACGCATGTACCGCGACGAATGGCACCGGATCCGCTGGTGATTCGGCAGCTTACGTAAATCTTGCCAGCCGATCCGATTTCACAGATTGCCGTTTCATTGGTGTAGTCGTTGGTCGCGTTGGTTTCATCGAACCCGCCTCCCAGCGCCCACGTCGCACCGTTGTCATCCGAATAAATGACGTTGGCCCACGAAGGGTTTCCGACAACGTAACGGTGATTGCATGGAACAATCAGCCGGCCAGCATTTGCGCCGTTTTGGACGCATATTCCACGATGTGGACCGAACGCAAACCACACCCATGCCGCGTTGGTTAATCCATAAGCGCTGGGCAATCCAGCCGGGCTGGAGTTATTGACCTTCATGACGCCAGTGATCTGCGAGCGTGCGCCCCAGGTGACGCCGTGGTCAGTGCTGGTCTGCTGGTAAATCGTGTGGACCTGCGAACCGCTCGCGCCGTTGCTCTCGGTCCAAAGCAGGATCATGTTTCCATTACTGGCGGTGACGACGCTGCCAAGGTTCAGCCACTTGGAATTCGACGAATAGCCCGACAACTGGTGAACCGTGTAAGGCTGCCCCCAGGTATTGCCGCCATCGGTCGAACGACGGGCGAGAATCGCACGCACCGACTGGTCCGCTGTGCCGGCCCGTTCCTCGCAGAACATGACCAGTGCGCCAGTCGAAGCAACTCCCACCAGCGGGAGGCGCTTTTCGTAGCTTTGCGCACCAGCAGAGTAAACCGAATCAGTCGGATCGACTTCGTGGCCATCCCAGACGGGGGCGTTCGGTTGTCCATTCACGCCTGGCAGAAATATGGCCATTAGGTTTGGTACTGCAATCGTTGCTTGAGTCGTTTTGCCAAGAACGCTTTGGCGTCTTTCTTCACCAGCTTTCGCATCCCGCTTTGCACAAACACACCCCAGGCAGACGGACCGAACCGCTTGTAGATGTGCTGGCCCATGCGGCCGTTTTGCAAGCGAACCTTGGGGCCGCTTCGCTCGAACACATGCCCTTGCAATTTGTTGGAGATGTTAGGACCGAAAGCATGCGGCAAACGGTCTTTCGTGTTTCCCTTAACTCCGCGAATCGGTTTCTGTCGTTTGTTGATCCCACCGCCTGCGTCTCGCTGTTGCCGCTTGATGCGATAGGTGACGCCGTTTTTGGTTTGCGTTGCTCCGAAATACTTCAGGCTAAGCCGGTCGGTCTTTCGTAACGTGACGGTTGCCGCCAGATTCTTTCCCGATGCCGAGCCAACCTTGATATGTGGGTCGATGTCCTGTTTCTTGATGTTCACCCGCTCGCGGATGCCAGAGCTGATAAAGGTCCGTTCGTGCTTGGCCGTGTCGTTCAGCGCTCCGCTAATCGCCTTATTCAACAGCTCTGGTGACTTGCGAAGCTTCTCCCGCACGTTGTTCAGGCTTGCTGGGTCGATCGTGATGCTTATCATGCGTCACCGTGCGGCAAAGCTCGTCACTCCCGCGTCGTCGTTCAGTAGCTTCACAATCGCCACGTCAACCAGGCTGCCGCCGTTCTTCAAAGCGATGGTCACCTTGTCGCGTCCCTCGGCGATGGCCGAAGCATCAATCCCTCCATAGGTCGAGTTGTCTGGATCGTTCAGAACGCGGATCAATGCCGTGGACGATGGCGCGTCATCAATGCCAGCCAGCGCTTGCAAGGCGTCGGTGGTAATGATGCCGGTGATCGTGCGCGGTGATCCTCCATAAGGCTTGTAAGTGAACGAAGTGCCGAACCGATCCAGCAAATCTGGAAAAGCAGACTCGGCAAATTCGTCGTCAAAGGCGGACATGCTTTTAGCCAGTCGAGGCCGGGCCGGAATTCGGGTAATAGAATCCGGTAATGCCTACAGCAGTCGTGCTAGTGCTCATCACTTTTTTGATAGGACCGCAGGGAATCGTCTCGCCAACTTGCACATTGGGAATCGTGTCTGTAGTACCGTCCCGATACACCACCGCGATGTCGCCGGCCGTCGTGCCCACGCGCAGCGCGTACAACGGCGGGTCGTAGGTCGTGCTGTCGCTTTTGGTGATCGTTTGTGTTTGGCCTGGCTGGCCAACCTGGCGTTTGTCGCCGCTCGTCCATCCGTCAAACATTGGTAAGCCTCTTATGAAAAACGGCCCCGGACCTGTGTGGAGGCAGGCCCGGAGCCGGTTGGAAAAGGAAGGGCCTTAAAGCTGTGCTTGCTTACGGAGTGCCCGCGTCGAACGTGGTGGCGAAAGCCCGACAGGTCAGGTTGCCCGGCGAGTCGTCCGAAGTCTTTTCCCAGTGAACCATCAAGCCCAGCGGGCCAGTGGCTGAGTTGGTCTTCAGCGTCTTGCTGGCGCCCGTGGTGCCGTCCATCACGCGCACACCGTTGATGTACGCCTTGATGTCGGTGTTGTCGCGGAAGTCCAACTGGAACAGGACCGGAGTCCCCACAACAGCCGACAGCGTGGTCGTGGCTGCCGTGTTCGTAGTGCCGCCGTCCTTCGACTGGACGTTGATCGTCAACGCAGCGCCATCCATGTGGAAGAACACGTGCTCGGTGATCGAGTCAGCGTCCGTGGCATGGGTGGCGTTGGCCAAGCCGATATTCAAGTCGCCGGCCGCGTTCTCCGAATTCGTGTTCAGACACAGCAGGAAGTTGGCCACGCCCTTGGCGCTAACGGCCATCTTACGGACCGACAGGGCATCGACCTTCTGAGCTTCGGCCGTGGCCGAGAAACCCATGATAACCGCATCG
>ERZ724522.631-NODE-631-length-21558-cov-24.306004_pt1 | contig 21558 bp, 22 predicted proteins | sample MGYA00376055_ERZ724522 | MGnify/ENA primary metagenome ERZ724522 (study PRJEB28724, sample SAMN07190884) | wastewater metagenome | isolation source: effluent of sewage treatment plant in Hong Hong | place: Hong Kong | collected 2016-03-17 ...
GTCCTCGTCCTTAGACTCTTTCTTGTCCTCGTCCTTAGACTCTTTCTTGTCCTCGCCCTTAGATTCCTTCTTGTCCTCGTCCTTAGCCTTTAGCCACGGGGGTAACTCCCCCGCAGTCTTGTCCATATCCGGAATGCACATATGAGCCATTACGTGGTTGTAGTCGGCCACGTCGAATTCGAAAGTTCGGTCTGCCGACTTCTCTAATTGGCGCAGGTAGGCTATAGTGTTGGACGCCTCGATAACTCGCCTGGTCTGCTCAGGATTTAGTTCCAGGTCCATAGCCTGTTTAGCTATGGCCTCGGACAGAGAGGCCTGTTTGTTCATAAATTCCGTTACACACTTAACGGCCAAGTCCTGCAGACTCTCGTTTGTTAGTTCAAAGTTCATTGCTCACCCTTTTGGTCATCATCTCGTAATTCCTGTATTCCTATGAAGTCCTGCTCGACTGGAGCTGGGACATTTTCTAAACCTGCTTCTATCGATTTTAGTACGTTCTGGTCTTCCTGTAGAAGAGCATCAAGCCCCTCAAACTCCGGAACAACTTCTCTAATAGCGATCTCCAACTCTTTCTTGGCTTGGTTGGAATCCATGACCCATGACTTCAACAATCTGGCAATATCCGTCGATTGTTTCGTCCACTTAATGCTCTGTTCTCCAGCTTCAGTTCCTGCCCCGTTAAACATCGCCTCTTTCGACCTAAACATACATGTCGAAAAGAGATCAATCAACCCTTCTACGGGAGAGATGGATACTTTCTTGCCCAGTCTCCACGCCAAAAAATCAAGACCCTGAGTCAGGGTCCACATTTTTAACAGCGCTTCGTTTTTGTTCTTATGTCCTAGCTTCTCAATGTGTTCTATTTTCTCCAGCCTATCCCAGTCAGATATATCAAAGAAGAAATCGTAGTAGAACTTTAACTGATCTACAGGAATCTCTATTACTGAAGAGATTCTTTCAACGTCGTCGGTGGCCATTCTGGCGGCTTCAATGTACGACTTACGTAGCTTGTTCTCCCAGGACGCTAAAGCCTTGTTATGTAACTTAGCCAAAGGTCCTTCGGGATTATCTAGTATTTCGTCTACTCGACTGTCGATACCTCTCTTGCTGTTTCTAACTAGTCGAGCTTTTTCATTTTCGCTCGCCATGGTATCCTTACTTTACTGAATTAGCTTCTTCCGTAGATTCTTCTGGAGAACTCGCCATTCTTTCTAGCTTGATAGCGTTATCTCCCAGAAGTCTATAGACGTTCCTGAGATTAGAGATAAAGCTCATCACTTCATTAGAGTTTTGAGATTGCGCCAGTTTTTCTATGTTCAGACGAGCCAGGAAGAGGGTTCTACCCAGCTTGTCAATAGCCGCCATTATATCAGGTAAGTATTCGGTTACCATAGGCTTCATGTCCGTTGCCTGTAGTAGTTCGGACAGGACCATGGATTCAATAACCTGAGGATCCTGTGTGTCTACGGAAGCACGCAAGTTATTAGCAAACGCGCCGTCGGCATCCGCACCGAAGTTGTTTATCTGCTCGGGAGGATTGACGCCAAACTGAGGAATTTCCCCAGGTTCGAAGTCTGCCTTCTTAGAGAGATAGATCTTTATGTGACGCTGTTCTTTTGCTTGCTTAATAAACGACTCAGCCTTATCGGGAGCTATGCCTTCGCCCGCCACCAAAACCTCGATCATTCGAATCTCCGGTCCGATAGGCTTACCGGCAAATGTAAACTCTACTCCGTCAAAGCCCATATCAACGGCCGATCCAAGCGCCTCAAGTGTGCCTAGCTCCAGTTTGGCTATAGCTGCATTGACGTTGACCTCAATCTTGTTGCTGATGTCATTGCCTAGGGAGACCATCAAGGTGTTGATTGGTATAAAGATGTTGCTCTCGTCGGAGGTTTCTATCGTAGTACAGTTTCTATAGGCGTTTATAGTAGCCCGACCCATGGGAGAACCACTCGGGGTCATTCGATACCCTGTTATAGTAACGCCATGAATACTGTCGACAACGTTATCTATGCGATACGCCCCGATCAGTTCCATGTCCGGGGTGAAGACCGCTACCTTGTCCCCTACTTCAACCGTCTTAGGTGTTAGAGGAGATCTATTCGCAAACAGGTTACGCAGGATATCTTTACCGTCCTTGGCCTCACCGCGAGCCACCATGCAGTCACAAACAACGTAGTCTCCATTTTCAAAAATCATGAAGACGTCGTCCCTCTTGTCGGTTCCGAAATTGGAGCAGAACAGGGCAGGCTTTTTGGGAGCTCCCCTTACTCTCTTAGGGACATACGCCGATCTCACGTCTGCATTTCTCATGACGATGTCGTATGCGTGGCCCATGTCGGCTCCACCTAGCTGATGGAGGGGACCGAGCTTGGAATAATCGTTAGCGAGAACTGCAACTCGTTCCGTCGTATGCTCTCCCCTGAGGGAGTAACCTTTATCCAGGATGTCCTTGATTACATGGTTTTCAAGACCGTGACCGGTAGTCACTAGTTCCACGGCAGGCTTAGGGACAATAGCTATAGGAGCGGCAGTAGGCTTGAGAGCAGCCAGTAGGTTTTCCAGACCGAATAGTCTATGGAGGGTCGAATAAACCTCTTTGTCAGCTGAGAATTTCTCCACCATAGCCTGCTTGACCATGTTGGGCATAAGAGCAAGAAACTCAACTAAACGAGATGAGGACGCGTACACAAACTTCCCCGTACGAGGCGGGGTAACCAGATCGTATACGCTGGGGTTCTTAATTACCGTTGAAGGGGTCTTAGCACTCTCGCCCAACTGCAGGTGAGATTCAGATACGATCTTGTCCATATACGCTTTTGTGAGAGGCACAAATGTACCCTCCTCTGCGTTAAACATGGAGTCGATTGGGAACACGGTTCCATTCTTCGCCACCACCGGGAGGTAGTAGAAGGTGGGCCCGAACTTAAGGATGAACATGCCTACGCTTAAGCCCATTTCCTCTTTTCCAGATTCCTGGGTAAGGTCCCTGAAAGAGACGATATAGCTAGCTAGTTCTGGGAATAGCTGTAGTAACTTCTCAAGAGCGAGTTCTGATAATTCCATGCTTGACCTTTTTAAACGTTTAATTCCATTCGTATTTTAGCTCAATAATCTGAGCCTGATACTATCAGGTTACTGAACAACCTGGAGTTTTGGCAGACTGCCCGTTGGCCTGAGAATTGGTAGTGGCGGGTCGAGCAGGGGTATTTACCACCCTGGTAGCAGCTCGGTCACTCGCTTGTCTGTCATCGAGGCTGACCAATCCCCTGGACAGCTCTACGGTTTCCCCTGAGCGACGTAGGTTAACTGCCTGAAGAACTGAAACAATGTCGCCCCCTCTAGCGTTTAGTTGACGAACTCTCATCTCGGGAGTTACACCGTTGGCGTCTTGCGTCCCTAGTTTACCCAAAAAAGTGGCCAAGGCAACCTGAATGGCCCCGTTAGGACCGTTGGTCTTAAGGGCCTGTCTGTATTTGAAATTGAAGATGATCATGCCAGACGCAATGGAGCGTCTTCGACAAACATCGTCGTCTACGGGAAACAAAGTTTGGGAAATGGATTGACCGGGGTCAACTTCTAACCCAAGTGCGTTGATACGCTCAACCGCTTCCGGATAGAATCTCCACTCCCCCAGGTTGTTGTAACAGCCCCTAACGTGATACGTCCCCATGCACGCGGTTATGCCGTGAGGATACCACCCCTCTTTGATGTTCTCTCTAACTTGGACTGACGTAGTTGGATCATTCCATAAGTTCTGAATGACGTCGGAGTACTGATACCCGTTCCCTATGAGAGTCCCCCTGGAGGATATGGGACCCAGCCCTAATATGGACTCCCTCTGAGGAGGGGTGGCGGTATAGTGTAGTGAGTTAAAAACTTGATTAGGAGGCCGACCTTTGGGGTGAAAGAGATTCCACCCACTTTCCGCCCCCCATGTGGCCATAAGCCAATACATGATGTCTGGGGCTTCCTTAAGGAATGGGAAGAACTCTAACTGCTCTTTGGTTAAATCGCGAATGTTCTCAACTCGAGAAAAATCCTTTGTAGGCTTGACGTTTTTTACCGCAGCTCCTCGGCTTGCTAAGGTGGCGGTGCTGGACATCAGTACCTCCCCTTCTCGCCTTCGCCGAACTCCGTCCCCATGACGTACGAGGTTATCGGTTCCGTTCCATGTACCGGGGAGGACTGACCTAGAGCGGCGGCTTCTTGAACTGTTTTATGTAAACGGTTGAAGGACAGCTTAGACACCCAGTTCTTGTCCAGGAACTTTAAACTAGCCAAACCGGGGACTAGAGGGGCCACCTTGAGGCCAGAGTCGCTTACGTTTACATGAGTCAGCCCGTGAGACGCCAGGTCGTCCAGATGATTCTTTGTTAGGATGGTACCGGCGGTCAGGTCCAAGGCCCCAGAAGCCAAGGTCTTCCCTTCTGCTTTGTGTAGCTCGAGGTTATGTGAGTTCTTCTCCAAGTGATCTTCTACTTGGCCGATTTCAATCTTGTCACCGGGCATAAATCCACTCTCACCTGGGTCTGTTACTTCTTGGTAGCGAATGAGGTTCCTGGAAATTACGTCGAAATGTCTGGGGTCCAACTGAGCGTTGCGGGAGTAGATCTCCCTCATCTTCTTGGCCAGATACACTCGCCCTGCTCCCGCTCCCTTTAAGGCCGTTAGGGTTCTGGGGTTTACAGTTCCTGTTGACAACTGATCCCCAATACGAACCTGGTCTCCAACTTTAACCAAAGGTTCTTGAATGTTGGAGATAAAGTGCTTAACGCCCGCAATCGTAACTTCCCAGTCTTTCAGGGATGTTTGAGTAATAGATTCAACCTTGCCGTTAACGGTAGCCGCAGGGGCCTCGTCCTGGAAGTTTTTAGGGTTAGAAAGAATGTTGTCAGCTTCCTCATAGGGGTTTCTTTGCCGACCGGCCACTCCCCCTTGGTGTTTGGTAGACAACATGGCCTGGGTTAGAACTTCAGACACTGACTGAGCGGCGATAACGCCCACGTTTTGGCCTATATGGGGTAGGGAGCCAGTTGCGTTAAGGCCGTAGCACTTTTGGCATATGCCTTGTCGAGTCCTGCACGTCAGAGGGCTTCTAGCTATGACTTTATCCTTCCCTGACTCGTGAAGGTCTTTTAGGTATTCTTTGTCTATTAGGCGGTTGGTTCCTGCCTCGTATCGACCCAAACAGGACAGCTTATCTGACAGAGGAATCGGGACGCCCGTCTTGGCCCCGCAATCGGTCTCTGTAATGACTTCATGGAAGACTGTCGGGGTCAGCTCCTTGAACAAAGCCCCAGGCTTTTCCGTTGACAGCTGAGACATAACGGTCGAAGCTCTTCCTCCGTAGCTCATTGCCAGGTGTTCCGCGTTAGAGAGGCCTTCCGCAAACGAGTGCTTGATCGCGACAGGAATGGGAACCCCTCTGACGTCCTGCGCCATCAAAGGGGACGCCGTTCCTTGTTGAAGCTGAGCAGGGTTACCCCGAGCACCAGTCATCGCCATTCGGGCTGCAGTAGAGCCTCTAGAAACCATGTATTCCAGGTTTTGTTTAGACAGTCTACCCGACATTAGCTGCGAAAGTTTGTCTAGTTCTCTTGCCTGTTCCATCTTGGGCAGTTTCTTGTTGAGAATCTCGGCCACCTTAGTCTCGAACTCCGAGAATATAGCCTGCCTCTCGTCCGAATCATTGTCATAGTCGGACAAGGGGGTTGTAGAGCCTATTTCAGTGGCCTTGTTAAAGAACAACTTACCTAAGTTATTTATAGTCTCATGCCCAGTGCTGCCCCCATGCTCAATCAGCATATTGACGAGGTCTTTCATCCCCCCTTTATTAAGAGGTTTGTATAGGTTGAAGTTATCCTTTGCTGCCTGAGTAGGCATCATGTTTTTGATCAACAGCGCCCCGGGAGTTGTAATAGCCATGTCTTAGTTCTTTCTAACAGGAGCGCGGTTCCACTTGCGGCTTGCTTGCGCGGAAGCCTGAGCCTTCTTTTTCTTCTTCTTGTCTACGGCCCCGTGTAGCTGGTACACGTCGGTTCCCGAACGCAGCATGCCCAACGCTGAGGCTCTGGCTGCTATTTTTTCTAGGTACTTATTTGTCATGTTTTGGTTTTCTAAATGCTAAATGCGCAGATCCGGCTATTATGGTTGCCCCAACCCCTGTCTTACCCAGTCCCTTCAAAAACTTACCGGGGTTCGATCTGATATACTTCAATATCTCCCCTGCTGAGTTCCCCTTATAGCCTCGACCACCTTTTATGTAGCGGGAGTTTATGGTGCCTTTGTGAGCTAAGGTGTTGTTGTCAAGCTCGTACCGGTCAAAAGGATTTAAAAAAACGGCAGTATCTAATTCAGGATTCCTTACGATCTTTCTTTTTACGCTCTGTCTCCAGGTAGGTATATTTATCTCTGACACTCTCCCAGTCCTGTCTCGCCCTACATCCCGGAGTCTAGATTCAAATATCTTCGCAAAAGCGTTCGCGGGGTTGGCTCTAAATTTATGAAATTCGTTGTGTTTTATGGCGTCCGCTTGATGGGAATAAGAATAAGCTTGTAGCTTGGACCTTGTCGCAAAGGAGAGGTTTTGATTTTTTTTAGCAAATGCCTCTGACGGACTGACATTATTAATTTCGTCAATAACCCCTCGAGTTTTACGAGGAACAATTCCCTCCCTCTTTATTCTCTCGGTGTTCTCTCTTGTGGATCCGTGATAAAACGTTGCTCTACCAGTTAGATCTCCTCTGTGGTACGCCGAGTTTATAACTGCGGTTCCGACCCCTGTTCCGGCTAAACCCCCGAATCTCCTAGCGTACTTTTCGTCATTTGTTTCGGCTAGCTTACATAAATACTTATTCATAGGTCCTCTGGCTCAGCCTGTTATTTCAATAGGGGTGTTCTCTTTTATAGTCCCCGCCTTTAGGGCCGCCAAAGCGTCTGCTTCTGACTTGAACTTAACGATCGGCTGTTTGTGGTCAGGATCCGTCATAGCCATGGAGCCGAGAATAGCTTCGTGAGCGGGTGCCACGATAGACTGACCTAGGCCTTTTCTATAGTCGTGAATTTGATGCTGGGGTAACAGCTTGGTTCTCGCCTCTTCTACCGCTTCAGGGCTCATAGGAACGTGCATAGTTAATGCGTCCCCGTCGTAATCCCCTGCAAATAAAGGTAATAAAGCAGGGTTGAGGCCGAGAGTACTGCCCTTGATAGGGACCGGGTACACGGCCGTAACGTTACTCTTCATCAGAGTCGGGGCTCTGTTTATCAGTACCGGGACCTTAGCGATAACCCTGTTGAAACTGGCCGTGGCGGCGGCGTTACGAGTCTCCCAGGCCTTCGTAGAGTTTACGTAGTCGTAGCCTTGACGAGCCAAGTCTCGTAGGATGTGAAACTTGTACATGGTCCACAGCATGTCTATCGGCACCGCCGCTTCGTTGAAGCCTAGATTCGGTTCTGCGTATATGGTGGCCCGTCCGGAGAAGTCCTGCTTCTTGGAAAGTATCTTGCTGTGAAAGAGGCCTCCCTTAGGCCCGTTAACGCCCGATATCTGCTTTAGTAGGCCCTTGACGTCCCTACCCCTCGAATTGGGGCTAAGAGCCTCTGCGAGCCCTAGAACGGCCTTCATGCCCTCATAGGACTTGGCTCGCTCCTGTATTAGCGAAGAGGCGGGTAGAAACTCCATGCTCTTGGCCAAACCCTGGTTGGCCAGAATGTGCTCTTTGTACAGAGTCGTGGCGTCGGCGTGCTCTAACCTATTACCCCCCATGGGAGTACTGGGTCTCATTACCGGAGGGAGAACAGGAACGTGGTGTATGACGTAAGCGGTTTTAGCTTCCATGTCAGAAGTCTTCAAGCCGTTTAAGTACTTGAGCTTCTTTATCAGAGCGTCTTTTTTAGTAGCCGACCTTGTTTGCTTCACCTCCTCAACGATCTTCGGGATCATCCGGTCAGGGGAAATGTGAGCAAGCATGGCCTTGAAGGCTTCGCCAGATACTAGAGGTTCGTTATTATCCATCTTGGTATTTTACCTCAAAGTGACAAACGGCTGTAGTTTAACTACAAGTTCCTGAATTGGTATAAGATAGATACAACTAACCTAATACTCGCAGGAGCCAAGACATGCTAGTACCACCTTCTTTGATACAAAGGGCCGAAATTCGGTCAAGACCAAAAGACTACGTCCGGCAGACCTTTCGTAAGGAGGTTTACTTGGATTTCATGGGGTCAATGGAGTTTCAGCTTGGTCCAGCCCGATCTTTGAACATCATTGGGGCCAACCTGTCCGAGTTTCAGGTGTCTCAGATAAACATCATTCAAGACGGAAAGCCCCTTTTTCTGTTCCATCGTTTTTCTGCAGACGACCTGGCTCGATACAAGGACTACCTCTCTGCTATGCGAACGGACAAGCTCCCGTTGAAGGAGAGGTCTAATTTCTTCATTGTCCCCCCCACTTTTCCTCGTACAACGAACTTCTGGTGGGATATAGAGAACCATGCCATGTGGTCTTTTGACGAAGAGTTCGTCAGATTGCTGCCGGTTCTGTTGACCCTCGGAGATCCGCAACCCCACAAAGTCGATTCCACGACCTTTGTTCAACTTCCGGAGAAAAAACCATGACACGAGGCGATGTTGACATCTACCCCAAGCGCTCAAAAGCTCCCAGTGTTCAGGAGTTGTTGGGACTTACCTTGCAGAGAGAAGACGGAAGCAAATATGTTGTGCTCCGTCATCTTCGTACCAAGACTCTTTTCTGGAGAGCCCTTCGTCGGGACGTGACCGATCACGACCTGAAACGGGGAGCCTACTCCATAATAGGGTTTTCAGATTCACTTGCGAAGGTTTGCACGGCTCTCGGCCCTTCCCTATTCGCTCGAAAGCTAAAGACCTAACGCTCCGTTTGGTATAAGAGGGTAGAGAGGAATTACCCTCTCGATGAAAGGACTTCTATGCATTCCCCTGCTTCCGTCCAAACCCAGCAACGTTCCCGCGCTGGCATCTCAACGGCTCTGGTGCGATCGGATGACATTCCGGTAGTTTCAGGACCGGAACCCTTGTCTCAGTCCGGGGCTCGTGGCCTGAAGGCACAAGCCAGCTCTCCCTCTGACCTGCGGCGTCGCATACAACAAGACCTTGGTTGGCAAGTCTAACCTGTGAAAAAGCCTAGGATAGTCTGGGCTTTTTTAGTTTACAATCCGGCAATTTTTAGAAGGTAGGCATTTGCCAACTTTGTAAAGCCCTGAGGGTGAGCGGTGAACTCGTCCCAGGCCCGGTTAAGTTTAGCTGAGGGCTCGTGACTACCGCCGTGCTTGTCAGGGTGTAGTCGAGAACGTTCTTTACGAAAATGTCTAGTAGCTTCGGACTTGGTTTTGAAACCACTCGGAACACCTAGGTCTTTATGAATATCGTGTATGGTTCGAGATGCATAGGTATTTCCAGCACTACCACCCCCTCGGTATTGTTGGTAGCGTTCTCGGAATCTTCTAGCGGCCTCTTCGCTATGCGCGTTTTTCCAATTTCTTAGGGCCAAAATGCCAGCCCCGACCCCGCCAACGTAAGCTCCCGCGAGAGACGTTGACGCCGCATTTCCAAGTCTTTCAAACTTAGATAGTTTTTGCTTCCTACCACCGACGGTTTTTTCGTCGGTTCGGTATCCTACTACGGCTCCAATCCCTGCTCCTGTCCCTAGTCCGGTGAATATAAGTCGGTGAAACTTTTGTACGTCTGTAAGTTTCGCGGCTTTCTCTAAGTATTTGTTCATGTACCTACCTTCATAGTCCGGATCTCTTTATCCGTGGTTGTGTCTACTATTTTAAACCCCCCACCTCCCAGGTCATGAACGCCATACTTACCTGAGGTTATAGCTTCAAACTCGGCGGTGCTTAGGCCCAACAGGCTCTTTACTGGGTTCTCGAAGATGGGGTTAACCATGGGCTCCGCTAGCCGATAATGAGACCACTTGTCTCCTTTTAGACCCCCAGTTATTACTTGGTCAAAGAGTCCGCCGTCTTCGGGTACTAGATTTTTCGCGTTCAGTACTTCGGCTCCGGTAATCTCTCCGTTGCTCTGTGCAAGGATGTCGTGGTCTGTCATAGGAGCAGCCACAAGATTTCCTCGCTCCATCTTAACGTTGATACCTGAGGCTTTCAGATAGTCGAAGAACTTCTGAGTAGCGAACGTCATCTTGGGCTTAGGCAGGGGTTCACCCCGTATAAACTTGGTCCAATATTCTTCGTTCTGTTGAGACTTTGTCGTTCCAATTTCTTTTAGATTCTTTCGAGCATCAGAACCTAGCAAGCCCAACATTTCCATGTACCCAACGCTCTTGGAGCCCTCTTCCCCGCCCTTAGTCGGCTGAAGCATGTTGTCATATCCGCCTACGTTTCTAGCGGAGTAGTTCTGGTCCGTTGTTTTGTACAATTTGATGATGTACTGAGGCCCGTTAAAAATTTGGCCGTAGCTCTTACCGGTCTTAGGGTCAATCAACTCGTCAGTGTCGCTGATGCCGTGTTCGGTTAGCTCGCCTCTCAACTGAGCAATGTTACTGGTCTTATCGAAATTCTTTACCAGATAAGGTTTCCCCGTCTTCTGGGCGATCTTACCTGCTACGGTCTCCATGATCTGACCAAGGTTTATCCGAGAGGTAACGGACGCAGGATTAAGCACCAAGTCTACCGGTTTGTTTGTAGTCTTGTTTGTAGGCATCTCGTTGTCTGGTAGTATCAAGGACACAATGCCTTTATTGCCATGCAAACCTGTTAGTTTATCACCGACCTCGAGGTGCTTAATGCTTCGAAGAAGAATACGAATGGCCCGCCCTTCCGTGTGAGAGTCGACAACTTCTCCGTTCTCTTCGTGGTTCCATAACTCGGTCACTAACCGATAGGGGTTGACCAAACTCTTGTGTAGTCGGCCCAGGAGACGGTCCTCCGGGGTAGGCTCTCGCTTTTCCAAGACGGCATAGACAGGATCCCCCTGGTTCATGATGGCCCCAACCTTGGCATAGCCTAGGTCGTCCAGCTTGTCCAACTGAGCTGGTGTGAACTTGTCCGGAAAGTATCTCTTGAGTAAGGTTTTCCTTGCTACCGTGTCAGGATTGACCTCGTAGTCGACCTTATATGCGTGATGGGAACTCAGCCCTGCTGCAGCCGATTCTGAGATCACAATACCGTCTTCGTGGTTGTAGCCCTTGTAGGGCATGTATGCTGCCGTGAGGTTCTTCCCCAAAGCTAGACTACCGTCCCGAGTATAGTTGTTTTCAAATATAGGCTGTAGGGCCGACACGCGGTCTCCAACCTTCACTAGCGGGGACTCGTCGTCATGGAACCCCTTCATGTTAAAAGGTAGGTTCTTAACGGCCTTAGCTTTGACGATTTCCCCATTGTCTGTCTTTATGTGAACCTCTGAGTTAGTGGCTTTTACAACAACCCCTGCCGCAGGAGCGGGGGTGGCCAAAAGAGCGTTTAGCTGTTTTACAAACGGTCTACGCTGCTCATCCAAAGTCTGAACCAAAGGAACCTCTCTGGTAACCAAAGACAGAGCCTGGGGTATGGACTTTCCGGCCATGGTTAATCGCCCTGGATGGTTCGAGTTCAAGAAGGGAACCAGGTTGGTTGTAACTGTGTACAAGTCTGTGGCATCGTTGATCCAGTAATCAACCTTCTCTCTAGGCACTCTACGCATCTCACCGTGATCTTGAGCTTCGACCATACTGGACTTTGTAAACCGCTGGTCTGGGAACCCGATGACAGAATTCATCAGTTCCGTAACAGAGATATGTACGACCTTTCCATTCTTGTCCACTACCTTGGAGTACAGTCGACCCTCTTTGTCTCTGCGGGCCGAGATTGTGAATCTCTGGTCGATACCGGCGTGGCCCGACTCAGGAGTTCTGGAAGGGTCCAGGATGCCCAAGTGAGAAGGGTCTATGTTTCGAGCGGCCATAGGCACTCCACGAGGGTCAGAAATACCCCCTTCTTGTGGGCCTAAGACAGTTACCTTCCCTACGTTCTCTAACGACTCTATGGGATTCGTCTCCGACGGAGTAGAAATCAAAGAACTCTTTTGAATGTAAGAGGAATAGATCTTGTTGAAAGGCTTTGCGGGAACCGCGTCCGAGATTTTGGGCTTGTTACCGTCTATCTTCTCCAAACCAAAAGTCAGCTTGTTTTTTACCCGGCGAACGGTATCATGTTCTTTGGCGAATCTTGTTCTCAGATAATCGGGGAGATTCTGAACGCGTTTGAACTGAAGAGAGTCTCGGTTATCTTCTTGTCTGTCTCCGCGATGAACCTCTACTAGGTTGCGCAGAGTATGTAACACAGCGTCTTTTGTTACTCCAGAGAACGCCTTACCCAGAGTTGCCTTAGTGGTGTCTTCATTTAACTCAGATTGCTCGAGAGCTTTACGAAGTTCAACGGCCATCTCCGGAACAGAAGAGCTGGGGTTTTTCGTATAGACAAGTCGAGAATAGAGACTGCGGATGATCTTGTCCTCTTTCCCCGCCGTGTATTCTATATTAGCATCCCACACGTCTTCCGGGATAAAAGCGGACGCTTCCGAGCGGGTAATGCCGAACACCTGCGTTAAGAGCGGACCGATGGGGGTATGAGAGGTGTGAACCTCTATGAAGAACACCTTGATCTTGGGATCCAAAACTATGCGAAACGAAGCACCCTTGCCAGTGTTAAAGTGAGCCTCTAGCTCCCCGGTGTTCTCCCGGGTTCTAGTATACACTCCAGGTAACAGTTGGAGTTGATTAGCGATCGTATAGTTATTACCCTTGTACATAATCGAGTGCTTCTCGGTTATGTGAAAGGCGTCCATCAAAGGAAAATCTTTGATGTGATCTACCGGCTTCCCGGTGGCTTTAGAGATCAGCGTAAGGTCCCCTTTAATAGGGTAAACAAGCGACTTGGACTTCAGGATGGCGTCCTTCTGGTCCACCTTCGAAAACTCTTTGGGATGGGCCGTTACGTTATCTACCTGTAAAATGTAGTTCTTGTTTTCAATAGGGAACGTCTTATGAAGACTGTCAACCAGGGCTTTGTCGGCGTCCTCGTTGATCTTCTTAGGGGACGAATAAATTGGTATTAGGTTGGCCATGCTTAATCCGGGTTTTTCTCTGCATAGTTTACTATCAGAAACATTCTGTCCATAAACGTAAATTTGTCTCGGTCCAGAATGACGATTTCTCCTGAACCGGTCAGACCTTGGGTAAGAATGGTTTGAAGCTCCGACATAGCGGCAAGGTCATCCATGTCCGCTTTTATGTACTTAATGGTGTACCCTTCCAGTCCAGTTCTGGATTGCTGAGAAGGGGCCATGGCTGGCAGAGAAAGTTCGTTTGTTACGATTGAAGGGAACATATAAGTTTACTGATTAGAGTTGGTGGGACCGGTGGGGGAAGGTTGACCGGAGGCCAGTCCCTTCTGAGCGTGTTCATTCTTAAGGGCCTGTTTGCCCGCTTGTACGCCCTGTTGATGCTCTTCCGAAGAGTGAGCTTCGTCAAGCAGTTTTGAAACCATTAGATATAAGGAGTAATCCTCAATTCGGAGTTCAGCCAGATAGCTTCGTCTAGTTCCATCGTCGGCCTGATACAAGCTCTCAGCCACTTCTTGAGCTTTGGAAAGCATATTCTTGTACTCATCGTTTCCTTCCATTTCTTCTCCCGCCTTCTTGGCGGCAACAAACTGAGCCTGATCGGCTTCGTACTGAGACTCCACTTGTAGTCTAGAACGGGTAACGAGCTCTTCTTTGATTCTATCCTGCTCGTCGTTCCAGTCAAGCCCCAACTCTTCGAAAAGGGTTTTCTCAGACGCTTTGCCCAGTTGCACCAGTTGCAACATAAGACTTTTCAGGTTATCGTCGTCTAACAGTTTGAAGGGAACCATACTGACGTCCACCGACTCCATCGCCAGGTATCCGGCAACTCGAGAGGTAATCCAGTTAATTAGATCCTGAATTCTGGATACGTATGATGTCAATAGGTTTTCCATCATTCGAAGACCTACACTTGAACTAGTCCAGTTAGTGGTACCACTTAACAGCTCCCGGGAAACCCCAAGCGATAATAGAATGCTCTCTTCCGCTTGTAAGATTTCCTGAGCCACGAGAAGATTGCGACCGTCTCCCCCTAAGGCTTGATAACCTACGGGAACGGGGGCAATAACGATATGGTTCTTATCCTGTTTATGTCGCCGCAAAGCATCCTCCATGTTAGAACGGAAGTTTCTCAGGCTCATGCTTACTACCGGGTCAGAATTACCTGTCTGGGCTTGGGGAAACACCACCCGCAGAGGGTTCAAGTATTCCGTAGCAATAGCTTCATTTGCTTTACGCAGAGTAGCTTGGTAGAAGACCAGGCTAAACAGGGACAGAAGCGGGGGCACGGCTATTCCCTCCACTGTTCCTCCAGACGAGACATTTCGAAGGTGGAAGAGACTGCCTTTATCAAACTTGAAATCTTGGTTGTTTCTAACTGCTGTTACGAAAGACCAGGGGATCGTGTCAACGAATAGTCTGTCTCCCTTTTGAATCTTAAGCTTAATAGCATTTGGGATCTTGTAGTAGTACTCGCTCTCTCCAGTTATGGGGTTGTGGTTGACGAGTATATGTTCCGGGGTCCACTTAACCAGGTTCATGTCATCAATGGACGACGACTTGCTATCGATTCTGCGGAAGACTCCCTTATAACGGCAGATAGGGCATTCTCCATGATACTCCCACTGCTTGAACACAGCCCACTTGGCAGTTTTTGCGGCATAGGTGGTGCCGCAGGTAGGACACGCCAGTTGTCTGATGATCGGAAAATATAGAGAAAGAAAGACGTTACCGATGGTAAAAAATTCAAACCCGGCATCTTGTAAAACTTCCTTAAGTTTAAGGGATTGAATTACATGTTCGTATCTGGCCTTAAGGGCAAGGTGTTCAGTATCAACTACAAAGTCTGTAATAGGGTATGTGGCCAGCTTTCGTATGACCTCAGAGGTAGTTGGGGACTGGATTGTGATGTACCTGGCCCACCGAATTACATCATGCAGGTTTCTCGGCACGAACTGGTTAGCTACGGTAAACCAGGGGTTGGGTTGTTGCCCTGCTCCGGCTGTCAGGGGTAGGGAAGGCATCAAGTTATCCATTAATCATCCTAGTGTTTATTTGTATATTTTAACGGGTACTATAGCCACATGTCAAGTTAAAGAGCCGAATGGTGTTTTGGTATAAGCTTTATACGGAGGCCTTTATGACAGTAGCACGAAGTGGAAAACCGGGACCAAACAAAGGGAGCATAGCTGACCAGCTGGCCAGGGCAATGGAAGAGTTTGCCGAGGCAGAAATGCAGGTCAACCTTGACCCCTGTTTCAGAGCAAGGGACCGCGCCGTAAAAGGCAAGGTCGTTACTCGTTTTCGTAAGGCAGAATTAGATTCTGGTCCTACGAACGGGTATAAGTCAAGTGGAAGAGACGACGTCTCAACCGCTCGTTCCGCACCAGACGGTGCATCATCATCACATCAGGAGTCTTTCATGAACCAAGCAAACGAAGCCGACGCAAACAACGCGCAAACCCAAGCGGACAAGGAAATCCACAAGAAAGCCGAGAAGGTCGGCGGCTGGATCGGCAACAACCGTGGCAAGCTGGGCGTTGTCGCCGGCATGTTGATCGGGGCCTTGGGCCTCGCCGGGGTCAATACCCTGCGTGACCGCAAGAACTCGCAACAGAACCACACCACGGCCGACTCCCAGATGTAAGTTTGGGGCCCTGGCCTAAAAGATCCTTCGGGGTCTTTTTTTGCCTACAAAAGTTAGATACTTGATGCGCGAATTGGTATAAGTGTTTTGTAGAGGATCAATGGTTGATCTAATACATGTTCAACACTTTAGGAGTCTTCGAAATGAACAAGTTCACAACCGCCATCAAGTCTGCCGCCAACAAGACGACCAACTTCGTCAAGGCCCACCCCAAGAAACTCATTGCCGTCGGCGTGCTGATGGTAGCTGCCGTCGCCACGGCTGTGGTCAAGAGCGAGCGTCAGTCTGACGCCACCGCCAACGCGACTCCTGCGTAAGGAGTAAAGGGCCACAGGGCCCTTTCCTTAGCCAATTGTGGTATACTATATTTTTAAGCGGGCCTATAATGCTAAACCTGACAATCGAAGATAACGTTCAAATACGGAATTTTTTACAAGGGGACGATTCTTATGTCCCCACCCGTGAACTTCAGTACCTACACGAAAGGCCTCTAGTTAAAAACTCGTTTGTACAACAAATAGAGCAACTAGTGGAACTCGTAGGGAAGAAGATCTCTGATCGCAAACTGACCGCGTACGCCGAGGCTCTGGGGTCTTATGGTGTCAGGGTAGGTCTGGTTTTAAATCAAATGTCTCCTATGGGGTCACTCACAGATGCCCAAGCAAAAGAATTAGCTTTTGTTCTAAGGGACATCTATCAGTTTTGTGATGACCTAAACAAAAAGTTATAATTATGCACCTATCCATAAGCAGAGAGGGTATCACCTTCTCCTACAACAATGACCTGATACTCTGGCAGTGTTGGTTTTGGCTAAGATCCAGTACGAGGGCTGAGGCCCCTTTTTACTCGTACGGCTTCGGTTTTTCATTTAAGCATTTCCGAGATTACTGGTTACGCCTGGGTGAAGATCGTTTGCAGGCCCGAACCTTAGTCTCTAAGGTTAGAGGGGTTAGCTACGGCGAAGTTCTCAAGAGCTGGGCCAGGATAAGCCTAAGGTCTGGCATCTTTGTAGTTTTGTATGACACCTCCTTAGATCTAACGCCTAGATCCCTGGTGAGTCTAGTACCCGCCCCTCGCCTAAAAGAATTGTATAGTGACGTAGTAGTGCTAAATTGTGAGTCTATAGACCAAGCACTTGACATTGCTAATTCAGTAAAAGGAAGAGGGCTTGCGACAGCGCTCATTTTTAGCGACGGCAAAGAATTCATAACAGGGAATAGAGAAGATGACACAATCGTTTAGGCCGTTGTTAGCCGGAAAAGCTACTCGGGAAAACACCAAATGTCCAGTAGCAGTTTCCCCTAAGATAGACGGTATTCGTTGCTGCATACCGGAGGGTACCCCTCTGACTCGTAGTCTCAAACAGGTTCCAAATCATCACATACGAGAGGTGTTAAGCAACCCCCTATTCAAGGGTATGGATGGGGAGCTTATAGGATCTGCGGCCACGGGGTCAGAAGCTTTTGTAAAGACGACCAGTGCCATTATGAGTCACGAGGGGACCCCTAACTTTTCGTATCTGGTTTTCGACCTCATCAAGTACGATTCCACGCCCTGGCTAGACCGTAACTACGAACTGTGTGAGTGGTTTGACAAGCACGGCTCCAAGTTCCCCTTTCTACTCAAAGTCCCCATTTTCATATGTTCTTCTTGGGATGAGATCGTGGCCTGTGACGAAGCCTTTCGAGAGGAGAAATGGGAAGGGACCATGATTCGGAAGCTGGACTCTCCCTACAAGTTTGGGCGGAGTACTGACGCCGAGGGGTATCTGATGAAGTTAAAACCCTACCAGGATTCAGAAGGAAGAATTGTAGGGTTTGAAGAGCTAATGATTAACAACAACCCTGCTTTAGTAAATGAGTTGGGTAGAACCTTTCGTAGTAGCTCCGCTAGGAACAAGGTGGGGGCGAACACTTTAGGCACCTTAATTCTAGAAGACTTGTACACCGGTTTACCGATACGCATCGGTACCGGGCAGGGCTTAACTAAAGAGTTAAGAAAGCATATCTGGGAGAACAAAAGCTCATACTTGGGTAAAATAGTGCAATACTACTTTATACCGCCCACGGATTTGCTACCAAGACACCCTGTGATGCTAAGGTTCCGAGATGAACGAGACACCGAATTTAGCGGGGTCATAGTCTTGTGATCATCGTTCATTCCGCCAACAAAGAGTTCATTCTCTTTAGCCCAGAAAACCCGTTAGAACGAAAGAAGCTCACCGCGTTCCCAGGTTTGCTAAGAGAAGGTTTAACTTTTTTCTGCCCCAATAAACATAACGTTTTTTACAACCTGTATACTCGGTTATCCAGCAGGTTCAAAAACATAAGGTATAGCGCTGAGATAAAGCGATTGATCGAAGATCCGATCGAAATACGCCAAATCCCAGCCGACTTTAAGTTTCACACAGCTCCCCTTAAGCATCAATTGATTGCCTTGAGGTTTGCGTACACATTCGGGAACTTCCTGAACCTCAGTCAACCTGGTCTAGGCAAAACGAAAGAGACACTAGACTACATTTGGCTAATGAAGTTCAAAAAGTCTCTAATCGTCTGCCCCAAGTCCCTGATGTTTGTCTGGGTAGAAGAAACTCTCAAACATAGGCCTGAGCTTTCCGTCTATGTAGTGAAGACCACTGACTGGGAGAAGGAACGGGATGCCGCTACAGCCGCCGATTTAGTCGTAGTCAACTACGACAAGGCTGTTAGCCTAGCAGGGTCTCTAAAAGGCCTCCAGAGCGATTTCATAGCTGTGGATGAGGGGTTGATTAAGAATCCCGCAACGGAGCGAACCAAGGCCCTTACAAAGCTTTCCAGAGGCATACCTTACAGGTCTGTCATGTCAGGAACTCTGGTTAACAACTCTCCGCTGGATGTTTTTGCTCCCTTGAGGTTTGTTGAACCCTCTTTAGTGGGGGAGTCGTTTTCCCGTTTTCGGGAAGAGTACGCCTTAGTGAGCCAGAAGAACAGGTTCATTACTATCGGATATAGGAAAGTCCCCGAGATAAAAGAGATGCTAGCTAGCTGCGGCATCGTAATGACCAAAGAAGAGTGGTTGAAAGATCTCCCCCCTAAGACTTTCTATAGAAAGTATGTTCAGATGGGGGACAGACAAAGAGAGTGCTATTCTCAGTTAGCCACCAATTATCTTTTGCCTCTGCCAGAGGCCGGAGAAGGGGTGGAGATAGAAGTCGACAATCCACTATCCGTTCTCATAAAGTTGAATCAGATCTCGAACGGATTCATATACTATAAAGATCAAGAAGAGGAAAGTTTAAATGAGCTCTTTGCTTCAAATTCCCCAAACATGGCCGCTTCCAAGAGGACCCCTCTTAAGTCCTCAGAGCGAGTGGCTAACGGGGGTACGCGACGAGATGCTGAACGTAGACACTCCTATGAGTTCCCGAAACAGCCCAAACTTGACGCACTCATCTCCCTCATTTTTTCAAGTGAATTCAACTCAGGGACCGGTGAGGCAGAGACTCGACAGGGCTCCGGAGAAACGCATCTTGCAGACGTCGTATCAGATGTCGACCGAGGGCCTGGACTACATTCTGGCGAACCTGGCCCACTTATCATCCATAGAGAGAACTCGGGTGATTTTCCCCGTAGCTTGGATTCGGGATGTTGTGAGCAAAGGGCAGCTGACGGAACAGGACTGGATAGTAATCGTCAACGAAATCGACGCGCAATTATCTGGTTTAATATGTCAGCCGAATTGGAGATCATCAAAAACGGTCTCGATCGTCATTCGATTAAATATCTGGTCGTCTCAGGAGCAACTAAAGACGTGGGAGACGTCATTAATGAGTTCAACCAAAACCCCTCCTACCAGTTTTTAGTTGCTCAAGCCAAGAAGGTCAACTACGGCGTGACCGTCATGGGAACAACTGACTCTGAAGAAGTTGACGTTGTTCCAGACTTTGACCCTTTAGTGTCAGATGAGATCTTCTATTCCCTAAACTTCTCTCTGGAAGTTTTCCTTCAGCAACAAGACCGCATTCACCGAATAGGTCAAACCCGCCCCTGCCGATATTGGCTCCTTCTGACGAATTCGAAGATAGAGAGACGTATTGCAGATAGGCTAGAGGAGAAATTGATATGTAGTCGAGAGATTTTGATAGACTTCATTTGGAGTCTAAAAGATTCACCCGTAGAAGACTAAGATAATAGTCTGTCTTTATTAACTATGCCAGCCTAATTTGGTATAAGGAAAGTGCAAGGAACCCTTCTTTGACTTTCATTCAGGAGTACCCAATGCCTTTAAAGACTAAAGACATGGTCACATTTGACCCCCGAAATCCCAAGCACGTAGCTTGCATCGGCCGCACTCTTGCAACGGCCAAGCTCGATCCGGAGTTCAGGTTTCATTGTGAAGAGCCCTACACCAGCGTAGTAACCATGGCCGTTCACAAGATGGCTGAGTGCTGGATCGAGGAAAACGCTCAAGGAGAATCCTCTGACGAAACTGTTACCCACACTGCTGGCGGCTCTGTTGTCCAGCTTTTCTCCGTCGCCGGTAGAAAGCCAATCACTTCCCGCAAACTCGAGGTGCCAGCCCCCGCCTGACAAGGTCGTGGCCTTGGCGGCTCTCCTGTCGTTTGCTGATTTCCCTAAGTTGGAGGACATCCTTGCAGTTGCGTGCATAGAAAGCAATTACAAGCCACGAGCAAGGAACGGGGTTTCTAATGGGATAATGCAAGTTAATAGAGGGCCATTCGATTTGGTCCTAAATATGCAATCCGGAGTAAGTTTGCTGAGAAGCTACTACTTACTCTTGGGTTCGGAAAAGGCTGCCGTCATAGCCTATAACGCTGGTCCTACTAATTACAAACGAGGTAGGTTCAAAAACTTGTACTGGAATAAGTACTTGGAGGTTCGTGATGGTTATACAGAAAAAGCCCCCGTCAGCAAAACTGTGGGGGTGGCTACTACTGGCCTTGGTGTCGGGTCTGGTGTTCCTGAGCCTGTTCCACACCGTGAGCAAAGTCCTGGACATGCCGATCGTGTATGTGTCCAACCTGACGGGGAAGCCTGTGGCGGTGGAGACCCCTCAGGGGATATCCAGCGTTAAAACCAACACGGTCTTACCGGAAAAATACGAGATAGTGAAGGTGCCATGATCAAAGGCTTCTTCATCTTCCTATTTCTGGTCGGACTGGTGATCTGGGGCCTGATTTCGCTGTTCACCTGGCTCCACAAGAAAATGGCTGGGGGTTTCCCCGACGACTAGCCCGTCAAGGGCACTACCTGGCACACGCCAGGTTTTTAGTCACATGTCTTTTTTTATGTCGGAAGGACAGTCTATGACCACGATAAATGTGACATCATCCAAGGCAAGAGAAACCGCCCCCTTCCCTCTCAATGTATTACACCATTGATAAAATCCCGGGGGGCTACCAGAGGGCGGGTAGGTTCCTAGGTGACTATCGGATACCTTTGTAAATACAGGGGATTTATCAGAGGGTGCCGACGCAGCCAGAGAGTAGGCCAGGAGACCGAGAACAAAACCCAGAATGGTCAGGATGGCCCATATGACCCTTGGGGTAAAGCGGTGTAGAAATTTCATCAGGTTCTTTCCATAGGTATTCTTATGTTAGACGAAATTCGGATTTAGTCAAGGATTTTTGCTTTGACAAATTGACAAATGAGGGAATGCTTTAAAAATAAGGCATTCCCTTTCTTTTTGACAAAACGACATTTTCTCGTCAAAGTTTTGTCAAAGGATTTTGTTTAATAAAATAAGGCATTCTCGTTAGTTTTGACAAAATGACACGATTTTTCCAAAAACAGTGCCCTACTTTACAA
>ERZ724522.633-NODE-633-length-21533-cov-5.122777_pt1 | contig 21533 bp, 26 predicted proteins | sample MGYA00376055_ERZ724522 | MGnify/ENA primary metagenome ERZ724522 (study PRJEB28724, sample SAMN07190884) | wastewater metagenome | isolation source: effluent of sewage treatment plant in Hong Hong | place: Hong Kong | collected 2016-03-17 ...
ATCCCGACAAAATACACCCATGGCGACGGTATATTTTTTTTATCTTTTATCTGAGCGCAAATGAGATACCTCCCTGTAGAACTAGGGCCTCCTGAACACATAAATTTTGCTTTGAAAACCCCCCTTCCTTTTACTCTAAAGACATATTCTTTATTTTGGATAAGTTGTTTTGGATCTTTTATGATCATTTTTTCAACCTTTCTTTCATCATGGCGTCCGCAATCTCATATGCCAGCGAAACAGCGAGTTCTTGGTTTTCTTCATCTCCATCCCACCTAATAATTCTTATTGTTCCCTGGAGAGCCATGCCTGCAAACCAATCACGCATCTTCATCCCCGTCTGGTGGATAAATTCCCCATCTTCGCCAATCGCGGCACATGGAAAAGCAGAGAAATTTTTTTCTTCTGACATATTATGCGCCCCTGTTCGATTGGTTACGTTTTGCCAATAGAGCGTTGTGGACGCGGTTAAAATCACTTAGGGCGATCTCATCCACAGATCTTACATTGCTTACCATTGTGGCTAGAAACCGCTGCACGTCCGTATTCGTTTCTCGGATAAGGTCTTTAAGGGTCGCGGCCTGTTCGTCCGTTATCGGCTGATACCCAGATTTTGCCCCGTCGTCGTCTTCGCCTTCAAAGACCAAGTTTAACAACATACCGACAAGATACCTCTTTCCGTATGCGATCGTCGATCCGACGCCCTGGACATTGTTTTTTGCGCCAGATGCGTCAATCGTCAGTGGGATCTTATCTGTGATGCTATGACCATTCCTGTGTGATAGGGTTGCCGTGATGATGACCTTGTCTCCTGTCGGCTCGGTGTTATATCGAAGACCGAAACCATGCTTAATCAAAAGCGGGCGTATCACGTCGTCAATCTTCTCATAGGTCGCGTATGTCGAAATCAGTTTCCCGTTGTGCTGGATCTTTGCGTCCTTGGTAATGCGTGGAAGATCGGCTTGCAGGCGGGCGAAGTCAGCATTGAAATCAATCTCCGCCTGTTTATTCATCATGCGTTCTTGGACGTCCAGAAGGCCGTGCATCTTTTGCGGATCGACCATTGGATCCATTGCAGCCTGACGAATAACTGCCAAGAAATTTGACGCCGTCGGGGCAGAAGGAAGATTTGTTTTTGCTGGCAGGTCAGCCTCCATGCGTGACAGTTCTTCGTCTGCCTCTTCTACGGATAGTATTTCTATGTCTTTTGACATGTTTTTTCCTTTCTTTGTTTTCAACATAGCAACGTTATATCATAGATTTGACGCCGTCAAGACCTATTTTAATTTGTCCATTCTTTCTTGCTCGACGACCCTAAACTGTGGGTCCAGGTGGACCTTGACCACAAGTTCATAAGAGTTTAGAGCGATCACCACCAGGGCGCCGAACACGGCACCTTTGACGTATTTTACCAGCGTATTTGTAAAAGCCGCGATTTTGTATTTTGTTTTCTCAAGCATTTTCTTCTCCTTTGGTTAGGCGGTTAAAAGCATCCTGTATCGTGTTTATTCCATGTGCCATGCTCGGCACGGTCACCGTGGTAGCATTCGTATTCGACCTTGCTATTGATGCGCTCGATCTCGGACATTTCCCCCGCATCGTCGTATTTGAAGTGTATCAGCACAATATCTTCTTGAATGCGCTGCCCATCGCGCAATCCGATCCTGTTGCTGCATTTTTCAAAGAACACCTTATCTGCAAAATCCTGGGCCTGATCCATCGTGTCGAACGTTTCTTCTGCTATAACAAAATTCTCATCTTCAAACGTCCAATAATCGTTTTCCAGTTCTTCGATCTTTTTGGTTAAAAACTCTCTGAAGGAATACATGGCCCCGAGAAGGTCGCTTTTTTCAAGGGGTGCGGCCCAGTCAAAGAGTGATGACGTGAAGCTATCGACCTTCTCTCTAAAAATACGTAAATCTTTTGCATCTTTTTTCGTCAGCATTATTTTTTACCTCCTATATATTTTGAAAAGTCTCGTGGCATCGGGCACCGTTCCCATGACATGCGGGCATGGTCCGTGAGTTCGCCCCAGCTAGGGCGGCGTGAGCCGCCGAAGTAGTTGGGCATGATTTTAAGTTCTTCTTCATATGCGATCTGGCCAGGTGTTTTTCTCATGTGGCACCTCACGCCGCTTCTTTGTGGACAAAAATGTAAGTGGACATCAGGCGGACTTTTTCGCAGCCATCACATGGCGGTGGGTTGTCAAAGGATTGGTAAACACCACCCGATCCTTCTGTCCCATCACTTCCACCCATCACGACGCGGCCGTCTGGGGTCAGATAGTGGTAATAGCTATATTCAAGATCGATCATGCCATCAAACCCGCCCCCTTTATAGACGTTGACTATATTGGAAACGTCCGCAACGTCGGGTCCTTGCTCGTATGCGATGCGGATGCAGTGATAATTATCTTTGCGGACACTGAATTTTACGTCTGGGAAAGCTTCTTTCAAGTTTTTGCGGATCATGGAGGCGACGTCTTTTGTTGAGATATATTTCATGGTTTTTTCCTTTCTTTGTTGATGCCAGTTCCTACTGACAAAACAACGTTATCACCACAAACACACCACGTCAACACCTATTTTCAACAAAATTAAAAAACGCAATAAAGTTTCAAATTTACTTCCTTTGAGGTACGCAAGAATTTTTTGCCTAGTCAAATTTTTTCTGACTAGAGTTTTGGTGGTTGACATTCGATGGGATCGGCGTATTATTTTTTTGGGGGCTAGGCTGGCCAGCCGAAACCCTGACCCTTGACAGGTTGCCCCCCACTTTTCATTCAAGGATACCTGCAAGGAGGTTATCATGTCCAAATCAGGAATAATCACAATACCTCTTCACATAGGCGATTTTTTAGGCGGCACCATGCACATGGACACGCTTGAAAAAGGCGCATATCTCATGCTCATTTTGGCTCACTATCAGATCGGTATTGAAGGGCTGCCAAACAACAACAAAAAACTATCCCGTATAGCAGGTGTTACGTTAAAAGTATGGGACAGAATATGTCCAGTTTTAAGAGAAAAATTTATTGTGACTGATCACTTTTGGGAACACAAAAAAGTAATTGAGGTCATCCGAAAGGTAGAGTATATAAGTTCCCAAAATTCCTATAAGGCATTGAAAAGATACAATAGTGGTGTTGCCACGGCAGACCCGTTGATATCCCAACCAAAACCAAAGCCAAAACCAATAGAAAAAGAAGATACTATCGTATCTTCCAAAAAAAAACCGAAACCAAAAAAACCTGATGATGTTTCGGAAACTGTCTGGGATGATTTCTTGACCGCGCGCAAAGCCAAGAATGCCCCTGTCACCACGACGGTTATTTCCAGATTAAAAATCGAGGCCGGCCTCCTCGGCTGGACCCTTGAGCAAGTCATAGCGGAAATGTGCGCCCGCGGGTGGCAAGGTTTCAAAGCACAATGGATCATTGAAGAGCAGCAAAGGAAAAATCATGCAACAAATCGGACATCTCGTGAACAACGTATCAACGCCGCCCTCGGAAGAGCCTGGGTCGATACCGAACAATCAGACGGCAGAGAAAAAACGCCACTTGTGGGTCATTCTCAAACAAAGCTTCTCGACGTTCAACCTGTTCGGGAAATCACCAGAAGATCTTGAAAATATCGCGAAGGCCTTCTGGCTCACCCTGGCCGATTGCTCGCAAGATGAAATCTCGGATGCCTTCCATACCTGGATTAGGTCAGAAACCGCTTTTCCGGCCCCTGCAGCTATCAGAAAGATTATCGAGGCTGAAAGGCACCAGAAGAGGGCCATGAACGATCCAGGTGGCCTATATGGCCCAGCAATCATGTCTCAATCAGCCTACCGGCCCTATCAAATCGTTCCGTGGGCCATGATGCTATTTCCAGAAGTTCAGGCAAAGGACATGCTCGGTATGGTAAAACGGCACATCTCGGGCCTCCCACAAGAAAAGGCAATTGATTATATAAAATATCTGATCCGTCAATGCGGTTACCCAAGAACGGTTTTTGATGTCTGAAAAATAGGTGTTTAACCATAATCAGCCTTTTTGCCTAGAGGTAATTATTCCTGATTGATTTTTATGGCTGAAAAGCGCAGAGTGTTTCTATGCTAACCGAACGGGGGTATCATCATGGCAACTGATTACACAAAACAACCAACTGGCGGAACTCGGGCGATCGGCCTAGAGATTTTATCAGGGGCGACAAACTCGGATAGCCTGAAACTAAACGGGCAAATCCCAGTGGCCTTGGTGATACCGGTTGCTCCAACAGGGGCATCGTTCACATTCCAGGGCGCGCTTGACCATGCACCGACGACATTTTACACTCTGAAAGATAATCTTGGTGCTAACCTGACTTTGACGACATCCGCCGGCGCGGGTTATTACAAACTAAACCCAGCAGACTTTGACGGCGTGGAAATTTTTAGAGCCGTATCCGCTAGCGCAGAGGCTGCAACCAGATCAATGTTTCTGATCGTTTCAAATTACAAATCATAGGTCTTAAAATGGCTGTCAGGTGCGAGCCGATCTTATTATCAAAAAAACGTTGGCACACATCACCATCGTATCTTTTGAACAGTGTTGCGCCGTCGCTGATCCATGATTACGCGAAGGATCGGTATTGGAACAGCGCGGCTGGTGTTCATGGGTTCCCTTTCACGAATACCCGCACGGGCAACGCCACCATGTTTAACAGCGCGGGCCAGCTGGTATGGGCCCCCGCGAATATGATTGCGAACTCATCCGTATCGGGCGCGGTCGTCGGCGTGATGGGATCAGGCGGCGCGATGCCAACCGGATGGTCATGGGGATCGGCAGGTGCTGCCGCCATCACCCGTGAGGTTGTGGCTATTGGGCCCGATTATATCGATGTTCGGTTTTATGGCACTAATGGGACAGGCGCGGCTGTGTACCCATCCATATTCATGGGAGCGAATATAACCGCTGTTGTGGGAGCCCCCGTGACGGGAGCCGTTAATTTACAGTTGATCGCCGGATCGTTCGCGGGTGTGGCATATAGCGCATGCGGGACGTTAAGTGTGCAATTCGGGAACAGCGGATCGTATGTGGCGAGTACAGGCGTCTCGGCGCGCGCGACCTCCACAATGACGCGGCTTTCGTCCTCGGGGTCGCGCGCCACGGCGGATCATAACGAATGGCGGCCCTATGTTGTTCTGGGCCTGAACGTGGGCGATACATGCGATTTTACGCTTCGTATCTCACAGCCTCAACTCGAGCGCACGGGACCGGACAGCCCCAAGCCGTATATTTTCACGAACGGCACCGCATGCTATTGCCAGCGGATTTCACTTGACCCGCATACAGGGGCGACCGGCGTACTGGTTGAGGCCACACGTACCAATCTGGCCCCGAGGTCCAGCACACACAACAGCGTGACAGGCCTTGCCGCCAGCACGGGAACAGCGGCCCTTGGCTGGACACCGCAAAGGTTTACGGCCGATGGGGCGGCATCCGGTCACTTTGTGGCATATGACACCATTGCCTCTGCCCCAACAGGCAGCACAGTTTACACCATCTCGGCGATTGTGAAGATCATAACTGGAACGCGCTTGCAGATTGCGGGTTCGTCTAGTTATGCGGCCGTGACCGACTATGTGAACTTTAACCTATCAAACGGAACAGTGGTGGGAACTGGCGCAACAGTGGTGGCAAGTTCCATCACGGCCCTAGGCAGCGGGTATTACCGGATTTCAATGACCTTTACGACAATCGCCGTTCCTACAACGGGGACAGTGTGCGCGCTGTCTTGTATAGCGAGTGACGCTGACACACGCATCCCCTCTTTAACCTCATCCGATGTGTTTGACGTGATCGGGGTACAGATGGAACTGGGGTATGGCGCGTCAAGTTTTATCCCCACGTATTATGCCGCCGCCACGCGGGCGAGCGATATTCTATCCACCACGTCCGTTTCATGGCTGACCCAAAACGTGGGCACGTGGTACGTCAAGTTCACGCCGTTTAATGCGCTGGACACCAACAAGCGGTTAATGAGCATCGGGGACGGAACGGCCAACAACGCGATTTCCTTGGTTTACACAACAGGGAAACAGGCTCAAATCCGCACGGCTGCTTCTGGGGTGAGTGACTTCACTCCGACAAGCGGGAACACATCGAACCCGTTTGCGGTAGCCAAAGCGGCCTTGTTGATGAACTCGCCGACCAAGAAGGTTGTCTTAAACGGATCGCCTGTGGCGTCTGCATCTGTGGCCTTCCCGACATCGGGCTATACCACGTTCAAGGTTGGGGCAGAAGCCGACGCCTCCGGCATTATACTGGGCTACATCCACGAAATACGGTATTACCCATCGGCCTCGGCTTCCGACGGCCAACTGCAAACTTTGACAACGTAAGGGGGAGATGATGGGACTGTACGCTTTGAAATGCTCTGAAACTGACCTCCCCCAGCTGATCCATAACGCTGAACTTTTGGGCGTGGTGGCGATTGGGGAAGACGGCAAGCCCTATGGGAAAAACGGCAGCCTGTGGGATTACATCGGATACAAACCCGTTGGCGATCCTCCGGACGAGGGCCAGCCCGATACGCGGGATGTTTTGAGAGACGTCAACGGTGTGCCGTATGTGCACATTAACTGTATCACCCCGCTGGATATTGGCACGATCGCCGCTGAATTGGCTGTACAATATCCAGAAATTGCCGCGGGCCTAGCTGAACTTCCACGGTTCTTTATCACGGACGCAGAAGGCCAGACATCATGGCCAGTGGCCCCAATGCGGGTGTTCCTATGAAACACGATAAGAACCCACGAAGACACTGCACGATGCCAAAGATTTTCGGCTTGCGGAAAGCGTTCGAAAACCGCTTTGGCGACCTGTGCGAGGCCCATGACCTCGCATACGAAGCGCGGACCGGAAAATGGGCCGCTGATGCGGCGTTCCTGTCGGGGATGTATCAACGGGGGTATTGGTGGCTGGTGCCGCCCACGGCCTTCTTTTTCGTCACAATCGGCTTTTGGTATTACTACACAAAGTAGGAGGACAAAATGGTGCTGACTTCTGAATGGTTGAATGCTCCGGAAGGAGTTACAAGTTTACAGAAAAGAAGTATCGAGGAACGATACGCCATGTGGATCGCCCTTTGCGCGGATGGAGATTTGCGGTTTTTGAAAGGGGCATTCAACGAAAATTCAAGAAACCACAACGAGTATCGTCTTCTTGATGTGAAGGCTAAGCTGGGAACGGCCCCTTATTTCCCAGACATTAAGTTAATGGGGGCAAAGTTTGGCCTTCATTTTGCGGAGGTATGATCCGTGTATGTCCCTGGTGTTATAAATAAACAAAAGCCTTCTAAATACAAAAACAAAAAGATAGAATTTCGTGGCATGAAGTTTGACAGTATCGGCGAACGCGACCGGTACATTTGCCTTTTGCAGGATCAGGAAGCGGGCAGGATCCGCAATCTGAAACGCCAAGTCAAATTCCCACTGACGTGCAACGGCGTGGTCGTCTGCCATTACATCGCGGATTTCCAGTATGAGATCGGCGAAGGAAAAATGATAAAGGCGACGATGGATTTTGGTTTTGGCGACGTCAGGGAATGCAACGGGTTTGGAGAATACACCCTCGTCGTCGAAGATTTCAAAGGATTTCTTACCGAAACATTCCAGCTTAAAGCAAAAATGTTCAGAGCCTGCTATGGCTTCGATATCACGATCACGAAACGCCGCGGATGGCGTTCGGCATACGTAATGGATGGAAAATCATGGACATTCAAAAACTGAAATACGTTCGCCCCAATGTCCAAGTCGTTTACGGCGAATATCCGCCTAACTTCGACAAGATCAAGGCTACCTTTCCAATGGCAGGAGCAAGTACGGTCTATGCATATGGGGAAAGAATATTTGTCCCTTCAGGCGAAGAGATAGAGCCAGAGATTTTGGCCCATGAAATGGTGCATTGTGAACGTCAATTATCCATGGGACTGGCCGAATGGTGGGATAAATACATGGCCGATGAACAATTCCGGCTTGCTGAAGAGGTACTCGCCCACCAAGTCGAATATTCATTCCTGCGCGGCCTATACCCAGGGGCATGCCGCAAGAAAGAAATACTTGACCACGTCGCAGGTAAACTATCGCACCCGCTTTATGGTAGTATGTGCGGGATGAAACGCGCGCGCGAATTGGTGAAAAGATGACTGGAAAGAAAATCAATGAAAAAAAGATCGCCTATGATCGGGCTTATGAAGCCCGCGGTGTCATAGCGCGCATCAACAAGATAGGCGATATGTCGATCGGCCCCATGGTTGCAATCCCAGTTTACCAATTCCTGACGCTTGATTGCGGTCCTGGGAGAAAAAAAGTCCTTGTTGAATTTGTCGGTCCAGCCCCATATGATAAACTCACCCAAGAACTGGATCTTAACAAGGTCAAGGAAGGCGATATCATCGTCAATCCTGGGCTTTTGTACAGGAAGCGGGCGTGGACGCAAAAACTTATGGCAGAGCATTTATTGCAATTGCACAATTACAGACCAAAGGTTATAATAAAATCGGAAGTCGATAGGTCATCTCCGACAGGTGAAATCGTCGTCGATCCTCACAACCTCGCGAAACAGTAACCGAAAAAGGAGTAGGCGAATATGAGAGAACAAATGCGCAAGCCGATCAGGGCAAAGAAAAAACTTCCGTTTCTAACAGAAGACGAATTAAATGTGAACGTCCCAGCGGTAAAAATCCGCGTTTCTGGTGAATACTTCAAGCGCGGGGAACATCGCAATGACGTATACGAGGAGCAATACGAAGCTGAAATCATCGTCCCAAAACTGTTTAACATGGGACATGTAAAACTCATGGCAAATAGATATGTTAAGGATGCAAAAAACAAGCTTAAGGGCGTCCGTGTTCGGACATTCTATGTCGACGCAAGCTTTGAACCTGTCCCATACACTGAAAAGAAATTCACTGTCCGCAATTTCATCTCGGACATGGGTCTCGCAGACAATGAGCGGAACAAGCAAAACTATCTAGATAAAATAAAACGCAAGCGCGAAATCATGGAGGCCGAAGAAAGCGGCGAATTTGAGCCAGATATCGGCAGCGTTGACGTATCGTCAAGGAGAATGTCTGACCATGATTTTGGGATTGGTGATGATTGATGAAAAAAGGGGATGGGGAAACAGTCGGCCATCCAATCCAAAAGCGCGATCTAGATATATCCAAAAACTCCCATTACATGAACAAATACAACGGTGGGAAAAAGGCTGCCCCGTTGGTCAGGGGAACAAATGCTGACAGGCGGTCGCCGGATGAGATCATGCGCTCTATGGGGTTTGAGCCGTCGAAGTATATGAACCCGCTTCAATTCTTGATAGCGGTGATGAATGACGACCTTGACGCCCTATTCAAAAACGAGAAGAGAAAGACAAGAATTGCTGGAAAAGGCGGCGTCGCGGTGAACTATCGCCTTGCCGCAGCCCAGACCGCCGCGCGGTATCTTCACATGGAATTGCCGAAGATAACTGTCCAGAAAGATGATGTCGGTGGTTTTGGCGACGGCCTGTCAGAAGCAATAGAGATGGGGAACGATCGCTTGCGCACCCGCCGCGTCATTCTAGAAGAGATCGAACGTATCAGCCCAGACGCCCCCCTAACACCTGCAAATTATCCAGCAGAGTTTGAGGAGGCTGTTAGGCAGATCGAAAATGAAATTGACGCAGAAGGGGACACGGATTATGACCCAGACGCCGAATAATTTTATGTACACAACTGATATGACACCCGCGAAGTCCTTGGGCGCGATCATGGCGCAATTCATGAACGACCCGCTTGGGTTTGTTTTATGGGCCTTCCCGTGGGGCCAAGGCGAATTAGAGGGAGAATATCCTGACCGATGGCAAATTGCCGTCATGGAAGACATACGGATGGCCCTAGAGCGCAACGAAGCCCTCCCACCTGATAAACGTATACCCATTCAAATTGCCATTGCCAGCGGCCACGGGATCGGAAAGACGGCCCTAATGGCCTGGATGACACTTTGGTTTATGTCCACGAATAAGGACCCTAGGATTGTTGTCACTGCAAATACCTTCAATCAGTTGACGGGAAAGACCTGGGCCGAACTGTCAAAGTGGCACAACATGATGGTCCACAAGCACCTATTCGATTGGTCGGCGACAAAATACGTTTGCCTTGAAAATCCGGCCGAATGGAAAGCCGACGCGACGCCATGGTCAAAGCACAGATCAGAAGGCTTTGCGGGTACGCACGCGCACGCCGTCCTATACGAATTTGACGAGGCATCGGCGATTGAAAACGTGATCTGGGACGTGTCAGAAGGGGCCATGACGACCGTGCGGTGTATCTGGCTTGTCTTTGGCAACCCAACACGAAACACGGGACGCTTCCGTGAATGCTTCGGGAAATTCCGGCACCGGTGGATCACGCGGTCGATCGATAGCCGGACCGCCCGCAAGACAAATAAAGCGAAGATCAATCAGTGGATAGACGACTACGGACTGGACAGCGATTTTGTCCGCGTTCGCGTTCTGGGGAAATTCCCACGCATGGCGTCGAACCAGCTAATCAGTGAAGAGGCGGTCGACTACTGCATGACTGAATATAAAGCTGTAGGATACGAACTCTATCCTATTTCTATCTGCTGCGACGTCGCGCGCTTTGGGGATGATCTAACAACAATAGGGGCCTATCAGGGAAGGAAGCAGCATGAAATCAAATCATACGCAAAGATCGATACAGTCAGGACCGCAACGTTATGTGCTGAAGCCTTCCGATATTATCGCGACCGCTTCCTTAATGTGCGCGTGCATATTTTTGTTGACGACATCGGTGTTGGCGGTGGGGTTGTCGATATTCTTAAATCGTGGGGCCTGCCTGTTACCGGCGTCAATTCTGGCGCGACCGCGACAGAACCAGAAAAATACATAAACGTGCGCGCGGAAATGTGGTGGAAAGCTGCCGAGGCCATAAAGCAAGGTTTTGAACTTGTGGAAGAGCCGAGAATGAAAGACGACCTGGTCAATATCGAGTATTTCATGACGGCGGCGCAAAAGATACAAATTGAAGCCGTCAAGGATCTCAAAGATCGCGGCCTTCCATCCCCTGACTTTGGGACAAACTTTGTTCTTCAGTTTGCCTACCCCCTGCGCCTGGCCGTCACGGATACGACGAGACCCGCGCAAAAAAGATCAGGTGGAACGATGACGATGAAAAGGCGCGAAGAATTAGGATACGGGGAAACCAGGTCTCGAAAAGGTGGAGGCGGACGTGTCAGGAGCATTTACAACATTACATAATCTATACGTGTTTCACGTGAAACAAAAAACGATATGATTTTTTTGTTCCTTTGGTATAGAATAGAAAAATCCTGGGGCAATTTTCAAAAATAGGTGCAAAATGGGCTTCTTCAAATCTCTAAAAAAGATATTCAAAGTCGCCATACCCACTGCAATTGCTTATTTTACAGGCGGTCCGGCAGCGGCCGCCATGACGGCGGCGCAGCAGGTATCAAGCGGAGCCCTTTCAGGTAGCAAAAAGACCGTCCAATCCCCAGTTACAGGCGTTACGTCCACTGTACAAGCTTCTGATCCGACATCCACCATGACGGCAGATCAGGCGGCGGAGGAAGAGAAGAAAAAACGGCTTGCCCTTAATGCGGCGGGTATTTCCAGCACATCGACATCACCTCTCGGGGTGACATCCGGCGCGACAGTCACAAAACGTAACTTACTCGGCCTATAGGTGGTAAAATGTCAAAGACAGCGAAGCAATATCTTGATTGTGAAACAAAAGCCGAGCAGGAAAAAAGCTTATGGAAGCCACAATGGCAGTTAGTTTCTGAATACGTCCACCAACGCCGTGCAGATTTTACGTCTTCAAATTCAGCCGGCGCGTTTATCTCTTCATCTCTTTGGACGGATGATCCTGCCCACATGGCAGAGACGTCCGCTTCGGCCTTCCTTGGGTATATCTGGTCAGCTGGGGAAAGGTCTTTCAAGCTTATAGGCAACCAAAAGCTTTTCAAAAAAGATAGAGAGATGCGAGAATTTTGGTCAGACGCGACCGAAACTCTGCAAGAGGAACTCGCCGACAAGGAGGCCGGCCTTGCTACCTCTCTTGACGAGGCCATGCTTGATTTGATCGTTATCGGGACATCCGCGCTTTTCATCGAGGAAAGAAACGAAGATGCGCCAATGAAGGGGTGCCTATCTGTTGAGCCATGGTCTATTTTGGAGTTCGCACTTGACGAAAATGCAGCGAAGCGCGCGGTGAAATTTTATCGGCGCAAGGAATATACGGTCGATCAGGGCGTTGAAAAATACGGTTACGATAATGTTTCAAAACGTATTCGTGGCCTTTACGACCAGAAGAAATATGACGAAAAATTCACTGTCCTTCACGTTATTGAGCCGAGGATGGAAAATGAGCGCAAGAAAGGATCCAAGGCTGCAAAAGACATGCCGATCGCTTCTGTGCATATCGAGGTCGAAGGGAAACACATTTGCCGCAATTCTGGATACCCTGAACTCCCCGTCGCCTGCGCGCGCCTCGCAAAAAGATTGAAAGAAAAATATGGTCGCGGCCGCGGCATGAACGCTTTGCCCTCTATCATGATGCTGAACCAGATATGGGAAGATCTCATGCTGGCGCAAGAGAAGAAGCTTGACCCGCCTATCTATGTTTTGAATGACAGCGTCGCCGGAAATGGTATCATTGACGGGTCGGCCGGTGCCGTCACTGTTTTGCGGGTTGATAAATCTTCTCCAAATATTCCGCCGATAGGAAAATTGTATGACGTGCAAGATACAAACCAGGCCGCTGACTTGATCGAAAAGATCACGAACACGATCAGCAACCACTTTATGATCGACCGATTGATCAACATGAATAACGAACGGGAGATGACGGCGCGCGAGGCCTTGTTGAGAAATGCGATCCGTCAATCGACCTTGCGGTCCATCGTATCAAGGCTTTTAATGGAAATGTTCGAGCCTATGATCAATACCGCATTTATGATCTGTCTGCGAAGAGGGAAATTCGGATATATGCCTAACGATCCTATCGCGCTTGCGATGGAAAAACAGGGCACCGAGGTTAAATATCTTCCACAAAAATTTATCGACGCCATGTCTTCTGGTCTTGATCTATACTCCATCGAATATATGACGCCCGCCGCGCGCGATCTCTTGGCCGAAGAGGGGCAAGGTATGATGGAAACTGTGGAAATGGCAGCCCAGCTGGCCCAATTTGACGATACAATACCAGTCAATATCGATGCTCACTGGACCCTAAACAGGTTTGCAGAGATCCGCGGGGCGAATGGCAAAATGTTCCGCAAAGAAGCTGACGTCAAGATGATGATCGAGAAATCCCAGCAGGCACAAGAGGCGGCCCAGCAAGCCCAGCTGGCCCAGGCGCAGGCGGGGGTTGCAAAAGATCAGGCAATGGCGCAGAATGCTATGGCGCAATAACGATTAACCCTGGTGAAGACAATGGAACGTCGCGACATCCTACCATCCGCGCGCGCCGAGGCTGACGCGAAAGCAAAAGAACAGGCCATGAAAAGAGCAGAAGAACGCTCATTATCGATGCGCCAAGATTTCACAAGGACATTCAGGACGGAAAGCGGAAAGCGCGTTCTTTCATGGCTGAAAGAGCGGTGCGGGTTTGGGAAGATTATCTTGTCTGCGAACCCAAAATCAGAAGAATTTGATCCTATGCGAACCACTTTTGCCGCCATGGAATTGAATTTGTATATTGCCATAAGAAACAATCTACCCATCGAACTTATACAGGAGGTCGAAGATGACAGAAGGATCCAGCCCAGCGGCACAATCAACAACCCCGCCACAGACCAGCCCAACGACCGGATCACCGGTCGCGGCCGTCGCAAGCCAAGTTAGCGGAACCGGCGGGGGTGTCGGATCTCAAAATGCGCCTGTAGGAACGAGCGGGGCGAGCGGCGCGCAGAATGCGCCGGCAGAAACCGGCGGGGCGCAGACCATCGACATGGCAAAGATCTTCGGCGAAGATTTTGTCAAGGACCCCGCGCTGAAGGATTTTAAGGACCCTTCATCCTTTGTTAAGGCATTCAAGGATACAAAGGCAATGGTCGGAAAACCGCGCTTTGATGTCCCAGGTCAGGATACGCCGGCCGAGCAAGCCGCGGAATTTTACAAGAAACTTGGCGTCCCAGACAGCGCAGAAGCTTACGCACTCAAGCCTGACGCGAATATCCCAGAACACAATAACGAGACCAATATTGAGTTTTTGAAGGCCTTCTCTGGCGTGGCGCACGAACTCAAACTGACGTCGGCACAGGCGGTCGGCATGCAGAAATTCTTTGACGATCTGGCCGTAAATCTGAACAAATCCCAAGCGGCAGCACAAGAGCAAGAGGACGCCCAGCTTACTGAACTATTGACGAAGGCCCTCCCTGGTGAGGATCTATCCGTCGCAGAGCAGAGAATTAAGGCCGAGATCGAGGCCATGATCCCAGAGAACCTACGCGAACGATTGGCAGGAAAAATCAACAATGAGGCCCTCGCCGCAATAGCTATTATGGATAGACACTATCGAGAGAAATATGGCCAGTCCGATAAAAATGCTGGGGATCCAGGCGCATCGTCAGGGAAATCACTTTCAGATCTTCGCAAAGAGGCAAGCGCGCTATATTCAGAGATCATGAAAAATGGTCCTATGCACCCAAAATACAAGGAAAATACGGATAGATACAATTCTATGTATAAAACAATCGGCGAACTATCCGCCGCAGGTGCGCGGAAATAGGCCTATATAACTTCTAAAGCCTTGCCCCACAAGGCGTTCCCCCCGCGCGCATCCTGTCACGCGGGGGATTTCTTTCTATTATTTTTAATATTTGACAGCCCCCATACTCACATGTAAAATAGAGCATGACTGCAATGGTCATTTTCTTCGGATTACTGGTTTGTGCCGGCCCGAATAAAGCCTTGTAACCACAAGGCCGCCAAGAATAGCGATATTATTCTTGCGCCCACCTGGAAGATCGGTGGATTACGCCCAGAAAAACCAAACACTTCAACAAACCACCTTTATCTGGGAGAAAAACCATGACACAACAAGTCGACGCCGCATTGGCTATTCAGTTTGCCGATCAGGTGCATACCAATGGCCAGCAAATGAAAAGTCGTTTGCGCGACCGCGTACAGATCGTCCCCATGTCAACAAATGACATGTCGGTCGATACCCTTGACAGCATCGAAGCCGTCGAGATCACCGCACGCCACCAAAAAACGCAAGGTCAGGACATTGTCCACGGCCGCCGGCGTCTGCGGATGCGGGAGTTCCGTTGCACGATCTATCTGGATCGGAAAGACGAAGCATCCGTTATCATCCAGCCAGAGCGCAACTATGCAATGTCGGTTGCCCGCGCGATGTATCGCCAATTCGACCGCATGGTCGCAGAGGCCGCGCTTGCCGACGTTTACACTGGCAAGGATATGACCACGCTTGTGACGGCGGCATCCGATGGCGTGCGCACAGTCGATGCAACGGCCGGATCGACGTATGACAAATTGCTAGAAGTCCAGCAAAACTTCATGGCCTATGAGATCGGGACAGAAATTGAAGAGACGGTGACCCTTTGCGTTTCTGAAGAAGAAAATACCGATTTCTTGCAAGAAGTGAAGCTGACTTCGGGTGATTATTCACGCGACTACAGCCAAGCAAACGGGAAAATCACAAACGCCGCCGGCATCGAACTTAAATTCTTCGGTGGTCGCGTGACAAACCCGATCCTTGCAGTGAACGCATCGAACGTGCGGTCTTGCTTTGCCTTCGCAGAAAGCGGCATCCAAGTCGGTCTTGCCGTTGATACAGAAGTCGAGGTGACCAAACGCGGAGATTTGAACGGAACTAAACAAGTGCAAGCCGTTCTCATGATGGGCGCAGTCCGCAAAGAAGGCGCGCGCGTTCAAAAATTCACCACAACCCGCACACCTTAATGGGTAGCCCCTAACGGGGCTATCTTTCACAAACAACCAACATTAGGAGAAAGAAAATGGCTGTTGAAAACAAATATACTGATAGCAACGTCGCTGCCGGAAACCGCGCCATCCAAGGCCGCGGTGGCGCAGAACTTGTCGTGTTTGAAGGCTATGCCGCTGTCGCGGCTGCTGATGATGACGGGTCCGTGTATCGCGTTGTAAAAGATATCCCATCATCTTTCCGACCTGTCCGTTGCGTGGTGCAATGCACCGCGATCACCGGTGGTACGGATTATGAATTGGGGCTTTATGATCGCAACCTTGGAGCGGTTGTATCAAAGGGCTTGTTCATGACAAACCAAACACTTGCGACGGCTTCCCGTTCGCTGGATGGTTTGGCAAACGTGACTGTCGCCGATCTCGGCGCGCGCAAGTCGATTGCTGATTTGCTGTCGCTTACGCCGTCTACCGCAAAACCTGCATACGACCTTGCCCTTACTGGCGATACCGCCGGCACGGCCGCTGGCGACGTTCGGGTCATCATGGAAGGCTATATGGGCTAACATGAGATGGGCGGGCGCGGCTTCACCAGGGGCCGCGCCCGTTTCAGATTTTAATCTTATGGAGGTCAAAAATGGCAAGAGTTACCACAAAAACAGGTGTTGCAAATCTTGCAATAACTCTTATGAAGGGTACGCCCGTCACAAATATTGACCCACCAGATCGCGGATCAAAGACCGCAAAACTTGCAGCACAATGGTATGACGACGCGCGCCGAGAGGCCCTAGCAGAAAATGACTGGGACTTCGCCCTTAAACGCGTACAAATTTCAGCAAGTGATGCGCCGCCATTCGGATGGGCAGCATCATATCAGCTTCCTTCAGATTTCATCCGTATTTCCTGCATAGGGGACGAAACAAGCCCATTGACTTCTGACGACTATAAGGTTGAGAACGGCTTTATTCTCTGCGATGAAGACGCGCCCCTTAACGTCATATACATTTATGACTGCGAGGAGATCACAAGATTTTCCCCAAAATTCCTTATGGCCTTTGCTAAAAAGCTTTCTTCGTACATTTCACATGCGCTTTCTGGATCGATGAATATGGCTCTTGGCCTGAGCGAACTAGCGGACAATGATATGTCTTCAGCAAAATCACTAGATGCGCAGCAGACGCCACCTCGCAAGGTACAAAGGTCTAGATGGGCAGACGCGCGCCAACGTGGCCATACCGAAAGGTTTTGAAAATGGCACAGGCTTATATCGGATTAACGGCACAGAACTATGGCTATATCAGCCCGCGCATGCGCGGCCGAGTTGATCTGGATTTTTACAAGCAATCACTCGACTATCTTATGAACTATGAAGTTTCCCCGCAGGGGGAATTAAACTACAGAACGGGCTCTATATTTATTGCATCCACGAAGGGGAATAAGAAAGCCCGTATTATCCCGTTTATATACAATACAGAACAGGCCTATATCATCGAGATAACAGACCTATTCATGCGGTTTTATAAGGACCATGGACTTATCACTGATACGCAAAAGACAATCACCGCGATCACGTCTGCCGCCGCCGCACAGGTCACAGTAGCGGGGCATGGGTTTATCGTCGGCGACCCGATTTATTTTGACGGCGTATCCGGCATGCACCAGATCAATGGCCTAGAGGGTGCCGTTGCAAGTGTTGTGGATGCAAATAATTTTACAGTCAGTATCAACACGACCGGCTTTTCTGCCTATACGTCCGGCGGGACGGCCGCAAAGATCATCCAGGTCGCAAGCCCCTATACAGAGACCCAGCTTTTTGAACTGGATCACACGCAAACCCATAACGAAATGTACATAACGCACAAGTCATATGCGCCATACAAACTTACTCGCTCTTCTCACACGGCATGGACCCTCGGGACATATGTGATCACGGCTTCTCCTTTCGGTGCTGGGAACTATCCGTCGCGCGTGACGTTGTACGATGGCCGGCTTGTTTTCGCGGCATCCGACCAATATCCTACCAGGATATGGATGTCAAAAGCAGGATCACTAGACGATTTAACGACCGGCACGGCCGCAACGGATGGCCTTGTATTTACGATCGCATCCGATCAGGCAAACCGCATTCTTTGGATGGTCGGCGCAGAAACATATCTTGCCGTCGGGACGTCTGGATCAGAATATCGTATCACGGGCGGGTCGGCCGAACAGGCTATCACGCCGACAAATATTTCAGTCAAGCCCACCTCGTTCAACGGATCTGCGGATATAAGACCCCTGCGCCTTGATAGTTATGTATTATTCACGCAACGCAATAAGAAGACTGTCCGGTCCTATGAATACGATGCCCTGCGGGATGGTTACACGGCAAAGGATCGGACGCTGATTGCGGACCACATCGGGAAAAGCGGATTTAAGCAATTCAGCCATGTATCTGGCGTCCCAACAAACACAATCTGGGCAGTCAAAAATGATGGCATTATGACAGGCCTTGCGTTCGATCCATCTCAAGAGATCGTGGCCTGGCACCAACATAAGACGGACGGGACTTATCTGTCGATTGCTTCGATACCTGACGTTGACGGAACCGATGAACTTTGGCAATGCGTGGAGCGGACAATCAATGGGGCAACAAAACGTTATATAGAATATAAACCTAATGCGCCGCAGATCCCAGTCTTAGAGGACTATTTCACGGGTGAGGACAATAAAGATGCGGATGAAGATGATTGGCTGGATGATCTTTGGAGCGCGCAGCGCACCATGGTTTATGCGGACTGCGCCCTGACATACGACGGCCGCGATGCGGCGACCGTGGGATTGACTATTACAGGGTCTTTGACCACTGGCAGCGCGGTCACAGTAACCGCATCCGCGGGCTTCTTTACGGCCCTGATGGCCACAGACAGACGCCGGATCCAGACGCCGAATGGGGGGCAGATCGAGATCACGGGGTATACGTCGACCACAGTCGTCACTGGGACGGTCCTTTACGACCTTGAGGCAGCCAGTTTTTCGTCTGGTACATGGTACTACATGGCGCGGACCATCTCCGGCCTGACGCACCTTGAGGGGAAATCTGTGCGCATCCTGGCCGATGGTGGGACACATCCTGACAGAACAGTATCTAGCGGGTCGATCACATTAGATGAAGACGCGGGGTATATTGTCGTCGGCCTAAAATACTATGGAATTGGAAAGACCCAATCCATTGAGGGCGGATCTGATAATGGGATATCCCAAACAAAACCGAGAATTATTGACAATGTTGGCCTTCAAATGCGGGCCTCTCTTGGGACAAAATTCGGGACGTCGCTTTACGATCTTGAAAACCCAGACTATAGAGAGATCGAGGAAGTTTCTGGCCGGCCTCCTCGGCTGTTGGATTATGCCATAGACGTCCCGATCCCAGACAATTGGGATGAAAATAAAAATCTTTTCTGGTTGCATGATGTCCCATTACCATCGAATATCCAGCTTTTGGTTGTGCAGACGGAAACGAAAGGTTAGAATGACAAGGGGGTAAACATGTTCGGACTAGGTGATATTTTCAGTTTTCTTGGCCGTAACGCCGATCTTATAGGGACGGCGACGCAAGGAATATCCGCGATCCAATCTTACATGGCGCAAAAAAAAGAAGAGAAGGCGACAAAACAGGCCAATGCAGCTATGATGCAGGCCGCGGAAACAGAAGCAAAGCTTGCCCGTGAAGACGCGGCGCAGAAGGCCGAGGCCGTGCGCAGGGATGCCGCAAGGTTTAGAGCAACGCAAATCGCTTCATACCTGAAATCAGGCGTCACATTGGACGGAACGCCTATGCTTGTTGCGAATGAGACGACGACGCTTGGGAATAAAAACGCAGATAATATCATCACGAATGCAGACTATTCTGCAAAATCTATCCTTTTGCGCGCGCAGGCGAATAAACAGACAGTCAAGAAAGCGGACATATGGGGGACGGCATTCAAGACGCTAGGGTCTTTAAGCAGCTTTGCTTCTGCATATGATAAGGCATATCCATCATCTCCAAAAACGACAAAAACAAACCAAGGGGGGACCATAACCTGGTTTTAGAATATGGCAAGGATTGACGAATATACCCAACAAATTTTTCTTGATCGCGCGCAGCCGTCGAATGTGGAGGCTGCCGCGGGGCCATATCTTGCGAAAGCAAGGCAAGCCGGCCTAGATGCGCAGAAATATGAAGAAAGAGGCGCAGCGGCCGCAGAATGGGGGAGAAAGGTACAGGCGCAGCGTGACGTCCATGGTGAACTTTTGGCCCGCCAGAAATTTAACGAATTTAAGCGGTCCAGCATCCAATACCAACAAGATCAACAAAACGCGCGTATGACAAGTCCTGATGGATTTTCTAAAGATTTTGACGCCTGGCACAGAACTATGGCGGATGAGATCAGCGACGGCATTATCAGTAATGATGATGGCCAGCCTTTCGACCACAAGCTTTTCCGCCAATTGATGGATAATGACAGAACGGCGTCCCTAGATCAAAACACGAACTGGGAAACTGGCATGCGCATCTCGAATATCACTTCGAGCATAGAGCAAAATGTTGACGCCATGAATACAAACTTTTCACTTTCTAATCCATCCGTTTCGTCCCTAAAAAAACAGATCGATAAAGGGCGCGAATATATAACGACCACAGGAGCGAAGGCCTTATCACCGGCCGATCAAGCGCGCCTTATGGCCTATCATACAGACAAAGCAGCATCGATCGCATTTGACAATATGAAGATGCAGGACCCAAAGAAACTTCGTAATGTTCTCATGTATGGAGGGGCGAGCCAGGACCAACTTATCAATTTTGTTTTTGATATTGAAGGAAACGATAGGATCGCACAAGAGCCTGACGGGGCCGTCGCAAAATATGGTATCAATTCAAAACATAATGGATTGACGAATGAACAGGTAAAAAATCTTACAGAAGATCAGGCGCGCGATATCCTAAAGAAAAAATACTGGGACCCGCGCTTGGATAAAATGGATCCTGCTTTTCGTGCCGTTGCATTCGACGCTCTTGTCCAGCACGGGAACGATAAATATACATGGAAAATGATCCAGGATGCGAAAGGAAGCCCAGAGGCCCTATTATACCAGCGTCAGCAGAAACTTAATGCGCTGGCAGAAAAGCCAGAGAATAAGATATATGCCGCCGGATGGAATAAACGCATCCAAGAATTATCCGGTTACGTCGGCGCGCAAAGAGAAGGCGGGCAGGAATTTTTGCAATATGCCAGCATTATCAATCCAGAGATAATTTCTAGGGTGCAATCAGAAATCCCAGCGGCGATCGCCGCGCGGGAACGTCAGGACGAAGCCGCAAAAAAGCAAAAGATTGCGGAATTTTCAACATCTTACAAAGATGCTTACGATACCATGACAACTGATCTTGAGCCATTGGGCCAGGATGAATTGAACAAAGTACAACAGCTTGCCGTCAATTCCGGTGACCCTGAAAGCATTGCAAAGGCCAACGCATTGGTAAATATGAACACGTTTGTAAATAATATGAAGGGTATGTCCGACGAACAATTGCAGCAGACAATTCGCCAGG
>ERZ724522.635-NODE-635-length-21449-cov-4.147378_pt1 | contig 21449 bp, 39 predicted proteins | sample MGYA00376055_ERZ724522 | MGnify/ENA primary metagenome ERZ724522 (study PRJEB28724, sample SAMN07190884) | wastewater metagenome | isolation source: effluent of sewage treatment plant in Hong Hong | place: Hong Kong | collected 2016-03-17 ...
AAATTTCAAATATTTTGGAAGTTGAAGGTGGTGGTTTTAGAAATGCAGCATCTTTAGATAAAGATAAAAATGCTCAATTTAGACAAGCATGGAAAAAGGCTGCTGCTGATCCAAAATTTGGAAAACTTCAAGTAGATTTTTATACTCATGGTGATAAAAAGATAGGATTTACTTCTCCTTATCAGGAAGTACTTGGTCAATTTAAAAAAGCTGGTATTGATGCATCAGATAGTCTTGTATTAAAAAATACAGCCTGGGCTGGAGGTGTTTTGGGTACAGCTAATTCACAAAGTATTATCAATAATCTGCAAAATAAATACAATACCAAAAATCTTAGTTCTGTGTTGAGTAATGATCAGTTTGTTAAAGAATATTATTCTGGTGCTGCTTCATTATCAATGAATAAATCAAATGTCCAAGGTAGTACTGCAAAAAGATATATGGAAGATGCAGATAAACAAAGTGAATTGTATCGCCAGGAAGTTTCATTTAGAACAAATGGTAGTGAATTAAATCAAAAAGCAATTGTTGCTGATAGATCCAAATCTTCACCAGTTCAACAACCAACAGCGGCACCACCTGTAATTATTTCACAAAATACAAGTAATCAAACAACTGGAAATGTTGCAATGGGAGTTAGTCCAAGAACTGGGAGCTCTCATAGATCATTGACAGCAAACCAAAGAGCATCTAGAACCTAAAAATGAGGGAGAAGAAATTCTCCCTCATTTTGTATTTACTGCTAATTAATTAGTCTTCTTCAGCTAATCCTCTAAATCTGCTTAAAGGATCATCCTTTTCATCTTCAGCATTATCTACAACTGTTGACTTTTTCTTGGTTAACTTTGGTAGTGTTTTCTTCTTAGGATCCACAGCTACTTCTTCTTTCTTCCAAGGTAGTTCTGTTGTTGTTTCTTCTTCATCTGTTTCATCATCTAGTTGCTCATCTTCAGCAGATCCAACAACAACTGAAGTATTCCAAACTTTATTGAAATGAGCCTTCAATTGATCATAAGACTTGAATTGATCTTCACCAACAAATTCCTTTAAAGCATATTGTGAATTATAAATTTGCTCTAAATATTCATCATCTTCCGATAATACTGATGGACTTTCAAATGTTGATTTATCGTAACTACGATAACCTTCTTTGTTTCTAACCTTTAGTACGAAATTAGAACCTGTCCAGAAATTAAAAGGATTTGATGCAACATCTGTTGGAAATTGAGGGTGTAATAGTTCATCAATCTTATCAAAGATTGACTTACCATATTTGAATAAGAATACTTTTCCTTCATTTTCTGGTCTTTCTGGATCAGAAATAACTAGAATGTTAGAAATATATACCAATCCACGCTTACGGGCACGAACAATTGTTTTATTGGCTTCAATGCCAGTATCCCATAATTTATTATTTGCTTCACATACTGGACAATCCTTATGAAGAGTGGTTAAGCAATTCTCAATGTACCACTTACCAGTTGGACCTTGAAATGCGTGCTTCCAAAATCTGATCCAAGGAACATCTTCTGTTGCAATTTCAGGTAAAAATCGAATTACAGCATAACCATTCTTAGTCTTTGGATCAACTTTTGGTTCCCAAAATCTAGCATCATCATATGATGCCTTCGTATTGCTCTTATCAACTTCACTCTGTAACTTGGATAATGAATCTGATTTCTTCTTTAACTTGTCGATTAAGCTTGACATGTCTTGTATCTCCTGTATCTGTTTGTTTATTTACTTGTATCTGTCTTTATACTAATCTTATCCACCTTTCCATCATAAATCAATTTCTCATCATCTAAGTTTAATTCTTTAAAATTAACGATCAACTCATCAGCATCATTTTCAAACAATTTCATCTGTGAATTATTTAGTACATCTAATTGTAGCACATTTTCATCAAATACGTCAACTAATTTTTTATCACCTAACAACTCAGAAAGCTTTTTATATAAGTTCCTAATTTCTTCAATATACTTTAATTTATCTTTTTCCAATTCAATTTTTTCTAAATTTGAACAAGCCAATTCCGCATTGATTTTTGTATATTGATATAAATTTAGTTGGTACTTATTCGCCAATTCATGATATTTTTGTACAACGTACCGAATATAACCTTTAAGTTGTTTCGGATTATTAGTTTCTACAATTCTCATGAAATGAGCTTCTCCTTTATTATACGGAGGTATTTATCACGATCCTCATGATCAAATACCAATTTAATAAAGAATGACTTGTATTTTTTTAAATTGGAACTTCGTTCTTTCCATATATAATCATCATATAATAAATTATCAAAGCTATCAATCATGCGAAACAGAATATCAAATATTAAAAAGGTTTCTTTTGTTATCTTGTTTTGATATAATAATGTTATCAATACTGGTATATTGTTATTTTTTTTGTTAAATAACGATTCTACTCCCAAGTCATTGTTATCTAAGTAATTGCGAATTTCAGAAACATCATTGCTAAATTGGTATTGTAAACTTTCTATAACTTTTTGCCAACTATTATAACTTTCGTCAGATAGATCACCAACCCAGGCATTTTGTTTCTTTAGAAAATTGGCAAGAAAAAACTTCATGCATTCATGATCGTCAAATCTTTTACCTAATTTGGAAAAAAAGAATCTATCATTTCTTTTATTGAATGTATCTCGGTTAAATTTTACTTTACCATTATACTTGAAATAATCATATTGATCTGTGGTAAAATGCAGCTTCATAGCCAAATACATTTTATAAACTTCTTCAGCATTCATTGTTTTATTGTATGTAACTTAATGGCTTCTGCCTTTATTTTTTCTTTTAATGTTGGATTAACTAAGGACTTAACCCTATCAATATCAACTTCATTTTCATCACAATATTTTAAAATGGCATCTATATAGCTCATTTTATTTTTAAATACAATTCTCTCTATTTCTAAGGAAAAATCGAGAGGAGAAATCTTCAATCTTTCGAATATTGTAGGATTCTCCTCTACGTTATTTTTGCGGGTAATGTGTTTCTTTTTCATCAATTATATTATAACACACGTTACCGATAAAATAAATGGTTACCTATTATTATTGTTAACTTTTTTTTATTTTTCCATACTGGAGCCACATATGATGCATGAAAATACTTTGCTCCTTTTGTTATATCTGTATAATTGGAACTGAATAATAACATATCTTCAGCCAATTTATAAGATTCATTCCAATTTTTATTATTTGGTGTCTTTCTTGCACTTTGACAATACCAAACAAATTGGCAGGATTTTCCTACCTTATGATGCACGGTTTCACAAATTGATAGGTTCCAATCTTTACTACGATTGAAAATTACCCAAGCTACAGCTTGTTTTCCTAAATTTGATTGATTTCCCGCTTCAAAGTATATACCTTCTGCCAAACAATTGATTGTTTCTTTGTCTGTTATTGTTTTTGGTTGTTCTGGCTTCATGGGCATAACTAAAATCATGGCTGTAATTAGCAGTCTGATTAGTTGTGTCATTACTTCCTCTATAAATGAAATTGGGGAGATTCTGTTGCTAGGTTCTCCCCGGAAACCCCGCTGCCTATTTCTAGGCAGCAAAAGCCAAATTATTATTTGCTTTTATTGTTTTGTTCTATTTAACGAGTGTACTACTCGATTACCTCCAGTTTGCTATTTCATCCCGTCGAATCTATTTCGAGCCCAAAGTCAGGACATTGATAAATATGATATATGTCCAAAGAAACAATAATATATACTGCCGGCTTATTTGATGGAGAAGGAACAGTTACCTTATGTAAAGTAGATTCCAAATCACAACTAAGACGACCATCCATATCAATGTCAAGTACTTCCTTAGAACTATTACAATTTCTAAAAGAAGAATTTGGTGGTTCCATATCTAAGCATAAAAAATACAAAAAACATCATAGACAATCGTGGTCTTGGTCTCTATGTTACGATTCTGCTATAAAATTTATGGAACTTATTTATCCATATATCAAAGAACTCAAAAAAAGAAAAAGAATGAAAATGATTCTCGATAACTATAAGAACCTTACTCCCAGAAATGGACAATACTCACAAGATGAACTTATTGCCAAATTATCATTTCAAGAAGAATTCTTTTCCATATAGTGGACTCGGTGGGTTCCGCCCCCACGTCCGAAATGCTTTCGCTCACCTTCAACGATAATACCCTAAAATCCAATATTAGTATTTATAAAGTCAATAAATACGCTTCTTTTGTATCTTCATTGTAGGCTTCCGGATATTTATCTCTTTCTAAGAAAATTAGTTCACTTCCTGTATGATCCGAATCAACACCTAAACTTTCTTTAACACAACCAGGTGGCACTTCTTTATACCATCTGAAAAAATCTTGGTAATTTTCAATTTCTATTGGATTTAAACCTTTACTAGATTTAATATTTAACTTCCAAGAACCATCTTCATTTATGGTTCTTAAAATATAAAAATATATTTTTTCCATTTAATTTATTACTCTCCGTTTCAAGAAAAATCCTAATGCAAACAATCCAATTGCTGTCATTAGTAATGTTGTTGGTTCTGGTACAGGTTGACCAGGAATCTTTACAATAAATGCTTGTACATCAGATGGACTAATTGGTGTAACTAATGACCATCCAGCGGCTGTATAATTTGCTGGCACGGTAAATTGTGTAATAATTGGTCTTGGTGAATTATTACTAAACAATGACCAAATTTCAAATTGCATTTCTCCGTAATTCCAACTTGGACCAGACATCATTACATCAGCCAAATATGCTGCAATAATATAATTTCCCGTCAATGGTGAAGTAACTAATCCATCCCATGTTTGACCAACATTTACGTGGTGATCAAAATCGACACAAACAGCTTGAAATAAACCAAGGTTACCAACCTTTAGTTCTAATGGACCCACATAGTAATTATTTTGTGTTGCTCCATTCACGCTAACCAACGTGATTGGTGTTGCAAATACTGGCGCCACAATCAGAGCCATAAACATAATAAAGTTTCGTACTAAATTCATTCTTCCCTCTTTCTATTTTTAATAAGTAATAATATAATCTTTCAATGATTTAATCAACATACTATTAACCCAATCATAATTAGGTTCTTTCGGTAAAGTTGTATTTCCCATAGAATCTTCACATTTTCTTTCTTCAACAGCAATTAAATCTTCTAATTCCTGTAAAGAAAGTTTACCGTTGCGAATTCTATACAACTCTTCTCCATCTTCGCGATACACATTTAATTTATGTGTATCAAGAAATTCTCGACACATTCTTAATAATCTTACAGCATGGTATGCATACTTTGTATCATATCCATATTTTTCTTTTAAGTCCTTTCTTTTCTCACCAAGTTGACCTGTAATTTCTCCAAGCATACGCTTTCGTTGTTGATTAGCATAGCCTCTAAATGTATTATACACTTTCTGAGAAGAAAAAGCAACTACATTGTGTAAAAATGGAGTAAAATAAAAGATATGTTGGTATAGTACATGCTGCGGTTTTACCCACAATGAAGTAATTACATTTGGATTAAATTCCAAACATAGAGATATAAAATGGATTAATTCATATCTCTGGATATCATCTTTACCCTCAATTTTATGTGAAGATTTGGATTTTTTTAATCCGATATAAGAATCTACCGGTGCAAGAAAAACTTCCAGCATATCAAGATCAGATGTTTCTGTTGCAGTACCATATGCATGTGAACCAACGGTACATTGAAAAATAGTTTCAGTATTCATGTTCATTTTTATTTTCTGTTCACGTTACGCGTACATTTAAGAAATGTGAACAACGACCTTTTTGTAATCATCTTCTTCAGCAGCGCAATCCCATCCCATATTCCAAGAAATGAAGCTTAAGTTATCGTTGTCATCTTCGGTTAGAGGATATGGATTTAATTCAAAAGGAATTTTTTGATTATAGGCGATTTTACCTTCTTTAAATGCCAATTCGTTAAAGAATCTTTCGTATATTGACATAATTATAGTATATTCTTTCCGGGGAAATTAAGTTAATTTCCTAGTTTAATTTTTTTTCTTGGATTTTGGTTGTTCCGCATTATCGAGTAATGATAGAACTTCACTTGGAATTTTCGCGGGATCTAAAACAACAATTCTATTCGGGAATAGTAGCGTACCTTTTCTTAACACATTCCAATTAGGTTTTCGCCATGTTCTAAATTCAATACCCTGTACAGTAATTCGATATCGACTATCATATGAATTTTCAGGAACAACAATTTTAATAGCTATTACTTTTCCAATCTGTAAACCAGCAGCACGCCCAATTAAAGATCCATATGAAATAAATGATCCGACTAAAATTGGTTGTCCAATCAAATCTAATACAATTTCTTCATTATTATTTGTCATTATATATAATTTGTGGGTTGGAGTTTTTAATTCTCCAACCCATTTCCTTTCTATGATATTAATTACTACTTAGCAGATAATGCACGAAGCAAACGCAATACTTCATCCAACTTTGCTCTATCTTCTACAGTAAAGTTACCAGACTCACCACCACCCAAATCACTACGATTTACATAAACACCAAATGGAGTTGCTGAAAGCTTCTCATTTGCTAATAGGGGTCGAATTGGAACTCTCATGTAATTAGTTGCATTTTCACCATTATCTAACTTTTCAGGTACCCAAGATGGTGCATCTTCTGTACTCTTTACCCACTTACCAGGATGTCCAATACCAAATGCATATTTCTTAGATAATAGGGCTCCAACGAATGTTGAATTACCATTAAATGTAATCTGCCAAACATTTCTTGTTTCAGTGTCGGGACAAGATACTGCGGAGGATGTCATTAAACCACCAGGTTCTGTTGCTAATTGAACAACACCACCAAGTTCATCAGCTAAATCTTGTGCTTCCTGTCTTGTAGACAAATACATTGGATTCAATGATGTTGCTGGTAGAGGTGTATTTAGAACAACTGTTACACAATCTGTTGGTCTAACAATAAATGTTGGATAACGATATGCTCCAGGTAGATTAACTGATTCTACATCAGCTTTAGATAGAGTTAGCTTCAATGTCGTTAGCTTAACTGTATCCAAAACAGTAAAATCTGTTGTTGGTGCTGTTGTTGTTAAATCAAACCAAGTTTTTACAGGCTTTGCTGGATTAAACGGCGGAGCTTGTCTGCCGGTTGCGGTTTCATATGTTGCGCGATTATATACCTTATAGTTATATAATTCAGCAACACCATAGGTCTTTTCATTGGGTTGAGGTCTATTTAATGGTGCTTGACCAAAAATAGAAACAGAACCTAAAATACAAAGCAACGAACATAGTACTAAATTCTTGAACATATTTCTCCTGTCACTATTCCAAAAGTAATTTTCCTGCTCTTGGATCCTTATTTTCAACTAAACGGGCCATACAATTTTCGCAAAAACGAGGTCTCCATGTTGGAGCTCCACATTCTTCGCAATTCTTTTTTTCACACGATTCAATATTTAATTTTTCATTTTCTGATGACATACTAGTAATATTTATAATATTTTTTTCACATCCGCGGGTACAACGCTTTCATCAACATATACCAATCTACTTGACCAATATGCCATTGCTTTCTTAAATGGTTCAAATTTATATTGCGGTTTATCAAAAGGTGTATTTTCATCTCTAACAAATCTATTGCCTATGAAAGATACAGTTATATTATAATCATTGACATTTCTTTCGGAATAATCAATCCGAGAAATTCTACCATAACAAAGATTTTCTTTGCAAATAACAACATAATCTCCAACTTTTAATTCTTTGCCAGTAAAATCTTTCTTCATATTATTAATAGCTTATGGGTTTATAATTGAGTATCTTTTCTTTGATCTCATCAGAAACATTATTTGCGGAAAATCTCATTGCAAGAAATGGATGAAAAATAATCCAAGTTGCTAACTTAATAGCATCGATAAATCCTAATTCCTTAAATGGATCTTGGCTATAATGGTCAACTTCATCAATCAAATTGATGACTGCCATCCTAGGCAATAAATCAATATCATCATACACTAAATTTTTTGAATCTTCCATCAACATATTACCTCGTTTTAATTGTGGTGGCGCTGGGAATCGAACCCAGCCAGGCCTCTAATCTGGAGGACACGGAGTTTATAAGGCTCCCCATGCACCATACATCACGCCACCAAGCTTAATTAATTGATGAGATTTCCCCCACCAGAAGAATTAAACATCTTCTTCAATTCTTCAATTTCTTTCTTTGCTTCATCTGTATTTGTATTTGTATTTTCTAGTACCATCTTTTGCCGGAAAGATCTAATAATATCTTGTGTTTCCTCAGGTAAAGAAGAAATGTCATATGATGGTTCCATCATTTGAGAAAATTGATTTGAAATAATTTCTTGTATTTGACTCATAGTATGAATCTTTTGTAGATCAATACCGCATGTCAACGCAATCGTATCAGCTAACGAAAATGTATGTTGAAATAACGTTAAAAGTTCATTTAACATTATTGGGAGTAGAGATTCTTTAATGTTTCCGTCACGAACATCCAATAATACATTTACAGCAACATATGTATTGCGGCGAATACGATTCAACGAATTAACGACAAGATCTTCATTTGTAATCATAGTAATTTATAACATTCTTTCATTAAATAAGATGGACCCGATTGTAGGACTCTAACCTACTTATAGTCCTTTTGCAGAGGACTGCCTCGACTCTTCAGCCTAATCGGGATAACACTCTAAGTTATTTATATCTTCTCTTTTAGTATATCAAAAAACTACAGCCGAGTCAAGAGATTTTTTGTTGGATGTTGATACTGTATAAAATAGGCGGCCGCCAAGTTTTCTACGATAATCGGTTAGACATCTTTCGGCAACCTTATTAATATTTAGTGGAAGTAAGTTCTTTTTTCCAAAATATGCAATTCCAAATTTCCATGCTCTATCTTCAATTCCATAATCTGTCCAACTTCTCTTGTTCTTATTTCGGTTCTTCAACCGATTCCTATGTTCAAGTAAATGTCCAAACTCATGAATCAAAAAACAACTACGTTCATCATATTTAGAATTTGGAGGAACTGTTATTCCAATTACGCTATTATCAATTTCAGCAAATCCATTTATAAAGCTAAACTTCTTACTAATAAACTGCCTAGCAACAAATACTTTATTACATTCTTTTAGGATTTTTTCAAATCGTGTTTTGGGTGTTAAAACATGCATATAAATTATATAAATCAATGGTCTCCGCTAACTGAGAGATCCAATTCTCCTTCTTTTCTTCAAATACTAATAATTGTCCATCTGCTGTTACCATCAATATTACCAAATCATCAATTTTTTGTCCAGTCATTTCTTCAAAGGCTATGGCATAAAATGTTGTCTGAATAAAATATCCAGTAATCCATTCTTTTCTTTTTGGTTTTAACGATGTTTTAAAGTCAATAACAGATAACTTACCATCATATTCAGCAATACAATCAACTCTACCGGCAACACAATATATATTAGAACATAAAGTTTGTTCTTGCGCAACTATATTATCTATTTTATCCAATGATTGCTTTAATACATTAAATTGGATGTTTGTTGTTTGTACTTCGTTACACATTAAATAACTTTCCGTCATTTCATGTAAAGTACTGCCACCAACTGAAGTTTTATTAGTTATTTCTGTTGATTTTTTTATACCAACTTTACTCTTCCATTTCTCAATGGCTTTTTCTGATAAAACACTCAATACAGTAGTAATAGATGGATATCTTTTTTCTTCTATATGATAGACTCTACCAGATGGTAAGTCTTCCGATATAAAAGTCGGAAGACTTACCAAATTTCTATTAAATTTCTTTTGATGAAATTTACTTGGTAGTTGAAAGTGTTTCTTCATACTTCAATTTTGCAGTAATATAATTTTTTACAAATTCTGAACGAACAATATCTCCAACCTCAAATTCGATAAATTCAAAATCTTCTTCCATTAAATCAATGATTTTGATAAATTCTCTAAAACCTTCGCGTTCATCTTTCCATATTAAATCGGACTGCATATAGTCACCACAGAACATAATTTTACAATTTGGACCAACTCTTGTGATAATTGTATCGCATTCAATCCAATTCATATTCTGTGGTTCATCAACAATAATAATACAATCTCTAAATGTCTTACCTCTCAAGAATGAAGTGGAAATAAATTCAATGCTATCTTTTGCTTTTAGAATTGAATACGCATCACCTCTACCAAACAGTTCACCAGTAATATCTGCATATGGCCCTTCAAATTCCATCATTTTTTCGTTAGGTTTTCCTGGTAAAAATCCCATACCTCGACCTTGAACACAGGATCTAACAATATATATTTTCTTATGTGGAATTCCACCAGTATCTAATAGCTTCTTAAAAGCTAAATAGAGCGCAATAAATGTTTTTCCGGTACCTGGGCAACCATGCATAAAAAGGTTGTACCCTTCCTCCCAGGCGTCAAAAACATCTTTTTGAGCATCTGTGGATGGTATAATTTGTTTTAACTTAAATGATGTATCTATACCATGCATAATACTATTCTTTCTGGTAGCTATTGCTTTTTTCTTGGATGACATTCTTGTTCCTTGAATTGAAGTATAAACGCAATAGGGATAGGGAAAATTTTCCCTATCCCCAAATTGTGATTCGAATTGTTGAATCATCAATTGGTATTTATACTTTAGATATCTTTTATAGTGGAACCAGGATGCGCTTTCTTAATATTTCTCAACTTTTCTCTAAATCCATCTGACGGTTTAATTCTTCCTAATGAAAATGGGTCCGCAATTGCAGCGCAAGTAAAACACTGTTCAATTTCATTTTCCACATTGCAATTAGGACAAGGTAAACCTAATGGTTCTTTCATTCTACTAAATGAAAGAATTTTTTCAAATTTCTCATTACAACTCTTACATTTATACTCGTAAATTGGCATTAGCGATAATTCCTTAAAAAAGAAAAATATACAATCGTCAACAAAGGCCACATAACAATTAGAAATATATATGATAGTATGTTGTAAAATTTAATTATTACTTTCGTAGAAAAACTATCACCATCATCAACATACGGTAAAACTTTCATAAACCCGGAGTTATTTATAAAAATTACACCAATTATAATATACAAAAATACTAATATATATACCATTTAATTAGTCCACCATATTGGAACATTTCTTGACTTCCACTTAGCCAAATGTCTTTTTTCAGTCACATAGTATTTTCTATATGATGCGACAGTATCACCAAAAACTTTACAATGATCTGGCATACACAAAGGCATTTTTGTTAAACCAACATCTTTCAACTTTCCATTACCTAACATATTAGGTAAACTCATAATAACATCAAAAGCCTTATGATTCACAGTATGTTTGAATCTATATTTCCATTCTTCATTTAATGACTTAGCATAATCAATCATCCATTTGTAGTTAGAATAAGACTCACGAACCCAAACAGACATTGGATGATATATATGAGTTTTTTGATAACCAACATCATAACCATATAATCGACAAGCGGTTGATAACATCTGAGCACATTCTAATGGAATTTTAACGATATGTGAATCCACATGATATGTTGCAGAAATGACCAAATTATCATCTAAAGGAAATACATTCATACACTACTATTATAGCACATTTGCTAAGTCTTGTCAACTATCCAAGATGGGCGAATAATTTGGACTGTATAATTTGATCCCATGACAGTCTTTTGTCCAATAAAATTATTTGTTTTCAACTCATATATGATATCATATAACTTTTGTACCATTTCGAATGAATCTGAAGTGTCTACTTTTATCACAACACTATATGGTAAAGCCTTTTGGTCGACAGTATAAAATTCAAACTTTTCTCTGTTAGAATGCATAATTTACTCCATGTGGTGTTGATTCTTTAAATCCACTACCAGAAATTTCAACAAATTCGCAATCAGTCAAATCTCCACCTAAGTAGGAATAACCACTTCGAATTCCATCTGTAAGATTGTTGATAATATCAACAACAGAACCTTTATATTCAACTAAGGTTTCTACACCTTCAATATTTTTTGTTGTTTCGCCGCGTACTTTTTTGTCACCAAATGAAGCTGATCCGCGGTACACCTTATATTTATTACCGTCTCTTCCTAGAATAATATCACCAGGTGATTCTTTTGTTCCTGATAAAAGAGATCCTAACATTACAGCATTTGATCCGGCTGCTAGACATTTAACAATATCACCACTATTCTTAATTCCACCATCTGCAATAATATCACAACTAACAGAGGGAGCAATATCCAAAATACTTTGTAGAGTAGGTATTCCACATCCTGTCATAATTCTTGTTGTACACAAAGAACCACCACCAATACCAACTTTCAATGTTAATTTTTGCAGAGCTTTTTCTGGTTCTAGTATATGGTTTTCTGTATACCAACACATAATATCGGTTGCTGCCGATTCGGTTGCAATATTTCCGACTATAATTGGAAAATTATAGAATACTTTTGATGACGCTATCTTTTTTAAAATTTCTTTTACTTTAATGTGGTGAGCATGAGCAACGTCTAAACAAGCAATATTACCACCATATTCTATACCAGCTTCAAGTCTATAATACCAATCTTCACCAACACCAAAACTAAATCCAACTTTAATATCTTCTGGTATTTCTTTCAAAGAAGATATCATAGTTTTAATATCCATCATTCTATGCAAAATACCCAAACCACCTAATTGACCTAATGTCAAGCACATTTCAACATCAGTAACGCTGGACATATTTGCAGATATAATTGGAATACCTAATTCAACTCCAGATATTGATGTTTTTAAATTAATATCTTTTCTAGAATGAATTATACTATATTTTGGTACTAAAAGAACATCATCAAATGAATGTACTTTTTCAATTCTCATATACATATGTTATTTTAAATTTTCGCGAAATGCCTTTCTAAGTGCATCTTGGATATATTGTTCTATATTTTCACCAACAACTACCGCAATACGTTTATTCACCAAAGTAGTATAATTTTCTGTTGCTAGATATTCAGTAATCTTCTTATTCAATTCTGATTCTACAATGTCCCGTAACAACCTATTAAAGTTGTTATACTTATCATGCAGCATACTACTAATATAGGATCTTAAATAATCGTCGATCTTATATTGATTGAATTTATCATCAATCTTCTTATCAAAAATTCTATTGAATTGTGAGTTAATCTCATCTCTTGTTATTGATGTAATCGCATCTAAAAGTCTATTTCTAATTTGATCTTTTAAATCTGGTACTTCATCAATATCAAACTGAAGAACAATTTTATTTTTACTCATAAATTACTTCTTATCTCCATCAAAGTCATTGATTGTTAAAAATATATGTAGCCAAAATATTACAGTAAATATAAACTTTTTAAGCCACGGTATACTTTCCCAATCTTCTTTATCAGCACCATCAATTGTAAAGTCAACTAAGGTAAAAAGTATTGCGCCAATTGCAAGATATAATCCAAAAATTGTTCCGAATACTTTGAATATGAATGTGGAATCAATTGTCATATATATTTACTTCAATAGTGATTCCAATTTTTCTGTAGATAGTGATAATACAGCCGCTCGTACATTTGGATATTTACCAGCTTTCACTGCAAATAAAACTCCAGATACTTTAGACTTAACTGCCAATAAAGCAAAGTCTTTTTGTGTAAATGTTTCGTTAGTGAACATTGTTTGTAATATTACCTCATATTCATTCTCCAATTCTTTGATGAGAGAATCCATTTTAACTGTCAAGCTTTCATACAACTCAACATATTCTGGAAAATATGATAAGAATTCGTTTGTTTCACCAATCTTAATTAGATCAATCATACGTCGAGTACTAAAACTATCTTTCATATGATGAATCAATACATAAGAAGGAGATTTTACCTTTACTCGGTTAAAATTTGAATCAACAACAACAAAACCTTCTTGTTGAATTGGATTTAAAGCTTTCGCTGCTTCTATTACATCATCAATTGATTTTAATGAATATTCCTTAACCTTTGAAAAAACGTAACAGTCAATTTCACGAATTGGAATTTCATCAAATGTTACTATCGATCTAGCACCAATTAATGTTAAATTTACATAAAAGCTTTGAAGCGAATATGTACAAACTACACGGTTATAGTTTGAAGCCATTTCAACCATATAAGTAACTGTTGGATCAAGTGCTTCTGTTGGTGGACAGAATTTCCAAAATAATTCAGCAAAAGTAAATGTTTCTGTTCCAACTGTACCTGCTGCATCTGGAGATCCTTTTGTCGCAACATTCCATGTACCATTGTAGTAATATAGGATCATTAACGATCCGTCAACTTTTTCTTGGACTCTTGCGGAAGACCAATCAATCTTAGATGCGCAAATTTCATCCGAGTTAAAGAATCGATTGAATGGGTAAGCAACAACCGACCAGTTATTCGTAGAATCCAAAATAAGACCGCGACATTCTAAAACATAAGAACATGCGCGAACCTTTTCTCCAGAAGATTCAATCTGGTCATAATGGAATTGGATTAAATTTGGATATTTTGTTGATTTTTTCGCATATATTCCAAATTCAGATTGCAACTTACCCAGGTTTGGATATCCATCCTCTGAGTGGTTTTCTGGATCGCGCAACCACTTCTGTATGTATAGTTCTCTCATAATACTATATTATCACATCACCGAACAAAAGTCAAATCCAACTTATGAACTAATAACAATAACCTTAATTAACCTACTTGTTTTTGGCAAGTCTGAATCTGGATCATACATATATCCAGAACCAGTTAATTCCAATGTATCCTCATATGGATAAATTTCTCGGTAACCATTGTTCGGGGCTTCCCGTACTACAAGAGTTTTTGGATCAAATTTACTCAAAAATTGAATTAAATCTTCAACAGTCATATTCTTTACTTTCTATTTAATTTATCCTTAATTTCACTTAAAATTTTTGTATTTTCGATAATTTCACATATTAACAGATCCATCATAAAAATAAACCAAGCAATAGAAGATAGAAAATATTTTTCATTCCCTTGAATATACAAACTCACCATAAAAAAAACAAAAGCAATTATTTTAAAATAATATTTATTATAAGACATACTCAAAAAATACTTCCATCACCAACATCAAATACGGTGAAACCTTTCGGTAACCAACATTCATTAATAACTTGGTGTCTGTCATCAAATACACCAACAACATTATATTTACTTCGAATGTTTGAATCAAATAACTCATTCTTCACAATCGAATCTTTACGATAATCGCCAGATTTACGCATCAATAGTTGGAATTTAAAAACAGCAGGATCAAATCCAGCAACATCAATTAACCAACGCATTGTGTCGTCATAACATTTATCGGTTCGACCAGATAAGAAAATAATTCTAAAGTGTTCTGTTAAGTTATGGTAACAGAAATACAATGATTTGATAACTGTAATTACTTCTGTTCTTGGAGAATCACTGTAAACTTTACTTTCATCGTATGCTGTTCGATTTACCATCTTTGCAATTGTACCATCAATATCAACAATGACACAACTTGGTAAATTTCGATCATGTGAAATTGGATCTGTAATTGGTACAGGTGGAGTTTTTTCTTTTTCTTTATATGGACCAATATTGTATCGGCGCGCCATATCACGAATAACTTTTTCTCCAACATGCTTTGCACCAGTGCGCAAAGAGTCCTGATAAATACAAACTTCAATCGGGATATCACTCATATCCTTAACGATGAATTCATAATCATACTTCTTACACAATTCACGGTACAACTTTTCACACTTCGGGTTAAAATTTGTATCGGAAGAAATTACATCATCGTCGCCGGTAGACATAATTTCATGCATGATACGCTCTTGCTCATCTGTTACCTTTTGCTCATTTTCTTTCGAGAATGCCTGTCCAAGGAATCCAAAGTAATCTCGAATATCATCCCTCTCAACAATATGGCAAGGATCCAAATTAATTGCTTGCAACTTCTTTGCCGCAGTACTCTTACCGCATCCAGGCAAACCTTTAAACATAAAAAAACAGCGCATAATATTTTATCCAATCTTTTTAGAAAATTTATTCAATAACAACCAACATGTAAATACGAAACAATTCGTTAACGATGCTAAAAATAAGTAATGGTTTACTTGCAAATCTGTAATAAGATATTGATATTCTTTAAAATATAAGAATGAAATTAGTCTACTCAACAGAAGAAATTTAAGAATAAAGATTAACTTATTTTTCCAACGATTATTAATCATGATGTTTCATCCAATCAATAATCGTTACTTCATCATCACTATTAACCATAGAATCGTCATGTATTGCGGCAAGAGTACATCCACCATCAATACAATAGTTAGTGGATTTTGGTGTACGCTTGATTCTAACAGGACCAGTATTGCGAGTATGACCAACAATCTGATTAATACCATCAATAGGAATTAATTCATTCCAATCACACCATGTAAATCCTGGGTTATTTGAAAAACCACCGCGATACCTAGATGCATACAATAAAAAGTGATTATCATTGGCAATTAGGGCATCAAAACAGTTTTCAACAGATTCTTTAATCCATTTATCAAATGAAGTATGGTAACTATTACTCAATAGACCAATGTAAATCCCACCATGAGTCAAATAGTATGTACCTAACTTTTCATACAACTTAAACTTAGAAAACCGAAAGTTGGATAAAATATCATATACTTCATCCCGATAATATCGCTGAAACCCGGAACATGCATGTTTACTAGGATCATAAAGATACTGACAATCATGGTTACCAAGCAAGAATGTCCAATCTGGATAATTTTCAATCTTATCTTTCAACCAATTCGCTGTCCTGATGATAGATGTACTATCATCATAGCTATCAAAATAATCACCTAGGAAAGTAACCCTATCATAATTTCCAGATTCTCTTTCCAACAACTCGTCAACATGTTCAATCTGTTGATGGATGTCCGGTATAATTAAAGTTCTCATAATACTATTATATCAACTACTCTACACAATGTCAAAGCTATCTTTAGATAGATTCTTGGATTTTAGTTGGATCACTTTTTGGCTGTTCATATGCATACTTACTCAAATGGATTCCAATTTCACCCAAAGGCTCTTTCCAAGAAAAGAATTCTTTACCATGACTAACTTTGCTGGTAATATAAGAATCTGGGTAACTGGTATATTCCCATGCATGAACCATTTCGTGTGCAAGTACTTCCAAAAATAAAGTAAATGATGGATACTTTTGGAGCATATGTAGGTCCCACCAAAAGGATGATTCATTACCTGAAGTAATACACCAACCCCATTCCCATTTATACTTTTCCTGTAAAATAATATTTCTGGGTTCTGCTACAGAATTATTAAAAACTTTTTTGTTAATTCTCTTGAACCAGTATTGTACTTTACTAGTTTTAACGTAGTATGGTTTATTTGGTTTTGATAGAGACATTCCACCAAATATTTATTTGTGGGATTTTTGATGCTTCTTACTACGTCTGATATTAATCTTTAATTGTGGAAATGCCTCTTTGACTATATCAATTGTCAAATTTTTTGGAGTAGCTTCTTCTTTCAATACAGAAGTAAAAAACTTACCATCTTCCTTTGACAAGGAAGCAATAATATCTTTATAGGTTTTATATTTAAAAGTATCTTTAATGTGACTATTTCGTTTCTTATCAAAGATATACAACATTCTGGCTAAATAATGTAGATTATTTTCTTCAAAGTCAATCGGCATTTCCGACGGAGCTATAAAACCAAATTCGTCGTATCCAATATATTCCGGTTCAACCTCATCAGAAAACATAAACCGAATATATTCGATAAATCTTAGATTTTTACCATACTCATTTAAGATTGTTAGAATATCTTTCTTTGATTCACATTTTGAAATTTCTTCAAATATTTCCCTAACACTTAACTTTCTTTTCATTAGAACTCCGTTATACACTTATGCAATTCTTTTAGTCTATTGTTGATAAAGTAATTAAATAGTTTTGATCGATCTTCAGCAAAAGGCTCAGAATATACGTTTAAAATTTTATTCTGAATTTCTGCTGGTATCATTTCAAAATCAATCAACAACTTATTTCGATTTACATTGGAAAGAGCTGTCAAGTTATCTTTAAATAACTCTTCTAATTCTATATCCGAATTGACCCACGAATCAACCCGCATAGTTGTTAACCGAGTTTGTCTTTTTGAAGAAACAAAGCAATCATCTGGTGATAAAATATTTGGAATACCATCACCAGAATCACCTCGAATGATATGTTCCCGAAGAAATTTTACAGGATTAGATTCGACAATATACTTTTTCTGAACAGGTGAAAATTGGTATACATTATCATAACGCTGCAATTGACAAAAGTCCTTATCAGAACTGATAATCAAAACAGGTTCCTTTGTATAGAAATATTTCACAGATACAGCAATGATATCATCCGCTTCAATTTCATCCAAACAAATAACTCGATATGGAAAATATTCTTTTAATTCTTCGCGAATTGTATTTAAATTTTCAAATAATAGTGTCCAATTAATTGGAGAATCGTCTCGGTTTTTCTTTCGATTTTGTTTATAGTAACTAAAAATCTTTTTTCGCCAGTAGTGTCTACCGTCACAACAAATAACCAGCTTACCAAATTTGTTACCAAATTTCATTAAATATGAATGAATACTGTTCAATATCATATGTCGGATGATATGTAAACCATCGTCTTCAAATTCCTTGGTTAATACCATGTTTTGATTCATCATGATATTTGATATGGCAATTTGGTTGTAATCTAAAAGTATCATTTATTTTTTCTCTATATCAAGTATAGCATATACTAAAGCATTAATCAAGCTTCGTATCTTTTCCCCATGGTGTAGGATGTTTTAGATGACAAACACCGCAAATCCAGTAATTACCACCACCAAACATAACCTTGTTGTGAAAGGTATTGCAGTATTGGTATTTCCACCACTTCAGACTTTTGATGTTGTCGATATACTTTCGTAGATTCATTTTACTTTCCTTTGTAGTATAACTCCAGCATCCGGATGAAATCATCTGCTTGGCATCTGGCATCATCTAATGCATTATGAGTAATACCATACTTTGGATTTTTTTCCATTAGGTCACGATTTGCTTTTGAGTATGGTACATTAAAGCAAAGAGAACGCATACTTCTAATATCCATCATTCGCATTCTACCAATAGCCTGGTCAATTGACTTTTGCCCGTACTGACTATTCTTATATAGGAACTCCCAAATGAAACCAGAATCAAATGATGCGGGATCTCCTAATAGAGAAACACTACCATATTTCTTTAAATTGGTAATCCAAGAACAAAATGAATCTGCTACCAAATGAGGATGCAATCCAAACTTTTCTCGATATGCCATCAAATCATTCAATTCATTCTTTTGGTCTTCACTATTCCACCATTCCCAGGTATCGGTATCCCACAAATCTTTACTCTTTTGAATTGTGGCATAATACTCATCATGAGATAATCGACCATTTACAATAGCAACGGCTCCGATTGAAAGTAAAGTAGAAGAACTTGGAATTTTACCAGTCGTTTCTACATCAACAGAAATATAAATGTCATTAAAAATAGGATACATATTTTTACCAAAACAAGATAACATACTTCATGTTATCCTTTTCCTCTTGTGTTGTCGGTACTTCATCACGCTCGGAAATTTCATCCAGCAATTTATCATCCAAAACTTGATCGGCTTCAAAATCACAACCTCGAAAATTTCCAGTTAAGTTATACCATTCAGTTAATGTTGCTGGATAGACTTCTGAAAAGGAATCTTTACCTTCTCTAAGAAACAAAATGTTAATATTTTTTTCACCAAATTTCTTCATAATTTTCCTTATTTTAAAATATGAGTTAAGTGATACTGTTTACAGTAGAAGCACTTATACACTCTTAATTTTTTACCATCTTTTAGTTGAATTTTGTTAGCTAGTCTATTCGCAAAACTTTCTGTTCGGTATGCATTTTTTCTGGTGCAACTTTTTTCACGATCAGGCAGCCGAATATTAACATAATGTATTTTGTTAATAGCGGCTTCGGCTGCCCACGAATTAGGTACCTGAATCATTAGCTAACTCTCAGGATAACAGTATCAACCCCCAATCTACCCTTTGCCGGTTGAGGTCGGCACTTGATATTATCCATTACTTTTCGAAGATAAATCTTACCTTCGTTGATGATGTTAGGAAGAATCTCTTGCGGCTTACGCAACTTCTTTTTCATAGAAGTAGATTCATCATAATTGAAAATGGAAGTACCACGAATAGTAAAACCACCTTCTTTGGCGTTCAAGACAGTTAGATACCGATAGGTTGTGTTAAACAGCCAAACTTGCTCAGCCTTTACAACCTTTTCAGGTTTGACTCCAACAATCTTCAGTTCTGGAATGCCGGCGCTGATCTTAACTTTCGAAACAACCTTTTCTGGGCTCTTTTCCTTCTTACGCCGAGGCTTTCGCGCCTTAGTCGTCTTGGTGTTAGCCAGGAAATAGTTGCAATCAACAATCAAATTATTGATGAATTCAAAGAATGCAGCCAACTTTGCTTTCGAAAAGTTGGAATAAGCTTCCTTCAAAATTGGATCAATCTTCACAGCCTGTAGTTCTTCAGACAGCCGAGAATACCTCATGAAAATGTCGTTAATGTAGGTTTTAGCCAGACCGCGCTCAGAAATCCAAGAACGTAGGCTAAAATCAGACTTTCCAGTAATGAGAAAATTATCAACTTCACTTTCGATGGCTGCTATATATGCGCGCCGCCGAGCGGTGATTCCATCTTGGATTTTTTCGTACTTAGTACGATCATCAGTCAACGCCTTAGCTTCGGCAATAGACTTAGATGCCATAGCCTTGATTCGGTTCAGCTTCGATGTAAGCTTATCGGAAATATACTCATTAGGCTCCATGCCGCGAGTAATGAGCCGGCAAAGCTTACCGACGGCAACAAACTCATAATCATCCAAAGATTCAATCGCTTCAAGCATCTCTTTGGATTCGTGCTTAGACTTCAAGTAAGTAATAGTATACTTCTTAAAATCAACAGGCGTCTTGACACTGTTATACCAGTTCAGAGCCTTACCGAATTCAACATCAAACTTGGATGAGGTAAGATACACTCCAGACAGATCTGGTTCGGGACCATAGTATAGAGTAATCGTATCCTTGATACGCTCTTTCTTCACTCTCATTCAGCCTCGCTTTCTATTACTCTACTAGTATAGCACAATGGTCAAAAATTGCAACTTTCTTTCACCTATCTAAAGATAGCTATCTTTGGATAGTCTGACTACTCAGCAAGGTATGATACAATAGTACTT
>ERZ724522.636-NODE-636-length-21440-cov-11.381202_pt1 | contig 21440 bp, 31 predicted proteins | sample MGYA00376055_ERZ724522 | MGnify/ENA primary metagenome ERZ724522 (study PRJEB28724, sample SAMN07190884) | wastewater metagenome | isolation source: effluent of sewage treatment plant in Hong Hong | place: Hong Kong | collected 2016-03-17 ...
TCATGCGTCGGCCAGCCCGTCGAACCACGCCTGCAAGTCGGCGGGGGCGATGAGGTACTTGCCCAGCGGCTTGCCGGTCTCGGGGTGGAATCCGCCCGACACCTTGGCCTTGAGGTGGCCCGCCTTCACGGCCCGCTTGATGGCCTCCGGGCTCAGTCCGGTCGCAGCAGCAGCGGTCGCGGCGGTGTAGGTGACGGGGATGCTCATGCCGCGCCCTGACGCATCCAGTCGGAGACGTCCGTCCCAAGTTCGCGGGCCAGTGCCTCCAGTTCCTCGACAGTGAAGGACGAGACGCCGCTAAGTCGGCGGGTGAGTGTGGTGCGGGGAATGCCGGTGGCCTCTGAAAGGCCCAGAAGGGTGAGCCCCGCTGCGTCGATGGCTGCCCTAACTCGGGCTGCAACCGTGGTTTTCAGGGTGTCCATATGGTCAGTATATGACCGATTGGGCACCCGTCAACCGAAACCAGGAAAAAAGTTGCCCGGTCCGCTTCAACTAGCGCCGGTATCGGCGCACCCCGTCCACGTAGAGCGCCCCAGCCGCGATGGAGGCGGCCAGCGCGAGCGCTGTGAAGTCTTCGAGGATCAGCAGTGTTGCGGCGACTCCACCAAAGAATCCCCCGAGAATGAGTGTGTGAGCGAGTGGCATGGTTCCCCCTGCTTTTTCCGAGTCTTGACAAGCAAGGTAGCCATTCGCTTGAAGGGTCAACAGGGCCTTTCGGACTCCTGGCCTAGCCCCGCCGTGACCGCCGCAATGGCCCGTCTTGACCCGTCTAGTCCGACGTGCATGTAGCCCCGCGACACTGCTATAGATGAGTGGCCCATCAGCGTCTTGATGGTGTGCTCATCGGTCCCCGCGTCCTGGAGCAGGGTCGCGGCGGTGTGGCGACACTCGTGCACGTGGTAGAAGCGGCCTGAGGGATGGGTGACCCCGGCCGTGGCCTGGATCGCCTGCCACTCCTCGCGGTCCCGCTTGGGATTCGCAGGCCGCCCGGTGACCGTTGGCCAGACCAGCCCCCACGGGTTCGCGGGCGCGACCTCCTGCCACTCGGCAAAGGCATCCATCATCGCGGGCGGCAGCGGGGCCATCCGAAACCCCGCCTTGGACTTGGGGCGCACCAGATGCCAGGCGTCCACCAGGTGCCGCACTTCGTAGCCGTCAGGGATGCGGAAGCCTGACGCGGGCCGGAAGGCGCGGTTGTACGGGAGCGCCTGGAGCTGCCACGACAGGACTAGCGCGCCGCGCGTGAAGTCGACGTGCTCCCAGGTGAGGCCGAGACATTCGCCGCTGCGCCAGCCGGTCACCAGTGCGGTCGCCCACCGGAGCGGCTGGCCGGTCTGGTCGATGACGGGCACGAGGGCGCGCAGGTCATCGAGCGGGATCGCCTCACGGTCGGACACGGCCATGCGGGCGAGTTTGGTGGCGACAACCTCGGCCGGCACCCGGTGCCCTTCCTGCATGGCGTCCTTGAGCATCTTGCGGAAGACCCGCTGTGCCTGCGCCGCGTTGCTGCTGGAGCGGCCTGCTGCGCGTTGGGCGTCTGCGATCGCCCGCACGTCAGAGGGTCTGAGGTCGGTGAGGCGTCGCGGGCCCAGCGTGGGCACGATCCAGCGTTGCACCGCAGTTCGCGTGGCACTGTAGGCGTTGGGCCTTAGGTTCCGCTCCTGGATCGGCAGCCACTCAGCGGCCCACGTCTTCACGGTGGTTCTGCCGGTGACGATCGTCTTGCGACCCTCCTCAACCTCTAGGCGCTTCTTGTTGAGCTTGCGCTTCGCCTCGGCCTCGGTCCTGGCGACGACGGTGATTCGGCGTCGCGCCCCGCTGGCCGTGTAGCCAGCCGCAACCGAGCCCACCCACCTGCCGTCCTGTGCCCGTTGGTACACCGAGCCGGTGCCGTAGTCGCGTCTCGCCATGGTCCCTCCGCGTTTAGTCAGCCATCTAGTCAGCCATTTGTTTCCCTAGTATGCCCTAGCATGTTAGGGTTAGACATGCTCTTGACCAGCGGTTTTGTGAATCTGACCGGGACTGTCATCCGCCTCGTAAGCGGAAGGTCGTCGGATCGTTCCCGACAGGCGGCTCTCAGCATCGTCCCTGCTCAGCGGGGGAATGTCGCCCACACGTCCGGTCGGCCCGACAAGCGTCAGTCAGCCATCCAGTCAGCCATGTTGCTGATGAACTGGCTCCTCGTGCCCGCCGCAGCGGTCGCGGTCTGGCTGTCGGCCAGCACCCACACCACCCCGATGGGCGGCTTCGTGGGCGGCATGACCCGCGACTACACATCGGCGCTGCCGACGTGGGAGTCGGCCTACGCCGAGCAGTTCCCGACCTGTCACGCCCCGGTGGACGGGGAGCTAGCCCCGCGCGTACTGGTCGTGCGACAGGACGGCAGGGTGCAGATCGTGTCGCTAGAGCGGCTACTGTCAGGCAACGTGCCGATGTGGAAGGTCGGCCACTGCTCCTAGGACAAATGCCGAAAGCGCCCCCCGCCCGGTTAGGGCAGGGGGCGCTTCCCTCGGTGGGGGTGGGAGACCGAGGTCTAGGGGGTGGGCCACCATGCGGTGACCGTCTCCGGCGTCATGGTGTAGTCGCCGGACGTATGGGGCTGTGACCACCAAGCGGCATAGACCGGGATGGCCAGCGAGCCGAGATAGGTGTGCGCCTCGGCAGCCCACGCGCCTTGCAGCGGGCCGTTGAACGAAGCCGTCTCCCCGATCACGAGAGGCAGCCCGAGGGCCGTGGCGTACTCCACCGCTGGGCCGTAGAGGTCGGCCGGGTTCTCGTACTGCTTGAAGTACATGTCGGTGCCCCAGAAATCCATCTCGACCTCCGGGTCGCTGGCTCGCCACTGGTCGGGGTTGACTCCCCACTTCCCGCCGACGTACGTCACGCCGTTGTGGATCGGGCCGAACGCTGCACCCACGGCATCGGCCACCTGGCGCGCCTCCCGGCAGCCCTGCTGGTAGTCGGCCAGCGTCAGCGACCCGTCGCGGAGGTTGCCGTCGTGCTCGTGCCAGTAGGTCAGCAGGATCTCTGCATCGTCGGGGAACGACGCGAGGAACGCCGTGAGGTTGTCCATTGCCACCGGCCCACGGTCCTTGTAGGACACCGAGAACACCCGGCAGCCCTTGGCGTAGGCATCAGCGACGCGGCCCCGGTTGCCCGCGAAGACGAACGGGGTTTTGGTCAGCGACCCAGGTGGGAGGTACGGGCCCCGGAAGAACCCGAACCCGGTCGGGGCCAGGTCGAGGCCGCCACGGTCCACGCCGAACACGGCGGGAGTTGCCGGGGGCTCGACCGGCAGTAGCGCCGTGAGCCGTTCGACCTCGGCGGTTAGGTCTGTCACCTGGTCAGTGAGGTCCGCGATGGTGGCGCGTTGGGCGGCGCTGGTTGCCTGCTCTGCAGTGAGCGCGTCCGTGAGCCGGTTGAGTTCGTCGGCCGCGTCGCCTGCGGCAGTCAGCAAGGCGTTGCGGATGTCGGCGGTGGTCATGCGATCCTCAATTCCCAGCAGGGTGCGATCGCGGCCTCAGCGCCCAAGGTGACCTTGGCGAAGACCGTATAGGTGGAGGCCGGGTAGTTGGCCGTCGAGAGGGTGACCACGCTCGTGGTCCGGGCCGTGCGGATCCACACTTGGCGGGCCGTGTCGAACACGGCGTCAGCGACCCACCCGGCCGAGAGCCATGAGTGAGTGCCACCCGCTGCGGTGACCGCCAGTTGCACGGTCGCGCTCGCCGGGTCGTCGGCGGTCTCGATGACCGCCTCGATGTACTCCACGCTGCCGCGCGGGATGCTTCGCTGCTTCACGCCCTGCCCCCTGTCCTGTCGGGTCCGATGTCGCCGCTGTAGCGGTCGGGTGCCGCGTGTGCTGCCCACCGCTCGAGCGGGAGGTCTGCGGCGTAGCGCGTGGCGGCCGCGGTGCCCGCGAACCGCCGCGGCGCAGGACCGGCGTAGATGATGGTGACTTCACCAGGAGCCCCGGCCGGAACCACCTCGATGCCCGCCGAGCCGTCCGACAAGCCGGTCGCGGTGGCCGCCACTGGCAGGAGCAGCCGCGCAACCGCCGCGCCCGAACTGGTCGAGATGGCCGTGGCCGTGGCGGGCAGGGCCAGCCTGATCGTGGCCGAGCCGGTCGATGTCGAGTCGCCTGCGCCACTGGCCCCGAGCCGCAGTGCCAGAGACGCCGCGCCGCTAGAGGTTGAGGTCGCAGTGCTGGACGCCGCCCCAGCCAGGGTGACCGAAGCCGAGCCGCTGGATGTCGAGGCAGCCGATGCGCTGATGGGGTGAGCGCCGCCACCAGGGGCCAGGTCGATGGCCGCCGACCCATCCGAGGTAGAGGACCCCGAGGCGGTGACGGGGAGTTGGAGTGCCGCCGACGCAGTGCCGGTCGAGGTCGAGGCACCGGAGGCCGTGAGGGGCAGCCGGAGCGAGGATGACGCGGTGCCACCCGAGGTTGAGGCGGCAGTGGCGGACACCGGTTCGGTGAGTGCCACCGACGCGGACCCGCTCGACGCGCTTGCCCCGGAGGCAGTGACGGGAGCCGGGATGCCCACCGCCGCCGACCCGCTCGACGTGCTCGACGCGGTGGCGGCGGCAGCGAGCTTGAGTCCCAGAGCGGCAGAACCGCTGGATGTAGATGTGGCGGTTGCCGTGACGGCCTGACTGGCCGTGACTGACGCCGCACCGGTCGACGTGCTCGACGCCGACGCGGTAATGGGATGAGAGGTTCCGCCGCCAGTGTCCAGCAGCAGGACCTCGGCGGCCCCGCCGTAGACCCACCCGGCGGCCACTAGCTCACCTTGCGGATGCTCAGGTCAAACGCTCGGTCGGTGCCGGCGACCTTCTGGAGCGTCACGTCCCAGCCGTGCATCACCAGCATGGACGGGGTGACCAGGGCCTCCGACTGCGCACCCATCAGGGTCCATTCCTCAACCACGCGCTTGGTCCCACCAGAGCGAACGGTCTCGTAGACCCGCAGCACGTACTCGTCACCCACGGCCATGTTCGCCGGATCGACGTACACCTGAATGATGGCGTCGGTGGCGTCGGTGGCCAGGGTCGTGGAGCCGTTGACGATGGAGTACTCCGTCGTCCCCACCGTGGCGGCTGTCCTTGACGCGTGCTCAGCGATCGGCATGGTTCCCCCTAGCTCACTGCGTAGATCAGGCCGCCGTATTGGGCGTCGTTGGCTCCACCGTTGGAGCAGAGCATGTTGACCTGCGACCCGGCGGGCGCGACCTTGAAGACGCCCAGGTCTGGCCACGGGCCCGACTGGCGCTCTTCGGTCGTCTTGGAGAACCACCAGGTGCCGATCCGCTGCGACCCGATCCCGATACCCACGTTGACTGCCGACACCGGGGTGACCGCACTGTCGTTCTGCGCCTGGAAGCCGGGCAGCCAGTAGAAGTGATCCTCGGCCGAGGACGCGGCCAGCGTCGTAGAGGCCGCCGCGCCGCCTCCTGCCGTCACGGTCACGATCTGGCCGCGCGCGTCATTGGTCTTGGTCCCATAGGTCGTGACCTTCGACCCGACCCGGAACGGCGGGGTGCCGCCGCTGTGCAGATGGATCGCAACTTCCGCGTCGGTGGCGTGTGCCATCTCCGAGGCGAACCGAGCCGAGAGGGCCACCCCTGCCGGAATCCGTACCGGAAAGAAGTAGGAGCGGGTCGAGCAGGCGAACGAGCCCCCGACGATCAGCGACGACACGAGAGTGTCGGTGCCGACGAGGATGTCGAGCGTGCCGCCCGCCAGCGCCGCAGCCGGAGACGTGGCAGCGGTATGCAGGATGTGGATACCCCACGATTCCTTGGTGTTGTTCGCTGCCGACAGGATCTCCGTCGTGGCTCCGTAGACATTGACCGATGCGCCCTCGGGGACCGCCGCACCTGGCACGACAGATCCCACAGAGCCGGTGTTGGTCACCGTCCGAGAGTCGCCAGTGCCGGGGATCAGCAACATGTGGTCAGTCCAGGGTCACTGAGAACGCGCTGGCCGCCACGGTCACCGAGTCACCCGTGCCGGGGGTCTTGCTCGCGTCCAGCGTCCAGTAGGTGATGAAATCGCCCGCCGTGCCGGAGGCTGCCGAGACAAGGGCGGCGTGAGTGATTGTCGCGCCCGTGCCTGCCGTCATCGGGCCGAACGTCAGCGCGCCCGTATTCGAGGACGCGGACGGGTCGCCGGTCGGAGCGCCCCACGTGACCGCCTGACGCGAGTAGCCGGTGGCGGCGTACTCCGTCATGGTCGCCATCGTGGTGGCGTCCGTGGGGGCAGCGGTCAGCAGGGCAATGTAGGTCGTCCGCGCGGTCTGCGTGACGCGACCCAGCGCCCCATCGAGGGCGTTGTTCGCGCCAACCGTGGAAAGCTGTCCCGCCACCGATCAGCCCTCCGTGGAGTCGACGTTGAAGCCAGCCATCGCACTGACCACGGTGACCTCAGCGCCCCACAGAGCGACCTCGGTCGCGCCGATGTAGCCCTTGGCCTGGAGGTACACCACGACAGGCGTGCCGATCGCGGTCAGCGCGTACAGCGCCTTGCGGACGCCGGGGGACGGGTTGATGTTCATCACTTCTCCTTGACGGTGAGGGTGAGGTCTTGCAGGGCGGCCCGGACAGCCGACTCCACGTCAGGAGCCGGGACGGCGGGGAGCTTGGCGGCGATTGCGGCGGCGAGGCCGGCCGGATCGAGCTGCCGGTTGTAGATGCGCGCGAGGACGCGGCCGACCCGCTGGGGGCCGTCCTCGGTCTGGATCTCGAGGTCCCGCACAGCGGCGGCGATCTCATCGACGGTGGGCATGGGCCAGTCCTCCGGTGGTGTAGTGACGAGTGGGTCAGGTCTGGGGTGGTAGTCGAGCCCGCGCGAGGCGAGCCCGTCGCGGCCGGCGAGGTACTCGCGCCACTGCCACGCCGCTCCCGCCGCTAGGCCGGAGTCGGTGCCGAGCACGAGATGGAGGTGGGGGTCCATGCCGCCGTGCACGCGGTCACGAAGCCACGCGCCCGCGCCACCCGCGCGGCAGGCCAGCACGAGTTCGCGCTGACGCTGGCCGGGGAGATCCCACACGCGGAGGTCCAGGCAGCCGCCCCCGTCGTGGTAACCCGCCGAGGCATCAGCGCCGCCGCCGAGGCGGGCCATCCACGCGCCCTGCACGATGGTGGGACGCCAGCCGAGGCGGAACGCCAGGCCCTCGTACCAATGCGCCATGTAGGGAGTCATGAGTACCGGACGCCCCGAGGTATCCGTGCCGTACTGACGTGGCTCAGTCATTGCGAGCGCCGGCCTTGGTGGGTCCGATGTCGTGGGCAGGTAGCCCGCGCTGCGCCTTGACCAGTTGGCCCCAGCGCCAGAACATCGCGACGGCCATGCACGACCAGCCGGCGGCGACAATGGGCGCAGCGAGAACAGGCGCGCCGAGCAGGTCTATGAGACGGCCCGAGGCGATGGCCAGGGTCGAGGCCTCGAGCGCCATGATGGCGCGGCCACCGGGGGTCTCCTGCCACCGGACAAGCGCATAGCGAACCACGAATCCAGCCGTGGCCACCCACGCGAAGGCGACAGCAGCGACAGTCCATGCGTGGATCACCGGCGCACCCCTCCCAGGTCGAAGAACTCGGCGAAGTGGTTCTGCTGCCGGACGAGCCGGAGACGATTGGCCTGCTTGTCGGCGCGCTTCGCTGCCTTGGTGTATCGCTCAACCAGGGCGTCAACCTCTGCCTTACGGGCCAGAGCTTCCGCCTCGTCACGCTTGCGTCGTCGCCACATGGTCAGCCCCCCTTGCGGGCGGTCAGGATTGCGGTTGTGGTCTGAGCGAGTTCGTCGGCCATCCGCTCCATCGACGGGCCGAGCTGGTCCAGGAGTTCGCTGAGTCGCGCCACCGATTCGCGCTCACGGCTCACGGCTTCCTCGTGGAACTTCCGGGGAACCAGGTCCCCGCGCAGGATGCTCAACACGGCCAGCCCGAGCAGGGCCGGGGTAGTGAGGCTTCCCCACGGGATAGAGGCGAGGACGTCCATCGGCTTCCTTTCAGTCACCCCACGGGCGAGCGGGGTTGGTCGGCCTAGGCCGCCTCGTAGAAGAACTCCCACATGATTTGGTCGCCGTTCGCCCAGGTCCAGGGCGTCGTTGCATTGACCGTGACGTAATCCATGTCAGAGATGAGGAAGTCAACGCCCGAGCCCGAGACGGGCACCCGGTACTTGCGCGCGGAGGCCGACGAGTCGAGCAGGTACACCCAGCCGGCGAAGGCGTAATAGGACGCCGTGGGGTTGGCCGTCACGGGGAGCGCGATGCGAACCGTGGTCGTGATGCTCGACGTGCTGCCCAGCGTCAGCGAACCCCGGCAAAAGGTCAGCTTGCCCGCCTGGAGCGAGGCCGCCGTCAGAGTGCCGTTGCCGAGCGTGACGCCCGTCAGCGCGGGCGTGTAGGCCGTCCAGGCGTCCCCGATCGCCTTGAGGTTGTCCCGCACGTGGGTGTTCAGCAGGACCGCTGTAACGGTCTCCCCGTCTGTCCATGTGCGCGGCGCAGTCCAGGCCATCAGGGTCTCCTAGTACGTGGGGATGGTGGTCGAGCCGAGGACCGAGAGGACCGAATCACCCAAGATCCAGGCGGCCGATCCGTCCGTGCTCGTCGTGTTGAAGGCGATCACCCAGGAGGTGGCCGCCAGGGTCTCGGAGTAGCCCTCAATGAACAGGCCGACCGTGCTTGCGCCGACCTGCGCCGGGCAGTTCGTAAGCTCGATGACGTCGCTCAGGTCGAGCGCGGCGATCGTGTCCACGGTGGCCGGCGAGTTGAGCACATCCACCTCAACCGAGGGGATGCGTGTGCGCGGCTCCCCGTAGCGATTGACCAGTGAGTTAGCCAGCGACTCGACCTCGGCGTCAGTCGTGGCGAGGGTGTCCCGCTGGGTGCGGCGCGCGCCGTGATCCTCGGCGCTGGCCGCGTTCAGAGCCCGGTAGATGACACCAGTGCCGCCCGAGACCGAGGCGTCGTTGATGGCGTCGGCGTAATCCATGATTGGGATGAGCGACGAGCCCACCGTCTGCGCCGTCACATCGAGAGTCAGCGCCGTGGTTGGGTTGTGTCGAGCTGAGCGAGGCTGGAGGACCAGACGCCCATCGCGTCCGTCGTACAGCAGACCGCCCTCGGTGCCCGTGACTAGTTCCATCAAGTCCGCAACCGTGCGGCCCGTCGAGTCGACGGCGGCCACAGCCGTGGGGCCGGTGAGATCCAGTTCGGCGGCCGGGATGCCTGCCCAGGTGGCGTAACGCTCGACACGCTCTGCGGCGGTCTCCGAGGCGAACCCCGTGGCCCCAGCGTCGTAGTGCGCCTGGAAGCGAGCCGCGCCCAGAGAGGCAGGAGACGAGAAGCAGGCGACGTGCGCGATCACGCCGCCGAACAGGTCGCCGGGGTTGGCCGACGTGCTCGACCGACCTCCGATGACGACGCGGTTGAAGTCCGGCAGCAGCAGGATGCCTGCGTAGTCGCCCACCGCGAAGCTCGTCACGGTCGCCTCGACCGTGTTGTCGACGTGGACCTTGAGCGAGACCGTGCCGGTCCCGTCCTTGGTGATCTCGGCCCGAGCGTGGCGGGTCGCCCCGTCCGAAACTGTCGTGGTGCCAGTGGCCGTGGCCGTCGTCACCGTCGCGCCCGGCAGGTAGAGCTCTGCCGCCAGCTTCCCGGACGCGTTCACGTACAGTGCGAGCCGCTGGCCGCCGTTGTTGTAGACCTCAGCGATCGTCTGGACCGCAGCCCCGGTCGTGCTGAACCACGCCTCTAGGACTAGATTCTCATCGAAGATGGTGTAGCTCGACGTGTAGAGGTCGGGTGAGGCGAGGTACTTGCCGTTACCTGACGACACGCGGGTGAACGTCGCTGCAGTGAGCGAGTCCGTTCCCGGCCCGGTTGCCTCACCGAACACGATCGTGCCGCCCGAGCCGCGCTGCGTCACCGTCACCGGAGGCTGCGAAGTGGTGGCCGAGTTGCCCGCCGAGGTCGCCTCAGCAGGCTCCCCGAGGGTGTAGTGGAACAGGGGCTCATCGAGAGCTAGCTCTTGCTCGATGACCGAGCGAGCCTCGTTGCCGAGAGCCAGCCGCGCGCGTCGACTGGTCGCGGTGACCACCGACACCGCAGAGCCTGCGGTAGCGCCGGGGAACGACGCCGGCCACTCCTGCACATAGCCCAGGAAGCGGTCAATGTAAGGCGGCGCGGTGGTCGTGAACGATCGCAGAGAGTCCGCGTCGTCAATCATCAGGCCGTCCACGTAGACCGTCTGGCCAGCCGTCGAAGCGGCATGGTTGATGACCACGAGATAGAGCGAGGAGATCGTGGCGGTCCACGTCACCGACAGCCGCTCCCACGCGCCCGTAGTGGTCGACTGCGCCGACGACGCCCCTGCGTACAGGTCGAAGCTCAGACGCACGGCAGGGTTGCCCGCAGGCACCCACACATACCCCGAGAGGGTGTAGGTCTTGCCGATCACCAGGCCGGAAACCAGAGTGCCCGCAGCGGTCGCGCCTGCCGCACTCGTGTTCCAGGTCACCAGCAGCGACGCCGACCCCTGCCACGCGCGCGTGGTGGATCGCGCCACCGACGAGCACGCACCGAACAAGCCGGGCTGATTCGTCCAGGAGGCCGCCGACCCAGCCGGCTCGAAGGTCGACTGCTCAGCGGCGAGGATGTTGCCTGCCTGCGACTGGGGAGTGCGGACCCGAACCCGCAGCGGTCGACCCAGCCGCACGTTCGGGTAGTACGCGCCCGCCGCATTGCCGGGGGTGAACCGTCCGTCGCTGTTGTCGAGCGTGAGGGAGCATTGGTTCGCGTCGATCGTGGCGAACTGGTCGCCGCGCCCGTAGCTGATCGAGACCGCTTCGTCGCCCTCGACGTAGGCAGAGACGTCAGTCCAGGCCCGGTCTGCGGCAGCGGTCGAGTAGCCCGACGTGAACGCAACCTCGACACTGGGGTCGATGTCGGACAGCATCAGACGCCTGCCAGCCGCTCGTAGCGCCGCTGGGTCTGGGCCAGGGTGCGCCCGTCGACCACTAGCTTGATGATCTCGTTCACGACCACCACCCCAGCCCCGCCGTCACTCCCGTTGGCTCGCCGGGTTGCCCCAGATGATGCACGTGTCACGCTCGCAGCGGTCGCTAGGGATTCCTTCACCAGCCGCGCGGGCTGGCCCTTGACGCGGGGAGCCCACTCGTCCCAGCCCTTCACCAGGCCCGCAGCAGAGTCAGACCCGATCCGGGCAAACTCGCGCGAGGGGGAGTGGATCCCGAGGGCGTCCTTCGCGGACTCAAGCGCGCCCTTTGCGATGTCCTTGAGCACGTCGAACAGCTCGCCCGCGCGTGCCCGGATACCGTCGATCAGGCCGCCGATGATGTCGCGGCCCATGCTGATCGCCTTGCCCGGCAACGCCTTGAGCGCGTTCACGATCCTGTCCTTGAGGCCCGACATCACGTCGACCACGCGGTCAGCACCCGCAGAGACAGCACCCTTGATGCCACCCCAAGCAGCCTTGAGCAGGTCGCGGATGACGCCCCATGCGGCCTTCCAGACCGCCTTGAGGATGTTCGCCGCGTTCTTCACCAAGGCGATCACGATCTGGAGCGCGCCTCGCAGGATGTCCTTGATGCCCGCCCACACCTTGCCCCAGTCGCCCTTAAGGAGACCGGACACGACGCGGACCACGCCACGGATGATCCGCAGAGCGCCGCCGATGACCGACCGGATCAGGCCCCAGGCGGACTTCGTGATCGCGATGATGTTCTCCCCGAAGCGAGACCAAAGCGACTTCACGATGTCCACGACGCCGCGCACGATGTCCTTCACCATGCCGAAGTTCTTCGACGCGTCACCCGACATGTCGCCGGAGACCTTCTTGAACAGGTCCCCGACCCACTTGAAGACCGGGCCGAGCTTGTCCTTGAGGACCGACCACATGGCCGAGATCGCGGGGATGCCCTTGTTGAGGAACCAGGAGGCCAGGTCGGAGACGACAGGGATCAGCTTCGAGCCGATCGTTTCCTTGGTCTCATCGAAGATCAGCTTGAGGCGGTCCACCTTCCCCTGGAGGGTTTCCGCCTTGGTGGCTGCCTGACCGCCGAACGTCTTGCCGAGGTTCTTGGTCAGCTTGTCGAAGGTCAGTGTCTTGCCGGAGGCGTCCTTGGTGGCGATGCCAAGGCGGCCGAGCGCGCCGATGTTGCCGTTCTGCGCCTTCGCCAGCGCCGACGACACCGACTCCAGGGACTTGCCCGAGCCGGCGGAAATGTCCATCGCCAGCGATGCGAGATCTTGCGCCTTGCCCACGTCCTTGGTGGCCGTGACCAGCTTCTCCATCGCGGGCCGCAGCTCGTCATCCGCGAACCCCTTGGCGCGGCCCTGCGCACTGATCCAGTCCTCAACCGAGGCGACCTGCTCGTCGGTGGCCTTCGCCGTGTTCTCAAGGGTCTTCTTGAGTCGCGCCTGCGACGCCTCATCCTCGGCCGCTGCCTTGGTGGCCTCATAGAGCCCCTTGGCGGCGATGACCGCGCCCGCGCCGAGAGCGAACCCGGCGACCTTGGCAACCTTGCGCATCTTGTCGCTGAGCCGACCCGTCGCCCCGACTGCGCTGTCTGTGGCCTTGTTGAGCGACGACGCGTCACCGATGAACTGGACTGTGATACGACGCGACACAGCAGCCCCCTCGGTGTTTAGTTGTCGGCCAGCGCCTCGTCCATCTGCGTGACGTACTCGTTGACCTCGCGCATGGTCATCTGCTCAATATCGAGCGGGGTGATGCCGTAGAACTTCGTCAGGGCGGGCAGCCGCTTGAGCAGCGCCCGCCTCAGGCTTCCGGGTCGGAACCGTCCGGTTCCTCCGCGCCGGCCACGACGACATCGAAGTCATCGCTGAGCATGTCCGCGTAGGTGACCTCGCAGTCATCGAGCGTGACTGCTTCGCCTGCGATCCGGCGCGCCACGAAAATGAACGCCTGCACGAGATCCAGGTCAGCATCCTTGGAGCCCAGTTGCTGGATGAGGCCGAGGACGCCCGTGCCGATCGCGGCGCGAAGCTCACGAGCGATCTGCGGTGTCACGTCCCCGATGCGAACCGTGTACCTCGGGCCGTCCGGCATGACCACGGTCATGCCCGTGTCCAGCGCCTCGGCCTTGTTCGCCTTCGTGGTGCGCGTGTGCTTGCGCTGCAAGCTCGGTCTCTGTGTGTTGCTCAATCCAATCCCACCCTTTTGATAACGCGGTCCAGGCCCTCTTCGTAGGCCTTCTCGATGCGATCCAGGTCTTGCCGGATCGCCGGATAGATGAAGTAGCCAGCGTCAGAGCCGGAGCCCCGCCACGGCTTGAATTGCTTGTAGCGATACGCGCCGAACTCGGCACCAGCCGCGAACTCGTAGCCCGAGCCGCCGAAGCTCACCCCGGCACCCGTGGTGTAGCCAGCCGCCCGAATCGACGGGGCGGTCTTGGCTGCCACGCCACCCAGCAGGGCGGCGAGACCCTTGGCGTCCTGAGCCACGAATGAGGCGACGTCGAGGCCGACCTCTTTCAACTCCCGCTGATGGGCGGGAGACATCGCCTTGAGGCTGCGGTTCAGTTCCCGAAGCCCCTCGACCTGGACACCGGCCCCGCCCCGGTCGGCGCGAATCCGGCCCATCGGTTACGCCGTGGAGTCGGCCGACTTGTAGGTCAGCGTCAGCGGCGAAGAGGTGCCGTCGTAGCGGATCTCGCCGGACAACTCCTGCTCGATCGCCTCCGTGCCTCCGGTCGTGCCCTTCCAGCTATCGAAGCGGCCCACGGGAGCGGTGATGGTGAACTCGGGGTAGATGGTCGAGCCCAACAGCGTGGGGCCCTTCCAGGTGGCCGTGAAGGTCGCCTTCGCCCCGGCAGCCGTCAGTGAGGCCGCGTAGGCGCGCATCGCCAGCGACTCGAAGTCGCACTTGAGCGAGAACTCAGCCTTGCGGCGCGAGCTGGTCTGTTCCTTCTTGGCCGCGTTCTGGCGGATGTATCGGCGGTCGGTCTTGAGCCCGTTGTCCACCTTGACCGAGATCTCGGTGACGTCGATGTTGGTCCCGCCGATGGTGATGAGGCCACCGACCCAAGAGAGATTCTCCATGCCGGTCGGGTAGCTCGCCGTCGCGAGCGCCGTGGCCGTGGCCACCGACGCCGCGTCGATGTTCAGATCCAGCAACAGGTTGCCCTCGACCGAGTTGGAGAGCGTCCACTCGGTGATCTTGCAACCCGCGTAGGTGAACGGCTGGTTGGTGCCAGACGGATGGAACGGGCGATTCACCTGGAGCGTGAACGAGTCCCCGTAGAGGTCGCCCTCGGCAGCCGTATGGGTGTAGACCGTCGTCTCAGCCGGGCCGGTCGTGGTCGGCGTCGAGCCGGTCATGTGACGCAGCCAGAAGCCGAAGCCCTTGGTCATCACGGCCATCTGCACGGAGCCGGATGCGCCCTCGAAATACGGCGTAAACCGGTCCCCGCGAGCGAAGCCCGAACCCAGCCGCAGCGGGTCGCCCTCAGTGCGACCGTAGGACTCCTCGATGCCCTCCGACTCGTACTCGAAGAAACGGGAAACGGTGACGGCGGTGCCGTACGTCGACTCGTTGGCGACGCCCAGCTGATGATCCATCGCGCCCATGTCAGGACTCCTTCACTGTCCAGTTGTCGGGCTGAGCCAGCAGGCCCGACCCAGGAGACTTGGAGCTGGGAGCTTCCCCAGCGAGCACGGCGGGCACCTCGACCTCGCCGCCGTTCTTCACGACCATCCCGGCCACCTCGACCTCATCGAATGGGCCGACATAGACCAGGACAGTCGTCGGATTCTTGGCAGCCATCACGGCCCCTCTCAGGTGAGTCGCGCGGTGTAGCGCACGGTGTAGATGCGTTCAGAGGCCCAGCCCTCGTCAGCCCTGCCCTCGTTGCCCTCCCAGGCGACGACAGTCAGGGTCTGGAGACCGGGCACGCCGAGTTCGTTTGACTTGCGATCGGCCAGCCATTCCTCAACCACGGGCGCGAACTCATCGAGCCGGGATTCGGCATCGAAGGCATCGCCGCCAGGGGCCACGACCAGAACGACTAGGCGAAACTCGCCGGTCTCGTCCCGGTGATTGCGACCCGACCGCAGCGCAGCCGGGGGAGTCTCGGCACGCGGAGAGGCCGTGAAGACCATCACGCGCGCAATCGCGGCAGAGTCCCAGGAGTAGGTGACCTGGACGCCCTGATCCTTGAGGGCGGGGAGATCGGCCAGACCGTCCGTGACGGCCTTGCGGACCAGACGGGAGATCGTGCCAGCCATCAGGCGAACCCGAACCCAGCCAGACGCGAGCGCCACCCCAGCACCGCGGCGTCAACCAGCGGGTAACCGAAGGGCCGATCCTCGCCGGGGATAACGAAGGTGGTCGTGCCGCCCGTGGCATCTGTGACACTTGAGCGGCGGTCATTCATCACCGACGCCGAGTTCGTCTCCAGGAGACGCGCACGAGTCGCCCACATCGCCGCGTCCTTGATGTCAGCGGGCGGGGTGGACGAGTAGCCGGCGTCGTAGGTGGCCACGATGTTGCGCGAACCGGACGGGAACGCCGCCCCGCTGGTCGCGTACACCACCCCACCCGGAAGCACGCCGAAGTCGCCCACCGTCTGCGCGGTGCCACTGAACGACAGGGCCGTCAGGGACAGCACGTAGGCGTGCGGCAGCGGCAGCGTGGTGCCACCCGTACCGTCCAGGGTCGCCGTCTGCGAGCGGGCCACGAACGAGGTGCCCACGACCCGCTCGATCGTCGCCGTAGCCGCAGCGGCCACAGCCCCGATCCGGGCATCGGTGAACCGCGCCTCACCCATGTCGGGCAGTTCGCGGAACTCAGCCAGGGTGAAGTAATCGGGATCTGCCATCACTCACCCCCTGCGCGTTCTGTAGTTGGTGGAGCCGCCCCGGCCAGGAGCCCGGTAGCGATGACCGGGGCGGACGTCACTTCTTGCGGGTCTCGGGCCGAGCGGCGGTTGCCTCCTCAGCCTTGGCAGCGACCGGTTCGGCGTGGCCGCGCGCGCACATCTCGGCGGCTTCGTCGTCCGGCAGGTCGACCTCTTCGCCAACACCCGGCCACGTCTGGCCGTCACGCGTCCCCGACAGCGGAATACGCATCTTGACCTTCATCACTTACCCCTTCGTCGTACGGCCCAAACGGAAGCGGCCAGAGCCCGGGCCCTGGCCGCAACCGATCAGGCCGCGTTGCCCGTGAATACCTTGATCGCGCCCGTCTGGTCGACGGTCAGGCCGTCGCCGCGCAGCAAGGCGCGGAAGGTCACGAGGTCGGTGTTGAAGGCGTAGTCGTCGGACCGCTCGAAGCGGACACCGTTGACCTGGCGCACGAAGTACGCCGAGAAGTCACCAAACGCCACCGACTTGGCCGACAGCGCGACGGCCGCGACATTGGGGTCAGTGACGACCGGCTTGCCCAGCAGGGTGTCCGGCACGCCGACCTGAACGGACGGCTGCCAGAGGTACTGGTTGGTGGTGTCCTTGAGCTTGCGCACAGCCGCCAAGGTCGAGTCCTTCATCAGCCAGGAGCACGACTGCGAATTGCGGTAAGGCGCAATCACGGAGAAGTACAGGTCGATGAGGTTGTCGGCGGTGAACGCGCCCGTGACGCCAGCGCCACCGGTCACGCCCGTGGACGCCGACGTGATGACGCCGGTCGGCTGGCTGGAGCCGGTGCCGGTCACCAGATGCGCACCGAAGGCGTTGCCCAAGGCGCGGCCAGCCTGCATGGCCAAGTAGCCCTCCAGGTCAACCCCAGTGTCGGCCAGCAACTCCGAGGACACCTGGATGAGGACGCCGTACTTGTACGCACCCAAGGTGCGCTTGGCGAACGCCGGGTCGGACGCGCCGATGGCCGCGCCTTCCGACACGATCGCGCCCGAGGAATGGGCGGTCGTGGTCGGAACCTCGATGTTCTCGCCCGAGTCCGTGTTCAGCACGGTCGGGCCGGCCATCATCACGCCGGACACCTCGATGAGGTGGGCGATCAACTGGTCGTAGAACGAGGTCGGGACGGTGTTGCCACCAGCGGTGGCAGTGCCCTTGGACAGCGACCGGTAGTCGACGCGACCCTCGGGCCGCAGATCGAACGACCGACGCTCGCCCTTGAGGAACTGCCGAAGCTCGGTGTTCTCCTTGGGGGCATCGTCGCGAACCTGCGGCTGGGCGAGCAGGCGGGTGAACGCCTCCTCGGTCTCCTTGGCGCGGGTCTCGGCCTCCTCGAGGTCCTTCACGCGCTCGGCGATCTGGTCGAGGTCGGCGTTCATCTTGTCGTAGGAGACCTGCTCCTCAGCGGTCAGGTCTCGGTTCTCGGTGGCAGCGGTGTCGAGGAGCGCCTTGGCCTGTTCCCAGGTGTTCGCGCGGGTCTCCTTGAGCCGCTGGACGAAGGTCACGTCAGGCATGACGGAACCCTCCTTTCTCCCCAGTGGGGATGGCGGTTGTTGATGGGAGGTTGCGAGGCGGTGTCGCCCCCCGCGTGTCGGCTACTTCTTGAGATCCAGCGCGCGCCGCAGCACGTGGATGCGGCCAGCCGAATCGGGAGTATCGCTCCGCTCGGACTGGCCGGAACCGGCCAGGTCAATGACCACGGCCGGGGGCTTGAGAAGGTCGCTGAGCTTGTTCTCGGCGGCCATGCGCTGCACTTCGGAAAGGTCGACCTCGCGTGCAGCGGCGAGCGACCGGAGGCCGGTGGACGTATCGGCATAGGCCGGGTTGTCAACCGGGGCCACGTCGACCAACTGCCCCGAGACAAGGGTGCGAACAGGGAAGCCCTGATCGGTCATGCCCCACTCGTCCTCGAAGGTGTAGAACGCGAACGAGGACTGGCGAACGTCGCCGCGCTGCACCAGCTGGAACACACGCTCCGACACGGCGTCAGGCAGCATGTCGACGGAATAGTCGAGGCCCGTGTCATCGAGCGCGAGGCGCAGCGAACCGGCCGCCGTGGTGCCCAACAGGTCGTCGTGGTTGTAGCGAGCCATCACGTCACGCCAGTGATCGTCACGCGACTTGTCGAAGAACCCCGGGGCGATCCGCTCAACGAACCCGCCGAGGTTCTTGGAGAGGCGGTCGAACTTCGCTGCATAGCCGCCGATGGTCCGGCCATCAGTAGCGCCGCGAACCTCCACCGGTGTACGAGTGAACCGCAGTTCAGGGGCGCCGCTCATCTGGCCTCCTTGGGTGTCGCCGCGCCGACCTTCGCCAACGGCGTGTAGTCCTGGCCCTTGCCGTCTGGCAACGGCTCTCGGTCCTCAGTCGTGCGGATCTCGTCAACGTTTGTTGCGCCGATCTCGCGGCCCACCCGGTGAATCTCCCAGCGCGTCTTGGCGTCCACGCGGATCATGGCGTCCACGTTGAACTTCACGTATTGCGGCTTGGGGAGAAGGTCAGACATTGCCACCTCAAACCGGGTAATCCACGGGCGCAAGGTGTTGGTAAGGAACTGGATCTGGTTGAGCTCCACCGTCGAGTAGGTCAGTGAGCCGGCCGAGTCGCCGCCAATCATCTCGGGCGGCACGCCGAAGATCGCGGCCACTTGGCTCGCGGTCAGGCGTGCGGACTGGACAAACCCGGCATCGTCGGCACTGAGGGACAGGAAGTCCAGCGACCAGTCCTTGCCGGTCACGAACGGCTGCCCGGCGCGGATATGTTCCTGCGCCCGCGCCCGGATCGTGTCGGCCTGCTCTGACGTCAGAGTCTGCTCGACGTTCTTCATGTGGACGCTCGGAACGGCTCGGTTCGCGTGCCACGTCGCCGCAAACTGCTGGGCCTCTATGCCTGCCTCGACGGCCAGGCGGCAGGCCGCCAGCGGCGACACGCCCAGCCGCTCGCCAGGGAGCACCAGGCCGGGAATGTGGAGCATCTGGGATTCCGGGACAACCCGACCTTCATAGATCCACTCGCCACGGCGATAGTCGACCTTGCGCGGGTCCAGCCATTCGATCGTCTTGTAGGTCTGGTTGGCGGCGTCGTAACCGATCTTGAGGCCATAGGCATTGCCTCGCATCAACGCGGACGCGAGGCCACGAGAGACCCACTCGCCGCGCGTCCCATACCGACCGGGCCGGTCGATGATGGTCGGCGTCGTGATCGGCTGACGGCCATCGCTTGTTCGGCGAAAGGCATGCACGGGGAGCGTGGACACCGAATCACAGATCAGCCGCACGGCAGCGAACACCGGCACCAACGCAAGCTGCGACTCCAGCGACGACCCGCCCGAGGGGGAGGGACCACCCTGAACCCACGGCAGCGACGTGATGGCCCGCTGCTCCTGTCGACCCCGGAAGAAAAGGCTCACGAGGTCGACGCCTTCCATGAAGCCCACAGGCAGAGCCCGCCGAACACGCCCAGCGCCAGCGGAGGCCAGATCGCAAAGGCGAACAACACCAGGGAGGCGGCCCCACAAGCATCCAGATAGGTGGTCACAGAGACCCCCTCTCAGTGGAACGAATCGAGCACGTCGTACGTCGCGGACTGCTGAGCGCCCCACAGGGCGAGGGTTGCGGCCTCCAGTGGCCCCACGTCAGAGATTCGGCGGCCCCACACGCGCCGGTCGCCTACGCGCCGCCAGTCAGCGCCAGCCACCGAGGCATTCAGAGTGTCGCTATTGGCATGCCGGATCGCGGCCTGCTCAACCGCGTCGTACAGGTCAGCGCAAGCAGTCACGTAATCCTCAAGACCAAAGTCCAGCACCCGGACGCCAGCAGCCCGAAGAGGAGCTATCAACGACTGGGCCGGGCCCTTGCAGTCGATAACCACCGGGGCGTTTGTGGCGTCCTGTAGTCGCTTGACCGCAGGCACCACCCACGGGCCGTTCCGCTCCCGTTGGGGCAAGTCCAAGACGGGAAAGTCGTCGCACGTCGCGGTGCCAATCGACACCCACACGCGGTCAACATCCATCGAGACGCCGACGCCGGCCACCTTGCCAGGCTTCCCCGCGTCAGCCAGAACCGCCCAGTTCGGCATCACCGAAGGGGACGGCTCTTCGAGCGGCACCGGCTGGTTCAGCCAGAAGCGGCGAAAGTCGGCTTCTGATACTTGGGTGTCGTCCCACGAATCAGCCAGCGCCTCAAGGTTCATCCACGCTGCCGCCGGACCGTAGGCCTCACGCAGCGCCTTGAGTCGCTCCCGCCGGTTATCGAGGTCCCAGTCTTCGGAGGCTTGCCGATGGTCGAAGAGGAGGAACTTCCTAGCCCTAGCCGAACTCTCGGCGTAGGCGTGCGTCCCCTCAGCAACTGACCCTTCGCCCTCGGCGTACATGGTCGAGGTTTCCAGCATCCAACCGGACGCCTCTTTGCGCTTGAGCAGATTGCGGGTCATCACGCCGTGTAGACGATGGAGACGGGGGAGAGTCCACAGGTGGGTCTCGTCAGCCACGATGAAGGTCGACTTGCCGCCATCCTTCGATGTGTCCGCGCTCGTCACCGGCTCCACAAAGCCACGCTTGCCCGGGAGATTGATCCGCGTCAGGCCGACGTCGAGGCGGCCATAATCCTCTAGCAGTTCGGGGGAACACGTGTCGGGATGCAGCGTGTAATACACCGCGTCGTAGGTGTTCCCGGCTTGGCCCTCTTCCGTCGCGACACAGAGTGCTTCGACGTAGGTAACAGGCTTGCCGACCGGCTCGCCCGGCTCGTACTCGTATCCCCAAGGGGACACCTCGCCGGACTCAGCAAAGTGATCGAAACGGGCTGGCCCAAGAGCTTCAAAGTCGAGTACGAACGCAGCGAGGCCTGACTTCGATCGGCCCTTCGCTCGCGACAGGAACGCCCGCCGAACCAGGCGCGCGCCCGTCTTGGGGTCCAGCTTGTACGCCCGAATGATGAACTCGGCAAACTCGTCGTCCAGCTCGACTGGCTGACCCTGCACATCGCCGGGACCATGCACCAAGTAGTGCTCGATCCAGTCGACGGCTGCCCACCCCAGCGAGCAGGAAGCCTCAGCCGTCATCCCCAACGGCCTTTAGCAGCCGCTCGCGTCGGGTTCGTGCGGCCGGCGTGCGGACTCGAGCCGACTTCGCCTCAGGACTCGTAGGGGCGACCTCGATCCGCAGCCGCGCGCGATCCTCAGGAGTAGCCCCGAACTTGGCAGCCCGGAGCCGGAGCTCTGCCGCCACCTTCGTGTCCCCATCCCAAAACGCCATGTGCAGAAGGGCCGTGTCCAACAGGAACGACCAATCGGTTTCCGTGAAAGTCGAAGCCTGCGGCGACTTCCGCCACGTCTCCCACCAAGACAACGTCGCGTCCGGCCAGTCAATCTCAGCGGGCAACGCTGGCCCGCAAGGATCGCCCGGGACTGAAACAACCACTGTCGGAATCGGGTCAGCGTTACGACGACGGCGCTCCGAGGCGTCCTTGGGGGCAGGGCCACGACCAGCCACGGTGACCCCCTCCGATTCGCCAGACCCGTACACACCGCGACACTTCGAG
>ERZ724522.637-NODE-637-length-21433-cov-24.736552_pt1 | contig 21433 bp, 24 predicted proteins | sample MGYA00376055_ERZ724522 | MGnify/ENA primary metagenome ERZ724522 (study PRJEB28724, sample SAMN07190884) | wastewater metagenome | isolation source: effluent of sewage treatment plant in Hong Hong | place: Hong Kong | collected 2016-03-17 ...
CGCAAGCCCGACGTGGTCGACACGGTGACGCTCGGCGCCGCCGAGATCGAGCTGTGGACCGACGGGGAGCGCGCCGCCTACCTCGAGGCGATGGAACAGGTGCTCGGCCCGACGTGGTCGCTGTCACCGAAGCAGCTCTACGCCGACGCCGTGTGGGAGAAGTGCGACTGGCTGCTCTACGGCGGTTCTGCCGGCCCCGGCAAGTCCGAGTTCGCCCTGAACCATGCGAACCGTGTGGCGTTGGAGCACCCCGGGTCGCACCAACTGCTGATCCGCCAGACGATCCCGGAGCTGCGGCGATCGCTGATCGTCCGCATGATCGCCCGCATCGCCCAGTTCGGCATCCCCGCCAAGTACCGCAAGGTCGACGGGATGGTCTCGTTCCAGTACGACAACGGGTCGATCATCGAGTGCGGCCATTGCCGCACCGACGAGGACGTCGCTCGCTACCTGTCGTCCGAGTACCAGCGGATCATCGTCGACGAAGCGACCCTCAACTCGGAGTCGCAGATCCTCCAGTTGCAGGCCCGTCTCCGCACGACCCGCGACAAGGCGGCGGCCGGTCTGGTCCCGAAGCTCGGGCTGTTCACCAACCCGGGCGGCCAGTCGCACGCCTGGCTGTACGACATGGTCGTCACCCCGACCGCCTACGGCCGCAAGATCATCGTCGTCGACGTGTCGCAAGGGTTCGAGAAGGCGTGGACGATCCGCGAGTACGAGGCGCCGATCGATCCTCGGATGGCGACGACCGCCGAAATCTACGACGTGCTGCTGCCGTGGGTGCAGAACCTCGAGATCGAGCGTGATCCGATGACGACGCTCGTGCTCGGGTTCGTGCCGGCGAAGGCGTCGGACAATCCGCACATCGACCCGACCTACCTGCGGAACCTGAACGCCCTGCCCGAGCGCCGCCGGCGTCAGCTCCGTGACGGCGACTGGGACGTGTTCGAGGGCCAGTACTTCGACACCTACGTGCGGTCCGTCCACGTGATCGAGCCGTTCCCGATCCCGCGGTCCTGGCAGCGTGCCCGCGGCATCGACTTCGGTACGACGGCACCGTATGGCTGCCTGTGGGCCGCGTGGGACGAGGACGGCAACTGCTACATCTACCGCGAGACGTACGCCGCGTTGATGACCCCGGCCGAGCAGGCGCGCCAGATCGTGACCGCGTCGGTCGGGGTGGACGAGCGTGGCGACGAGTTCAAGGAGGAGTTCGCGGCGACGGTCGCCGACCCGTCCGTGTTCGCCGACCGCCGCGGGATGGGCAAGTCGATCGCCGACATGTGGCGTGAGGCGGGGCTGACCGTGGCCCGCGCCAAGAACCAGCGTGTCGCCGGCTGGGCGAACGTCCGCCAATACCTGTGGGACTCGGAGAAGGTTGGCGTCGACGGTGCTGTCGGCGGGCCCCGCCTGTTCATCTTCAACACGTGCACCAACCTGACGCGCACGCTGCCGTTGATGCGTCACGACGACACGAACCCCGAGGACTTGAACACCAAGGACGAGGACCACCTGGCCGACTGCCTGCGGTACGTGCTCATGGTGCGCCCGGCGTCGGTGCGTCACTATCGGTCGAACGACAAGCCGATCGGCCTGCAGGAACGGGTCAACGACATGATGCGCCGCGCCGCCGAGGGGCGCCTGCGGTCGAGAAAAGGAGCACCGGCATGATCCTCACCGACGCCTACCGGTCCGTGCCGGGCTGCTGCTCGGTGTGCGGTTCGTCCGCACCGGGACCGGTGATCGACCTGCAACGGCAGGATGGGACCCTCACCGTCCGCTACGGGTCGTTGTACCTGTGCGTCAACTGCGGCGCCGAGGTCGCCCGCCTGTACGCACGTGCGACCGGTCAGGAGTTGGTCGACCCGCAGCGGCTCGTGGACTCGGTGCCGACCGAGGACTACATCGCCCAGGTCGAGCGCGCGAACGCCGCCGAGGCGAAGGTGGCGGGGCTGCGGGAGGCGCTGTCGTGAGCGCGGATTCCTCCGAGCGTGGACTGACGCCGGGCACCCGGTGGGGCGAGTACGGCAAGCCGATCAAGGTCACTATCTTCGATCCGGAGACGGGTGAGGTGTTGGCCGAGAAGTTGGTCAAGGACGACTACGTGTTGATCGTCGCCGGTCGGCGCTACCTGAAGTCGATGCAGGTGTGGGGTCGGACGCACCAACTCAATGTCGCCTACGACACATCGCCTACTTCCACGAATCCGAGTCCTTCGTGACCTCCGTTCTGATCGCCTGGATGGCCGGCGTCGTCAGCGCCAAGTGCTGGCGGATCGCCTGGGCCGTCCGCAGCGGCCGTCCAGCCCGTGCCGTCCTGCGCGCCGAGTTGGCGCCGTCCGACCTGCAGCACACCCCGCCACCCGATCGCCTCCGGGTTCCGTCCGTGACGGAGACCGGCGTATGAAGGAGTGTTCACCAATGGAACCGATCGCCGACCAGATCATGCAGTTCTTCTCCTGCGACCACCTCCCGCCACATCTCGCCGAGGTGTCGCGCCCCTGGCGCCTCTTGGCCGAGGAGGTCGTTGCCAGCTTGCCGAACAACGCCGAGCGCTCGGTGGCGCTGCGGAAGTTGCTCGAAGGCAAGGACGCTGCTGTTCGTTCCTTGCTCGTCAAGTAACCCAACCCCACCAATGCGGCGGAAGGAGATGAGAACCCGATGAAGCTGCTCAACCGCAAGCCGGCGGACGCCGGTGACAAGAACGCGTGGAAGGCCCCGACCGCCGCCGAGGTGAAAGAACGGTGGCGCCGGGGTGCCGAGGACATGCTGGACCTGCGCCGCAACTACCAGCTCAACCACTCGTACTACATGGGCCAGCAGTGGCTCCAGTGGAACGACGCGACCGCGGTCGTGTCGATGATGGAGTACGAGACGCAGGAAGATGCGCTCGACCGCGTGACGGTCAACAAGATCAAGCCGCGTGTGACGAGCCTCGTGTCGCGTGCAACCAAGACGCCGCTCGACTTCGAGCCCCGCCCTGAGGGGGCGAGCCAGGAGGCGCTGCGGAAGATGAACCTGCAGCGCCAGGTGCTCGCCGTCACCGCCCACAAGGACGACTGGGAGCTGACCCGGACCGATCAGGTGCTCAACACCGTGCTCGGCGCCGTGTCGGCGATCTCGATCGAGCCGGCGTGGGAGTTCGACGAGCAGACCGTCGTCGATCCGACGACGGGTGTCGAGGTGTACCTGCCCCGCCGACCGAAGGTGCAGTTGACGGCACTGACTCCGTTGGAGTTCGTCGTCGAGCCTGGCACCCGCCGGGTCGAGGACGCCCGCTACTGGATCAGGCTGACGACCCTCACCCCGGAGCAGGCGCAGGACTACTACGGGTTGGAGGAGCCGCCGAAGCCGGACAGCGAGACCGAGTCGTCGTCGGTGATGCACTCCTCGATCCGTTCCCGCCGCGCCGGCGCGTCCGGGGTCGGGATGTTCACCTGCCTGGTGTGGGTGTACTACGAGCGCCCGACGCAGCGGGGTCCGGGGTGCGTCGTGCATGTGGTCGGCGACAAGGTCGTGCGCGAGGACCCGTGGCCGTTCCCGTTCGCCGGCCGGCTGAACCTGCGGATCTTCACGCAGTCGCCGGTGTCGTCGTCGACGTGGAAGGGCGAGACGGTCGTCAACGACGCCCGCCAACTGCAGCGTTCGTACAACCGGGCGTTCACGTCGATCAACCGGCACATCGGCAAGGCCGACTCGGCGAAGCTGCTCATCGCCAACGGGACGACGCCGTCGATCAAGGAGTTCGACGGCGACATCTCCGTGTGGGAGTACGAGTCCAGCGCTGGTCCTGGTCCGCAGTGGATGCAGGCGCCACAGATCCCGCGGTGGCTGCGCGAGCACGTCGGCCAGCTCGAGGCCGAGATGGACGAGCTGTTCTCGACCCATGCCGTGACCCGCGGCCAGGCGCCCGGTGACCGCAACAGCGGCACCGCGCTGGCGATCCTGGCCGAGAAGGACGAGACGCCGTTGGGGCTCATGGCCCGCGACCAGCAGGCCGGCTGGCAGGCGATCGCCGAGATGACGCTGTCGACGATGCGGCACCTGATGGAAGGCGTCGACGACAAGCGGGCCGAGGCGATGACCGAGGAGCCGGGCGAGGATGGCGTGCCTCGTCTGCAGGGTGATCCGCCGGCGCCGTTCGAGGTGTCGGACGTCCTGATGAACGACGACGGCGAGTCGGCCACTGAGGTGCGTTGGACCGCTGCCGACCTGCCGGACGATCCGGTCGTGCATGTTCCGTTGGAGACGGTGATGCCCCGGTCGACGGTGGCGATGCAGGACATGATGGTCAGGTTCGCCGGGACGTTCCCGCAACTGTTCGCCAACCTCACCCCGGCGCAGTTGACGAAGGTGCTGCAGATCCCGGACCCGACGGCGTTCACCGCGGCAACCGACCCGCAGTTGGCGTTGGCGATCCGCGAGAACCAGATGATCCTTGCCGGCCACGGCGACGAGGTCGTGAAGGTGCAGGAGTGGCACGACCACAAGAAGCACATCGACCAGCACAACGAGGAGCGGGCCACCTCGGCGTTCGAGGAGGCCGACCCGCGCGTCCAGGAGTTCATGGATCTGCACATCCAGGCCCACGTCAAGTTGGCGATGGAGCAGATCCCGCCGTCCCCCCAGCCGATGCCCGAGGCGGCCCCGGCACCGAGTGAAGGAGCACCCACCCCATGACCGACTTCCAGGCACCTCCCGCCGCCCCGGCCCCTGCGGTCGAACCGGCCGCCGCTCCCGTCGTCGATCCCGGCGCCGCCCCCATCGAGGAGGTGGTGCAGGACTGGCGCGCCAAGTACGAGGAGGAGAAGGAGCACCGCCAGCGCGAGCGCAACCTGTACAAGCCGATCGCCCAGAAGTTCGGGCAGATGCCGCCCGAGCAGCGGGACGCGATCATGTACCTTGCCGAGCAGGTCGTCAGCGGCAACAACGACGCGATCCTCGACTGGTCGCTGACCACCGCGGCGAACGTGTCCGGCAAGCCGCTGCCCGACCTCATCGCCGAGCGAGTGCTGCAGCAGGGCCAGCAGGCCCAGGCGCCGACCCAGCAACCGCAGTTCTCGCCCGAGGAGATCGTGCGCCAGGCGCGCGAGGCGGCGCTGCAGGACTTCCGGCTCGAGCAGCAGAAGCAGGCGTTGACCGGCATCCTCACCGCGGCCGGCTACGACCCGCACTCCCACCACGCCGCGTCGATCATCCACATCGCCAAGAGCATCGCCGGCGAGTCGCCCGAGGCGGCGCTGCGGCAGGCGATCAACCAGTACCGCGAGGACATCAGCGCCAACGCTGCCCAGATCCTGCAGGCGCAGCAGCAGCAGCAGGCGGCGGCGGCAGTGGCGGCCGGCCAGGTGCCCGCTGCGGCTCCATCCGGTGCGGCGGCGTCGGCGGTGCCGATGGAGAACATGACGCCCCGTGAGCGCATGGCGGCACGGCTGCGCGGTCAGGCGGGTGCGTCGTGAGTGGGCACGCGGATTCCTCCGAGATCGCACCGGATCGCGTCGAGCACTGCTGGCACTGGGTGAACGCCGGCGAATCGTGCTGCGACTGCGGCGACGACAGCGATGGCGAGGATTCGGACGCCTTCTGCCGCTCATCCGTTCGCTGGTGCGATCACGGTGTGCCGCCCGCCGTCATCGACGCCAAGCACCTTGCGCACCAGCGGGTCTGGTCGCTCCGCACCTTCGGACCTGGCACGCGCCTACTCGGCGTCCTCGACCACATCCGCAAGGAGCTGCGGGAGATCGAGGACGATCCCACCGACGTGCGCGAGTGGGTCGACGTCATCATCCTCGCCTTCGACGGCGCGTGGCGCGCCGGCTGGGAGCCGCAGCAGATCATCGACGCGATCAAGGTCAAGCAGGCCAAGAACGAGGCTCGCACGTGGCCCGACTGGCGGACGATGTCCGAGGACCAGGCGATCGAGCACGACCGCACGGCGGACACTTCCACATCTCCCGCGTGAACCGCCTCGATCGCGCTTCCCGATCCATCATCTTCCCCGACGGCGCCAAGATGGTCGCCGTCGAGTTCGGCGGGCGCATCGTCGTTCAGTGTGGCTTCGACGTCGACGGCATGTTCGTCCACGGCACCGATGCGCTCGACGTCGAGACGTTCGACGCGATGACGGACGAGCAGTTGGCCGAGTACTACCGGCTGACCTGCGCGTCGCTGTTCGCCGACGTGCAGGCGTTCCGGGCCGAGATGGGCGATGGTTGACCCACTCGCGGCCAGTGTGTAGCATCGTTCCCAAAGGTTCCCCACTCGTGGGGGCCACCAACAGTCGCGGCACCTGCGGTCGGAGGACGAGGCAGTAGCGACACGACGGAGAACGCCACTCCCACCTCGACGGTTGGAGAACGGAGGCGCACCCGCCGGGCCGGATGGCAGGCGTGGGGCTCTCGGTGAGCGGCGCTCGAACACATCCCTGTTCGCGCACCCACCCGGAGGCACAGCCCCATGTCAACGCTCACGCAGATGAACGCCATCCTCAAGGATGACTACAAGGAGTACTGGGAGCAGCTCAACCAGACCTGCTTCATCCCCGCCCAGGTCGCCACCAAGCGCGACACCATCGAGGGCCGGCGTGCGACGCACGCCATCCACACGTCCCGTTCCGGCGCCGTCGGCGCTCGTGCGGCGGACACCCCGACGCTGCCGACCGCGGTGCGCCAGGGCCACACGACCGTCCAGGTCCCGCTGCGGTGGGTGTTCGGCCGGATCGAGTTGGACCTGCCGCTGATCGAGCAGGCGTCCGGCGGGTCGGCGAGCTTCGTCGACTCGATGGAGAACGAGATGGCCGGCATCCGCAACGACGCCAGCCGTGAGATCTGCCGCCAGGTGTGGGGCACCTCGAACGGTGTCATCGCCACCTGCGGTACGACCAGCTCGTCGACCACGGTGCAGCTCCTCGCGACCGTCACGACCGCCGCGCAGATGCGCCACCTGTACGTGAACAAGGTGGTCGACATCGGCACGGTCGCCTCGCCGTCGTCGGTCGCTTCGGCCCGCTCGATCACGGCGTTCGACGTGACGAACAAGACCATCACGATCAGCGGCGCCGCCATCTCGACGACCAGCGGCACGCACTACGTGTTCACCGCTTCCGCCGGCGGCGCGTCGGACAACACCGGCAACGTCAACGACGGCCAGAAGGAGCTGACCGGCCTGCAGACGATCGTCGCTGCGTCCGGCACGCTGCACACGGTCGACCCGTCGACCTACGGCATCTGGAAGGCGCAGTCGTACTCGAACAGCGGCACGCAGCGCAACCTCGCCGAGAACATGGTGACGCAGGCGATCCTGCAGAACACCGTCGAGTCCGGCTCCACGGTGAACCTGCTCGTGTCGAACATCGGCGTCGGCATGGTCGCCCAGCAGATGATGGCTGCGTACAACCGCAACCTCGACACGCTCGAGGTCAACGGCGGGTTCAAGGGCATCCGGTGGGCGACCCCCGGCGTCGGTGGCAGCGGGTCGAAGGACCTCGGCTGGTTCATCGACTTCGACTGCCCCCACCACGCGCTGTACGGCATCAACACCGAGGCGCTGGTCATGTACGAGGACCAGGGCTGGCGCTGGATGGACCACGACGGTTCGGTCCTGAGCCGCGTCGCCAACACCGCCGCCTACGAGGCGTCGCTGTACACCAGCCAGGAGTTGGCCTGCGTCCGTCGCAACGCCCACTTCGTCATCTCGGATCTCGTCGAGTCCTCGATCTGATCCCCGTTCTCCCCGGCGTGGCCGGTCGTCGGCCGCCGCATTCGGCCGGTCCGCCGGGGGACCCCTTCGCAGAGAGGAATCCGACATGGCACTCACCATCTCGACGAACTACCCGGAGCGCATCGGTCGCAAGAAGGTGGTCCGGGGCACGATGACGTTCGACTCGTCCTACGCCACCGGCGGCCTCGCCTTCACCCCCAAGGACCTCGGCATGGTCACCGTGGAGGAGGTCCGGGCGTTCCCTTCCTCGTCCGGCTACGTCGGCGTCTGGAACCGGTCCGTGACCGCACCCAAGATGCAGGCGTTCTACGGCGACAACAACAACGCTGCCGACGGTCCGCTGATCGAGGTGCCGGCGGCGACCAACATCTCGACGGTCACCGTCCAGTTCGAGGCGATCGGGGTCTGACCGGTGGCGATCATCACCAACGTCCGCGAGCGGCAAGCGCCGATGGTGGAGATCACCTCCGACGTCCTCGACATCGCCCGTCGCATCCGCGAGGGCGATGAGCTGTGGCGGGGCGACCCGACGATGCGTCTCACCTACAACCCCGATCCGACGATCCGCCGGTTCGAGGTGATCGGGCTCGACGTGACGGGCGCCCCGTACATCGCTGCGGCGCACGATCGTTGCGACCAGACGTTGCTCATCAAGCTCGCCGAGGGCGACCCTCGGCGGGGCAACGTGTTCGAGCGGGTCATGAAGCACAACGAGCAGGTCCGCAAAGACCGCGAGAACGCCGAGCGCGACCAGCGCATGGAGATCGCCGACAAGATGCACTGGGCGATCAAGCAGGACCTCGGCCAGCACCTCGGCGGCCGTCGCCGGCTGCACGGCATGTACGACGGCAGCAAGGAGTCCTGACGTGGCGACCTACAACAAGAACACCGCGCTGACCAAGACGCTTGTCGCGGCAACCGCGGACACGGTGACGTTCACCGACACCGGGGCCGTGATCCAGCTCACGCATCACGCGACGACGACCGATCCGATCTACTTCACGATCGGCGGCGGTTCGGACGCCACCAAGGCTGCAGCGGCAGCGGCGACGCCGACGTCGGAAGGGGACGACTGCCGGGTGCTCCTGTCGGGCACGTCGATCAACGTCGCCTACCCGACGGCCGCGGTCGCAGCGATCAAGCTCATCTCGGCGGGCGCCGTCAAGTACAGCATCCAGGTGCTTGCCGGCCGGCTGATCTGAGGCGGCCATGAACAAGCGCGAGATCCGGGTGGCGATCCGCCAGCGGAACGCGATCCCGGACAACGGTTCCGGGCTGGCCGAGCACGACGCAATCGACGACTGCATCGCCTCCGCACTGCGGGACATCTCGACCGAGGCACGTTGGCCGTGGCTGCGCTACTCGTCGTCGCTCACGTTCTCCGGGAACGCAGCGGCGATCCCGACCGACTGCAGCGAGATCGAGGCACTCACGATCGACGGGTACCCGGTGAGGTTCGTCGGAATCGACGAGTTCGAGCAGCAGACCACCTCGTACGTGTTCACCGACGACGGGGCGAACGTGAAGCTGTACCCGACGCCGGCGACGGCGCCAACCTCGCCGACGCTCGTCTACTACCGCAACGAGCCCGAGCTGACCACCGACACCGCGTCGCCGCTGCTCCCCGCGGCATGGCATCAGGCCGTCGTCGTGCGCGGTTCGTACCACCTGAACGTCCGCCGGATGGACAAGGACCGGATCAACCTCGACGAGAACGAATGGCAAGGGCTGCGCGCCCGGATGGCGCACGCGTCGGTTCGCACCGTCGGGCCGCGCCAGATCCGCTCCTCGTTCCGCATCGACCAGTGGGCTCGGTGGTCGTAGGTGGGTCGCGCATTCGACGTCGAGTGGGACGACTTCACAGGCGGGCACTTCGTCGGCGCGCGTTCAACCGGTCAGCCGATGAACACGTGGACCGGCGACAACGTCATCTGCACCGCCGACGAGGGCTATCTGATGGCTGCTCCGTCGTGGTCGACGTCGAACCAACTGTTCTCCGTTGCAGGGACTGCGACGCTGTCCCCACCGTTGCGCGCCTGGGTGTACAACGGCAGTTACAGGCAGGACTTCGGCGTGGTGACCGCTCGAGGTTCGCAACCGTACAGCGTCGACCTGTCGACGGGTGTTGTCACGTCGCTGACGGCGCTCGCCAACAACGTCAGCTACGAGCACAACTGCCGCTACGGCACCCGCCTGCTGTTCGCGTCGCAAGCATCCGCGATCCAGTCGTACAACGCCAGCGGCGGGGCGGCGGCGTCCCACGCGTTCCCGACGAACGGGAACGGTGGCGTGTGGACGTGGGGGCAGTTCGCTGTCGCGTTCGGCGGCACCAACGATCGCCTGTATTACTCGGCGGCCGGCGATCCGACGTCATGGTCCTCGGGTAGCTACCTGAGCTTCGGCGAGCAGGGATCTTCCAACACGCTCCTCACCGTGGTGCCGACCAACGACACCCTATTCGTACTGACAACCGATGGCTGGTGGGCCGTGACCGGCGTGCTCGGTCAGACCACGGTGATCCGTCGCATGTCGCACGTCGCCTCCGGTTGGCGCCAGGGAGGGGTGGTCGGCGCCGATGAGACGCTGATGGCCGTTGAGTCGTCAATGGGGATTTTGTTCGCCAACTCGTTCGGGTTCGGGCAGGCGCTGTCGGTCCTCGCGGGCACGCAGGTGCGTCCCGTGATGCACCTGCCGGCAAGCAAGCAGATCGACTACCTCGCTCGCTCCGGCCAGCAGGTTCTCGCCCAGCAGAACAACGAGAAGCTGTGGATCTGGTCGGAGCTGCATCGCCGGTGGCGCAACATGACGCTTGCTGCAACCAACGGGAGCGGTCACACCGCCTACTACCAACCGACCGAGGACCAAGAGGGCACGGCGTTCGCGGCCGACACTGACCCGCGCATTTCAATGTCGGCCGTCTACCGCAACGGTTCGACGTCGACGACTGGCTACATCATCCACGCGCCGGCAGAACCGACGCAGCCGACGACGACGTCCGGCGTGTTCGATTCCGCTACGGCAACCCTCGCCGAGTACCGGGCCAAGGACCCTTTCCTCGTCAAGAGGTTGCTTGTTGAAATCGACTTCGGCGAGCCGGCGACACAGACCGGGCAACGATCGCTCACTGCCAAGGTGACGACCAACGCTCGCGCCAATCTGTCGCCCCGATTCCTCCGTGACAGCAGCGGCAACGTCGAGCTGATGGCGTCGGCCCCGCTGACCGAAACATGGAACAGCGCCTCATCGACGCTGCGCGGCGACCGGGTGATGCTCGAGTTCGACGTCAACGACGGCGCCGCGACCTACGCCGCCGCCCCGCAGTTGACGATGCAGGGCGTCAAGGTGCGACGGGTGATCCTCAAGGCGGAGGCGGTCTGATGGGCGTGTTCCGCTACCGCGACCGCTGGCAGCAGTCGATCCGCGACCTCTGGAACCGCGAGGACCAAACCGACCGGCTGATGGCGCTGCTCGAACAGCGCGACCGCGATCTGGAGGACTGGATCGAGCGGGTGCTGCCGCGGGGCCTGATCGGCGAGTCGTCGACGTCGACGTCGCAGACCGGGGTCGGCACCTCGGCGACACTGGTCAGCAACATCGAGGTCAAGTTCGTCGCCGAGGCCGGCCGCACCTACTGGCTCGCCGGGCAACTGTTCGCGCGCCAGCGCACCGCCGCCGGGCTTGTGCGGTTGGAGCTGTACGACAACACGGCGGGCAACATCATCCGCGACAGCGGGATGACCCTCACCACCGACGGCTACGGCACGATCTTCTGCGCCGCCAAGCACGTCCCGACCACAACGGTCGAGCGTTCGTACCGCCTGCGGGCGTACACCTCGAACAACACCGTCGACCTCAACGGGGGCAGCGACCTCGACTCGTCGCTCGCCGTGTTCGACATGGGGGCGGTGCAGCTGTGATCGGTGCCACCTCGATCCTGACCGGGTGGAAGGGCGTCGACTACTCGTTCGGCCGGCCCGATCCCGCCGAGATGCGACGGCTCGGCTACCGGTTCGCCGTGCGCTACATCTCGACCCGCATCGACCACCCCAAGAACATCACCGCCGCCGAGATCGCAGCGCTCCACGCCGCCGACATCGCCGTGCTGTTCGTGTGGGAGACGACGGCGACGCGGCCGTTCGAGGGTCGTGCCGCCGGGCTCGTCGACGGCAAGGCGTCACGCGCCTGGTGCGAACGGCTCGGCTACCCGACGAGCGTGCCGGTGCTCGCCGCCGTCGACACCGACGTGACGACCAAGACGCTGCAGGCGACCCTCGCCTACCTCGACGGGTTCGCCGAGGAGCTGGGTCCGTGGCCGCTCGGGATCTACGCCGACACCGACGTGATCGAGGCGATGGCCGGCAAGTCGGTCCTGAACTGGAAGCCGAACGCACGGGCCTGGTCGACCAAGCCGTCGAACCTCGTGCACGTCCAGCAGCACGCCTCCACGACGGTCGCCGGTGCGGTGGTCGACACGAACACGGCGTTGCGTCCGTTCACCGCGTGGCTTCCCCACGACGAGCCCTCAACGCCCCCACCTTCCCAGGAGGACGACATGAAGCCCCGCCTGATCCAGACACCGGGCGACGCCGCGGTGTTCGCCACCGACGGCATCTCGGCCGTGTGGGCGGTGTCCGGCCCGACGATCGTCGCCATGCAGGGTGCCGGCGTGTGGGACGTGACGCCGACGCAGACCGTCCCCCGCTCCGCGCTCAAGGCGCTGACGCTCGTCGGCCCCGAGCCGGACTACACGGGCGTCGACCCGTCGCTGACTGGACGCACGACCCGCGCCGACTTCGCGGCCACGCCTGCTCCGACCATCACCGGCACCGTGAAGGTGTCGGGCGATGTCAGCCTGGGTGGCTGACGTGCTGCGGGCGGGCAGCATGATCCTGGCGCAAGGCGTGACGGTGCCCCCGGCGGTTGCCGTGGCCGGCGCCTTCCTGGCGTTGACGGCGACGGTCGCAGCGGCGGTCGCGGTCGCGAGGTCGGCGGCGATCAAGGCGAGCGCACAGACGCTCACCGAGATCAACGAGGAGCTGCGTCGCGGCATCTCCGACATCCGGGCCGAGCTGGACCGGGAGAAGGAGCGTCGGGCGCAGCTCGAGGGCCGGCTGGACGTCCTCACGTCCGGGCTGGCGGAACGGATCATCGCGGCGGTGGCCGACACCTGGCACCGCGCGCACGAGTCCACGGGAGGAACCACCCCATGAAGCGTTTGTTCTCCGACGGGGGCAGCTCGCTGCGTGCTGTCATCCGCGCGGTCATCGTCTGCGGTACCGCCTTCGGGCTCCGGTTGGACACCGACCAGGTGGCCGGGATCTACATGCTCACCGAAGCGGCGTTGCAGCTCGGCGTGCAGGTGACGAAGGGCAAGGCAGAGTAGTGGTCGCCTACCCGTCCGCGGTTGGCCGCATCGGTTCCGATGGCGGCATCAATCCGGCCCGAGCGGCCGTCGGGATTGGACGCACGCGCCACGGGACCGCGACTGGTGGTGGTGGTGGTGGTGGTGGTTTCGTCGCAGACACGCTCACCTCGTCGAACACTGGCGTGCCTGGTGGGACGTCGCTTACCGATGTGGGTTCGACGACGTACACGTCGGCCAACAACGGCCAGACGGTGACCGCGAAGCGGTTTACCGCGCGCGTCACGCTCGACGGTGCACAGAACATGACGTTCACCAACTGCCTGTTCCAGTTCCAGGACTGGTACACGGTGATCGGCCAGAACGGGGCCTACAACAACACCTTCAACTACTGCTCGTTCGACATGAGCCACTTTCTCGAAGGCGGCGGCCCAGGCATCTTCGGCGAGGGCCTCAACCTGTTCCGCTGCCACGTCTACAACAGCGACGGCATGTTTACGCCGAAGGGCAACTCCTCGGCCAAGGAGAGCCTGTTCGACACAATGATGCTCGGCCTCACTGGCGCGCACGCGAACTGCATCGCCCTGTTTCATGGCGGGAACGACATCACGATCGAGGATTGCAAGATGACGACCGCGCACACGATCGTCGGCTACCAGATCAGCGGCGGGGTCTGCACGATCACCACCGAGAACCAGATGTTCTATGCCACGACCGTTGCCGGTGGCCCGGTCGTGTCGCCGGTCGGCCTGACCATCGGCATCACGATGCGTACCGCTGACGCGACGCTCGACGGCGATCACGTCATCACCGCCGCCTCAGGGAACACCCTCAGCTTCACGACGGCGGCGGGCAACGTCGGGTACACGGCCGCCGTCGGGTCCGCCCTCGGCTGGAACTGGGCCGGCGCCGGCGGACTCACGTCCGCCATGTCGATCATCACCGACTTCGGCTCGAACGATCGCGTCACGATCCGCCGATGCCGGATCGAGGGCGGCTCGAGCGCCGCCTACGTCCCTGGACAGGAAGGCAGCGGGTACACGATCCGCAACGTCACCTTCACCGACAACCGACTCTGCGGCGGGCTCTACGGCGACGTCACGGGCAACAACACCAACGCCCAGGTGTTGAAGTGGTCGGGCAACATCCACGACCCGAGGTTCACCGGCTCAGGCACCACGGTCGAGATGCCCGGCATCGGCGGCGAGCGGCCGTGACGACCGTGCGCCCCTATCCCCACACCTGCGATGATGCTACGATTGCGTGGAATCCCGCGAAAGGAGCGAGATGAGCGGAACCCAGTTCGACACTGCGAACGTCGGGGACACGGTCCTGCTCACCTTCACGTTCCGCAACACGTCGGGGACGCTGACGACGCCGGCCACGACGACGTTCAAGCAGCGCAAGCCGTCGCAGACGACCAGCACGTCGACCACGACCACGTCCGGGTGGACCACCGCTTCGACGGGCGTGCAGACCCGCACCGTGTCGATCGACGAGGCCGGGCTGTGGCGGTTCGAGGCGTTGGGCGCCGGCAACAGCGTCGACGACCTGCAGGTCCACACGATCGAAGCGTTCGCATCGAGGGTCGCCTGATGGCTACCGCCTACGATCTCGCCCCGCAGACGGACCCGATTTGGGACGCGTGGCTCGCACAGGACAGCTACCGACGCGACCGAGCGAAGGCCAACGCGGCACTCAGGTCCCAGCAGGCCGACCAGGACTACGCCGATGCGCTGACGAAGCTCGCGCAACAGTCGAACACGGCGAATCAGAACCTCTCGACCAACCTCCTCGCCCGCGGCGTGTTCACGTCAGGCGAGGCCGGCACCCGACGCGACGAGCTGCTCAACACGCTCGCGCAGGCGCGGGTCGCCGCCGACAACGCCTACGTCAGCAACAAGGGCAGGATCGCCGCCGACCAGCAGTCTGCGCTCGACACGCTCGACTTCGAGCGCGAGCGCGAGATCGCGGCGTCGCGTGAACGACTCGCCGAGAAGGCTCGGCGCGATGCTGCGGCGGCGACCGCCGCGACGCTCGTCAATGCCGCGACGACGCCAGAGCAGTTCTCGACGATCACGTCCACCCCCGCGGCGACACTGCCCCGGTCAACGGCGACGTGGTCGCCGGCGCCGACGCGCGAGGCGAACTTCCGGGCATCGAACGATTCGGGGCTCGGCTACTCGACCGCCGGTCGCGGTTCGATGGCCGGGCTGGACGCGATCACGTCGCCGCCCCCACCGAAGAAGCCCAAGGCGTCGAACGAGTCCGGTGCCGGCTACTCGACCGCATCCGCACGTCCGCCGAAGCCGTCACCACTCAAGCCGTATCAGGGGCCACGATGAGCACTTTCGAAGATCGCAAGCGTGCGCTCGAGGCGCTGCTTGCCTCCGGCGGCGCCGGGCTGAACCAGACGCCAGGCAATTGGCAGTACACGGTCCAGGCGCTCTCGCGCCCGGACGATCCGCGCGTCGCCAGCACTCAGTCGATGTGGGACGACTACCTCGCCTCGACGGCCGCCGGGAAGCGCCTCGATGACTACGGTCTCGCGCTTGCCACGCAGAACTGGTTCGCGCAGCTCGACAAGGCGAAGCAGGGCGGCGGCGGCGGTGGTGGCGGTGGTGGGCGCCGATCTGGTGGGTCCGCCAGGGCCGCGACCCAGTACGCGACGCTGCCGGCCCCGTCTAACCCCTACGCCGACCTGTGGGATCAGCTCGGTGTCGGCGACTACACGCCGGCGCCCAGCTACACGCCGTCGGTCGGAGTGCCGTCGAATCAGTCCGGCAAGGGCTACTCGACGGCCGGCGCCGGGTTGAAGCCGAAGCCGCGTCGACCGGTGTACGCCGGTGGAGCGTTGAGCTGATGCCCCCGTACCGCAACCTCCCCGCCTACAAGGGGCCGTCCGGTTCGGGCTCGAGCGGCCCGTCGTCGGACTACACGCGCGACGTGATCTCCCGCGGGACGCAGGCGGTCAAGGACCGTCGCGCCTCTCTCGCCTACGGGTCGCCGCTCGCCGCGCAGCAGGCGATCCAGTACCGGGCGGCGACCGGGGCATCCACGAACCCGCAGTCGCCACTGATCGACGAGTGGCTGTCGAGTTGGGCCGGCCCGTCGTCGCAGCCGGTGATCTTCGGCCAGTCCGAGGACGGCAAGTATGCCGGCTTCAAGACCGAGGGCGAGTTGAAGGCAGCGATCGAGGGCGCCGCGCAGTCCCGTCGAACGGCGGACCGCGCCGCGTTCGACCAGCTCCAGCAGCAGGCGTCGAGTAGCCTCGACCAGCTCCTCTCCGACTACGACACGTCGCGCCGGCAGGCGCAGCGTGGCGAGTCGGACGTGCGTGCGAACATCGGCAAGGGCATGGGCATCGTGCTGCCGTCGTCGAACGAGTCGGGCGTCGGCTACGGCACCGCCGGCCTCGACCCGTCCGTGTCCGCCAACACGAGCACCGGTTCCGCCAAGGGTGTTCACGAGCACGGGGTCGCCGCGCCGTCGTCGCCCGCGGGAAAGTGGGGCGACCCGTTCCGGTCGGTGGCGCCGTCGGGCAGTGGATGGCAGGGAACGATCGACGACACCTACCAGGCGCAGTTCGATCAGCAGCAGCAGTACGGCGCCTTGGCCGACGCGCTCGACTCGATCCAGGGGTCCGTTGCTGCGGCGACGCAGATGCCGCGGATCGGCGCCGATCGCGCGCAGCAGTCGGCGAAGCTGTGGCAGGCCGAGCAGCCGTCGTGGAAGGCGCAGAACGACTACCAGTCGGCGCTCGACGAGTGGCTCGCCTCCGGGTCCGACAAGTACCTCGGGCAGCAGGAGTTCGCCCAGCAGGCATCCAACGTCCCCTACTCGGTCTACGCCCAGCGCGCAGCGTCCGACTACGGGGTCGACCCGAACCTGGCGATGGGATGGTTCGGCACGAACGAGGACAACGCCGACTGGCGCACCCAGCGGGACGCGCAGTCGATCGCCGCGAACGGCATGCCGTACTCCGAGTTTCAGTCGGCGTTGACCGGGCTGGAGCGTGACGCGGCGCAGGCCGCCGATCAGCAGACGCAGGCGCAAGAGACGGCGATGAACGACGCCATCTACCAGGTGACCGGTCAGGACGGCGCCCAGTTGGCTCAGGCTGTCAACGTCACGCCCAGCCAGTTGTACGACATGGTCGCCGATCCGACGATGGCGCAGTACATCTCGGACATCGACGCGGCGGTTGGCACCGGCGACACGCAGACCGCGACGCAGGCGGTGTCCGAGATCCTGTCGCAAGTCGGGTCGCTGCCGGAGTACCGCAACCTGATCGACGCGCTGTACCCGGACATCATGGACGAGATCAACAGTGGCAGGGCTTGACCCGACTCAGGCGTTGATCGCCGCCGCTGCCGGCGGGACTCGACCGGCGACCGGGCCGGCGCTGCGTCGGCCGGTCGCCCCGCTGCCTCGCCCGAAGCCGAAGCTGCAATACCTCCCGGCGGTGCGAGCGCAGCAGCAGGCGCATCAGGAGTCGAAGCCCCGCGGCCTGTGGGATCAGATCGGCGACACGTTCACCAACATCATCCCTGGGCTCGTCTCGCTCGGCGGCATCGCAGCGAAGTCGGCCGTCGCGCCGATCCGTGGCGCCATCGATCTCGCCCGCGGCGACGCCAACCTGGCCGAAGCGGTGGCGCCGATGGTGTCAGCGTTGCCGGGCGCAGTGTTCGCCACGTCGGCGATCGCACTGAAGGACGTGCAGGCCAAGTACCTGCCGTTGCAGACCCAGTTGCTCGAGTCGTTCCAGCGCACCGGGGGCAACATCATCCACCCGTCCCGCTACGGCAAGGCGATCGACGAGGGTCGCATCGTCGACACGATCCTCGAGGACGTCGGCAACCTGTCCCTCGTGGCCGGCGGTGTCGGCAAGGCGCTCGGCGCCGGCGCACGCGCCGCCGAGGCCGGGGGCAACCTCGGACGGGCGGCGGCGCTGGAACGTGCGGCCACGACTGCGGAACGGGTCGGCGCGCTCGGCGGCAAGCTCAACGATGCGCCCATCTCGATCCCGCGCAAGGGGTTGGAGTTGGCCGGGTCTGGCGTGGTGAAGGGCCTCGAGCGTCTGGCCGAAGGCGACGGGGTGCTCGGCCGCGCGGCCACGACGCTGCGCGAGCGGGCACCGTTGCTGCTCACGCCCGAGGGCCGAGCGTTGAACACCGCGCGCAAGGCCACCGCCCGCAGCGCATCTCGACTCGGCGCCGCCCCGACCCGGGCCCTCTACGGCGAGGTGGTGAGGTCCGGCATCCCGGTCGCCGAACAGGGCGCCGTCACCGCGATCCGCACCGGCATCGCCGACATCTACGACCGTCTCGTCGCCAGCGGAGTCGCGCCGGACGAGGCGCAGCAGATCATCACCAGCCGCGACATCGCCGAGCAGACGTTCACCCCCGACGTCGCGGCCGTGCTCGACGCCCGACGCGACGGGACGTTGGCGCCCGAGCAGCAGGCGCGGATGGACTCCTACGGGGCCGAGGTCGACCGGCTCGTACAACGTCAGACCGACAAGGATCTGCGCGGCGAAGGGCTGCCGGGCGGACCGATGGACCCGCGGTACCTGCAAGACAACGTGCTCGACGACCGCGTCGTCAACGCTGTCGACGCGGCGGGGTACACGATGGCGAACGTCCCGCCGGACGTGCTGAACGCGATCCTCGACAACATGGAGGTGTGGCCCGCCAAGTGGCGCCCGGCCATGCGGGCGGCTGGACTCGCCAACGAGGCGATCGCCGAGCGTAGGCTGCCTTGGGCCTCGGGCGCCGAAGCCTCGTTCTACCTCACGGCGGGCGACCTGCGGGCAGCCATCGACGAGTTTGACGCGTTGCCCCCTGATGCTGTAGTTACCGTGTATCACGGGACGACGACACCCAATGCCGAGTCGTTGGTCAAGAGCCGGGTGTCAGGTTCAGCCCCCCGCGGCGATAGCGTGTCGTCGGTATCGCAAAGCGATGGCATGTACGTCGCCCCAACCTACAAGGACGCTCGCTCCTATGCGGGCAAGGACGGCGTCGTCGTTGCCGTAAAGGTCCGCAAGGGCGACGTCATCCCTTCGCCCGAGGCCAAAGGCAAGACCACTGGCGGCGCGTTGTTTCATTCGTTTGAGGGGGCAGTTATCCCGAAGGGAAAGAAGCTGCTCGACGCTGCAATCGTGGACGCGCAACTTCCAGCATCCAAGCCCACTCCGCTCTTGCCGCGCCGCCCGTCCGACATGCTGGCCGCGGGGATGGAGTCGCCCGGGTACCTGCCCGGCGGAAGGTCCGAGGTCGTGTCGCCGCTGTCGGTCGGCACCGGCCGCGCCCCCGTACGCGAGGGCCTGTCCGGCATCAAGGACATCGGCTCCGAGAAGTTCCGCGCGTCCGCCGAGATCCAGCCGTTCTCGGCCCGCACGCTCGGCGAGAAGCTCGGCGGCAAGGCGCAGCGCACGACGCTGAACGCCGGCCTCGTCGAGATGATGCAGAGCCCGGAGTTGAAGTCCGTCGCCGACGTGATCGACGACACGACCCGCCAGAGCTTGCGGGCCCAGGCGCAGGCCGAGGCGACGGCGATGCGTGGTACCCCCGAACAGATGGCCGCCGCCGAAGCCCGCCTCTACGGGGAGCTGGTGACCGAGGAATTGAAGGCGCGAGGGTTCGAGCCGTTGGCCGGTGACCGCAACGCGCCCGATGTCGGCGACTTCGACCCTGACGCCCGGGTGGTGTTCAACGACATCGCCGACGACACGGTCGTGCTGCCGAAGGGGTTGAAGGGCAAGCTGATCCCGTACGCCATCGGCAAGGACATGAACCGGTTGGCGCAGACGTTGGAGCGCATCAACCGTCGCTTCAAGGGTGCGGTGCTGCCGTTCTCGATCCGCTGGCAGATGGGCGACCTGATCGGTGGCGCGTTCATGTCGGCGGTCGGTGGCGGCATCCCGCCGTGGGAGCTGATCGACGGGATGCGCGCGATCGGCAAGCTCGACGACGCCGGCATCGAGGCCGTTCTGAACCGGCCCGAGTTCCAGGACGCCGGCCTGAACTTCGAGGAGTCCCGCTGGATGCACGAGACGCCGGACACCCCGCAGCCGCGGACGCCAATCGGCAAGATCCAGCGCAAGAGCTTCCAGTTGAACGCGGCGATCAACCGCTACAACCGGCAGGGCTACCTCCTTGCGAAGCTGCAGCGGCTCCTGGAGGAGAAGGGGCTGACGCTCGACGGGGTGCAGTCCGGCGGCGCGTGGGACGATCCCGTGGTGCAGGATGCGATCGTCAAGGCGGTTGACGACGCCAACGAGGTGATGGGCACGTTCGACGAGATGACCCCGTTCGAGCGTCGCGTGATCCGCAACATCTTCCCGTTCTGGGCGTGGAACCGGCACATCACGCAGCTCGCGTTCCGCACCGCGGTCGACAACCCGGCTCGGATGCTGTGGACGCTGCGCCTCGGCTCCTACGGCACCGACCCCGACCTCGAGCTGCCGTCGTGGTTGAAGGGGTCGATCCCGGCCGGCGGGCAGCTCATCCCGACCAACTTCCTCAACCCGTTCAACGACGTCGGCGGTGGCTCGATCTACACCCCGGGCGGCGCGGTGCGAGCGCTGTCGCCCGGCATCCGTCTCGGCGCCTTCGCGTTCGGACTCGATCCTTCCCGCGGCCTGTCACCGACCACCCGCCGCTACGACGCCGGCAACCTCGACGAGCTGGCGCAAGAGAATGCGCTGCGGTTCGACCCGTCCGGCCTGCTGTACCAGACGATCAAGACGTTCCCGCTCGGCCGCGTCGCGCTCGACGTGCTGCCGACCGGGGAGATCGGCGGCATCGGGCTCGGCCCGCATCCCCGCTACCACTCGGGTCAACTGATGGTGACGAGGTCGGGCAAGCCGATCGACTCGAGCAGCCGGCTGCGTGCGCTCGCCCCGCTGCTCGGCATCCCGTTGCCGACCCCGCAGTCGCAGGTCGACCCGATCATGGCGGCAGCGGCGAAGCGTCGCGCTGCCGCGTTGCGCCGAGCGGAGAACACGGTGGGGTACAAGGGGTGATCCTCGAGCGACGGCACCCCGTCGTCGTCGACTCCAAGAAGCCCGAATCGTCGTGGCGGGAGTGGGCGTACGAGCAGGCGAAGGCGCACGACATCGCCCCACACCGTGCGGCCCGGCTCACGTTCCGACCGACGGTTGCCCGACCGGACCGGGCGTTCGGTCCGGCGGCGATGTGGCGGACGATCGACTACGTGCTCGACGGGCTGATCGCCGCCGGCGTGCTCCGATCACGGCAAGACGTCGCCGTGGTCGAGGTTCACGCCGCGGTCGTCGGTCAGTGCGAGGGGCTGACCGTCGAGTTGGGGTGACGGCTCACGCCGCGTC
>ERZ724522.639-NODE-639-length-21359-cov-252.827920_pt1 | contig 21359 bp, 31 predicted proteins | sample MGYA00376055_ERZ724522 | MGnify/ENA primary metagenome ERZ724522 (study PRJEB28724, sample SAMN07190884) | wastewater metagenome | isolation source: effluent of sewage treatment plant in Hong Hong | place: Hong Kong | collected 2016-03-17 ...
TGGCCAGCGCCCGCCCTGACGGCACCGGCATCACCACCCTCACCCTGCGCGAGGCCTGACCCGAGGAGACACCCGAGCCATGGCCGCCCACATCCAGCAACAGATCCTCGCCGCCCTGGCCGCCACCCTGGTGGCCGCCGGCACGGCCGCGGGCGCCAGCGTGTATGTGGATCACCCCGACGAGCTCACGGCCGCCATGCTGCCCGCCATCGTCATCACCTGCGGCCCCGAGCAGATCGAATCGGTCGGCTACGGCTTCCCGTTCGGACAGACCCGCACCCTGCAGGTGGACATCATCAGCGTGGCTACCGGCACCAATGCCGCCGCCGCCAGCCGCGCGCTGGCCGGCGAGGTGGAGTCTGCCTTGTACGCCAGCGAGACCACCGCCCGCCTGGGCGGCCTGGCCAAGTCGCCCATCCTGCTGCAAAGCGCCGACCCCAACATCACCGGGCAGGCCAGCCAGGTGATCGCCGAGGTGCGCCAAAGCTGGCAGGTGCTTGCCCAAACCCTCTCAGGCGCTCCCACCGTCGCCACCTGATCCACCCAGCAACCCCACCCACCCAGAAAGCGAGACCATCATGTACTACTTCCCCGAAGGCACCAAGATTTACTACTCGGTCACCTTCGCCGCCACCAAGACCATCAGCGCCGTCACCAACGCATCGCCCGCCGTGGCCACCGCCACCGCGCACGGCTACAGCGACCTCGATCCCGTCCTGATCGCATCCGGCTGGGAAGACGCGAACGACACCATCTGGGAAGTTGACAGCCAGACGGCCGACACCTTCAACATCACCGGCCTCGATTCCAGCTCCACCACGTACTACCCCGCAGGCTCTGGCGTGGGCACCGCGTCCAAGGTCAGCAGCTGGATGGAGATTCCGCAGATCCTCACCATCGCCAGCAACGGCGGCGGTCCCAAGTACAACACCGTCAGCCCGTTGGCCACCCGCAACGACATCAAGGTGCCGGTCGGCTTTGAGGCCTCTTCGATCGACCTCGAAATCGGCTACGACCCCACCAACGCCACCCAGGCCGCCATGGCCGGCATCACGCGCGCCTTCACCAAGGTCGCGCTGAAGCTGGTGGTGCCCGGCGGCGGCCGCCTCTACGGGTACGGCAACCTGCTGCTGTCCGAAGTGCCCAAGCTCAACAAGGGCTCAGCGATCACCAAGGCCGCCTCCATTTCGATGGATGGCCGCATGGTCGGCTACGGCGCCTGATCCACAGGGCTGCACCGCATCGGCGCGCAGGGCGGCTTCAGGCCGAGTCAGGTTTCCCCCGAGCCTGCTTCCTGCGCGCCCCTTTATCGGGGCGTTTTCACATCATCGGGGGAACCATGGCCTTCAATATCGAGATTTCCGACACGGTGCGATTCACCGTGCGCTTCACCACCAAAGACGGCGCGGGCGTCGAGAAGCCCGCCAGCTTCGACCTCATCGCCCGCCGGCTTGACGTGGACGAATACAAAGACGCCCTGGCGCAAGAGACCAGCGTCACCTTCGCCGACTTCCTGGCCAGCGTCGTTCAGGGCTGGGATGGCGTGCGCGACGGCAGCGGCACCCCGGTGGACTTCACGCCCGACGCCCTGCGCCGCCTGTGCAAGGTGCCCGGCCTGGCCAGCCTCATGTTCAAGGCCTACGGCGTCGAGGTGAGCGTGAAGGAAAAAAACTAGAGGCTCTGGCCCGAGCCCTCGCCAGCCAGAGCGCCCCACGCCATGACCCGCCGCCCGACCCCAACAGTCCACTCGCGCACGCCCTGGCCGGCGCCGGCCTGCTGGGCGGCGCTGTGGTTGAGCCCGTTCGCACCCTCTACCTCTGGCCGTGCAACGTGCAGGCCTGGAAATGCTGGCAAGGCGTGCGCACCCAGTGGCGCACCGGCATGGCCGGCGCCACCGGGCTGGACTACGCCGGCGTGCGCGCCTACCTCGACCTGCAAGGCCTGGAGGGCGACGAGCGCCGCAGCATCTTTGCCGGCATCCAGGCCTGTGAAGCCGCCACGCTGGCCGCATGGGCCGAGCAACGCGACCCATGACACCGGAGCACCCGCCTGATGGCCACCGGCAACGAAACCAAGATCATTCTCACCGCCGAGGACAAGACCGGCGCCGCCTTCGGCGCCGTGCGCGGCAAGCTCAGCGGCCTGGCCGACGAAGCCAAGGCCGCCGCCGGCGGCGTGGGCGCCCTGGGCGCCGCCTTTGGCGTGCTGGGCGGCGTGGCCGCGGGCGCCATCAGCGTGTCAGCGCTCAAGGGCGCCGTGGACATGCTCGACATGCTCGACGATCTGTCTGAAAAGACCGGCATCGCCACCGAAAGCCTGGCCGCCCTGCGCTACGCCGGCGAGGTGGTGGGCACCCCCATCGAGGCCCTGGCCACGGGCGTGCGCAAGCTCAGCATCAATATGTCCGCCGCCGCCGGCGGTGGCAAAGAGCAGGCAGCCGCCTTCCAGGCCATCGGCGTGGCCTTCAAGAACCTCGACGGCAGCCTGCGCGGATCTGACGCCGTGCTGGGCGACATCGCCAGCAAATTCGCATCCTTCCGCGACGGCCCCGAAAAAGCCGCGCTGGCCGTGGAGCTGTTCGGCAAGGCCGGCGCCGACATGATCCCGCTGCTCAACAAGGGCAGCGCCGGCATGGAAGAACTGCGCACCGAGGCCGAGCGCCTGGGCGTGGTCTTCAGCGGCGGCCTGGCCGCCCAAGCCGCCGACTTCAACGACAACATCAAGAAAATCCAGCTCTCCGGCCAGGCCTTCGCCACCACCGTGGCCGGCGAGCTGCTGCCCACGCTCAACGAGCTGGCGCGCGTGTTCCTCGAAAGCAAGGACGGCAGCGACAGCCTGGCGCAAATCCTTGGCACCGGCCTGAAAACAGCCCTTCAAGCCGTCGCCTTGCTGGGCGCCAACGTGTCTTTTGTACTGCAGGGCATTGGCCGCGAGATCGGCGCCATCGCCGCGCAATCCGTCGCCCTGGCCACGCTTGACATCGAAGGCTTCGAAGCCATCAGCACCGCCGTCAAGGAAGACGGCGAGCGCGCCCGCGAAGAACTTGCCGCGCTTGAACAGCGTATTCTGAACTTGGGAAAGATGCCTTCCTTTGTTGGTCCGCAACTTCCAACCGGGTTTGATGAGTCATTTGCCGCGTTGATGCGGCAATACCAGGCCGCCGCCCCTGTCGTCAAGAAGCTCGGTGACACCGCCAAGGCCACGGGCGACGAACTGCAAAAGCTGCTCGACAAGATCAACGGCAAGGCCACCGGCGTGGACGCCGATTACGCCAAGAACATCAACCTGCTGCGCAAGGCGCTCGACGCCGGCCGCCTGAGCTGGGACGACTACACCCAGGCGGTGCAACGCTACGTGGCCCAGCAGCCCTACGCGGTCGAAGCCACCAAGGCAGCCACCAAAGCCATGGAAGACCAGGCCATGGCCGCCTACAAGCGGGGCCGCGCCGAGCTCGACGAAGCCGAGGCCATTGCCGCCTGGCGCAAGGAGCAAAACGAGGTCGCCGCCGCGTCCCGCAAGTCCATTGAGGATCGCATCGCCGGCCTGCAGCTTGAAGAAGAAGCCACCGCCCTGGCCGCGCAGCAAAACATCAGTTTGGCGCAGGCCATCGAGCAGGTCACCATCAAGCGCCTGGCCGAGCGCCAGGCCGGGCTGATTGCCGGCAGCGACGCCTATAACAACGTGCAAAAAGAGATCGAGGCGCGCCAGCGCCTGATCGGCGTGATCAACACCAAAGACCTGCGCGAGAAAGAAACCAGCGGCTGGGCCAGCGTGTTCGCCAGCATCGACAGAACCGCGCACGACGCCTGGACAAACGTCTGGGAAAGCGGCAGCAACGCCTTCAAGCGCATCGGGCAGACGCTGAAAGCGGCCGTGCTGGACGTGCTGTACCAGATGACGATCCGCCCCTTCATCGTCAAGATCGGCGCCAGCATCCTGGGCGGCGGCTTCGCCAGCGCCGCCAATGCCGCCACCGGCAGCGGCTCCAGCGTGCTCTCCGGCGCGGGCAACTTGCTCGGCGGCATCGGCAACATCAGCAGCTTTGGCAGTGTTGGCGCCTCCATCCTGGGCGGCTTCGGCGGCGCATCAGCCATTGCCGGAAATGCCGCGCTGGCCAGCACCATCGGCATCACGGCGGGCGAGGCAGCCGCCGCAGCCGCCGCTGCCGGGGTGGCCGGTGGCGCCAGCGCGGCGACAGCAGGCATAGCATCGACCCTGGGAAGCACCTTTGCGCCACTGATCGCCGCCGCCCCTTATCTGGCGGCGCTGGCCGGCGTCTATATGCTGGCCAAGAACCTCGATCACTCTGGCACCCCGCACACCGGCGGCGGCAGCGCCTACAGCGCGGCCGGCGGCCTGCTCGATGCGCGCACCAGCGTGTTCAACAGCGGCTTCACCGGCATCGCCTACTCGGATTCGACCACCGACATGACGGCCAAGCTGGTGCAGTCCATCGTCGGCATCCTCGACACCACCGCCACCACCTTCGGCAAGCAGGCCGGCTACATGGCCGCCGCCAGCTTTGCGGATGACAGCTCGAAAGACGGCGCCTGGGGCAGCCTGTTCATCCGCAACCTGCAGGGCGTCATTGCCGACTGGCAGGCCGGCGGCGTGTCGTTTCGCACCTTCAGCGACGGCAGCGCCGGCAGCGCCGAATACCTGGCCGCCATCAGCCAGGACGTGCGCCGCGCCATCGACGGCATCGGCCTGCCCGAATGGGCCACCAAGATGCTCGACAGCCTGGGCAACGCGCCCACGCTGGAGCAGCTGGCCGCCACGGTGGACAGCATCACCAAAACCCAGGCCACGCTCACACAGCTGGGCGCCTCGGTCAGCGGCTTTGCCAACCTGGCCGGCGATGCGGTGCTCAACATCATCAGCGCCAGCGGCGGGCTGGACGCTTTTGCCGTCAACCTGGCCTCGTTCTCCGAAAACTTCTTCACCGACAGCGAAAAGTTCTCCGCCAAGCTCGCCTCGCTGAACCAGACGCTGGCCAACTTGGCCGCCGGCGGCGCCTTTGCCGATACCGCCGAGCAGTTCAATGCGCTCATCACCGAGCCGACGCGCGCCAACTTCCGCGCGCTGGTGGAGGCGCAAGACCTCACCACCACCAGCGGCCAGCAAACCTACGCCGCGCTGCTGGGCCTGTCCAGCGTGGTGGCCGAGCTGACGCCCGCCGCGGTGGACGCCGCCGACGCCGTGGGCAGCCTGCGCGCCGCCAGCACCAGCATGGCCGACGTGTTTGGCGCCTTCGACGCCGCGGCCGAGCGCCTTTTCAACGCCACCGAGCTGCGCGCCTACAAGCTCGACCGCATCCAGCAGCAGCTGGCCGCGCAGGGCTTCAACGTCAGCACCGAAGCCATCGGCGCCGCCACCGTGGAGTCGCTGCGCGCCGTGCTGGCCAGCTTCGACCTCACCACCGAACAAGGCCGCCGGGCCGCCGTGGCCCTGTCGGGCCTGACCGGCGCCATCCTCGACCTCAACGCCAGCGCCGACACCGCCGCCGACGCCGTGGGCAGCCTGGCCGCCAGCGGCGCCACCATGGCCGACGTGTTCAACGCCTTCGACGCCGCGGCCGAGCGGCTGTTCAACGCCACCGAGCTGCGCGCCTACAAGATCGACCGCATCCAGCAGCAGCTGGCCGCGCAGGGCTACAACGTCAGCACCGAAGCCATCGGCGCCGCCACCGTGGAGTCGCTGCGCGCCGTCATGGCCAGCTTCGACCTCACCACCGAGCCGGGCCGCCGGGCCGCCGTGGTGCTCTCGGGCATGGCCGGCGCCATCCTCGACCTCAACGCCGCCAGCACCGAGACCACCGGCACCCTGAGCAGCATGGCCGCCATCCTGTCGCAGCGCACCGGTCTGGCCGGCGCGCTGGCCTCGGCCATTGGCGACACCACCATCCTGCGCCAGCGCGAGCTGGCCGCGCTCGACCCGTCCAACCGCGCGCTGCAGCAGGTGATCTACAACATCACCGACATGCAGGCCGCCGTCAACGCCCTGGCCACGCAAGCCAGCGCCAGCGCCAGCGCCATCGCCGCGCTGCAAAACAGCATCGCCGCCTACGCGCAGACCGCCGCCCAGGCGCAGGATCTGATGAACGCCATCAGCGTGGCCGGCGGCGGCGCCGACAACAGCCAGGCGGCGCTGTGGGCCAATGTGTCCACCGGCACGCTCACCGAGCAGATGGCCACCATCCGCCAGCTGCTGGGCCTGGTCACGCAGTCCATCGCCGCCGACACCACCGCCGCCCAGGCCGCCATGGCCGAAGGCGCCCGCGCCGCGCAAAAAGCGATCGAGGACGCCAACGCCGCGCAGATCAAGGGCGCGCAGGAGCTGCTGGCCGCCGCCGAAAAGATGGTGGACGTGGGCCGCGAGCTGCGCGACTACGTGCAAGGCCTGCGCATCGGCAACCTGTCGTCCCTCACCCCGGCCGAAAAGCTGGCCCTGGCCGCATCGGCCTACAACACCACGCTGGGCAAGGCCACCGCGGGCGACGCCACCGCCATGAGCGCGCTGCAAGGCGCCGCCGGCGCCTACCTGGAGCAGGCCCGCGCCTTCGACCCCGCCGCGTACAACGCCATCTTCGCCCAGGTCACCGGCACGCTCGACAGCTTTGGCGGCTCCCTCATCACCGAGGGCGAGCGCCAGGCCGCCACGGCCACCGCCCAGCTCACCGAGCTGCAGACCATCGCCGCGTCGATTGCCGCGCAGACGCAGGCCTCCACCGTGGCCAACGTCATCAGCGAGGCCAACGCCGCCAAGCTGGCACAGCTCAACGAGCTGGTGGCCGGCATCCAGGCGCAGGCCGTGGTGCAGGCGGCCGAGGCCCAGGCCCGCCTGACCGAAGAGCAGGCCCGCGCCGCCGCCATCGCCACCGAGCAGGCCGCCGCCCAGGCCGCGCTGCTGCAGGCCCAGCAACAGGGCCGCGACGCCCTGGTCAGCCTGCCCACCGTGCTCAACGACAACAACCTGGCGCTGATCGCCGAAATCGCCCGCCTGAACGAGCGCATCGCCGCGCTGGAGTCCACCGTGGTGCAGGTGGGCGCCGCGCAGATCAGCACCGCCGTGAGCGTGGGCGCGCAGACCGCCACCGCCGTGGCCGACGGCCTGGCCACCGCCGCGCACGCGGCCACCTCGACGCCGGTGGTGGTGTAACCATGGCCCTGAGCGACGCGCAATTCACCGCCTGGCTCTCCAGCACCAGCGCCATCCGCACCGTGCTGGTGGAGGCAGTGGCACGCATCGCCGGCAGCGAGACCACGCTGTACCTGAGCAGCCGCAACTACATCACCGCCGCCGCCGACACCCCGGCCAGCACCGCCTACCAGGCCTGCATTGCCGGCGGCGTCAGCACCACCGAAAGCCTCAACCTCGACGGTAGCCCGTCCATGAGCTGGGGCGACATCGAGATCGGCAACACAGACGGCAGCCGCGACGGCTGGCTCGATTACGTCTGGGCCAACCGCTCCGTCAATGTGTACGTGGGCGACCCCACCTGGCCGCGCGCCGATTTCCGCCTGGTGTTCAGCGGCGTGGTGGACGACCTGAGCAGCCGCGCCCGCGACGTGCTGAACCTCAAGCTGCGCGACAAGCTGGAGCGCCTGAACGCCCCCCTGTCCGAGGCCACACTGGGCGGCAGCACCGACAACAAAGACCGCCTGCTGCCCCTGGTGTTTGGCGAGGTCCACAACATCGAGCCGCTGCTCATCACCCCGGCCACGCTGGTCTATCAATACAGCACCGGCGCCAGCGAGCGCCTGATCGAGGTGCGCGACAACGGCTCGCCCATCACCACCTACACCAGCGATTTGGCCAACAGCAAATTCACGCTGACCGCCTCGCCCGTGGGGCAGATCACCTGCGACGTGCAAGGCGCCAAGCCCTCGGGCACCTACCGCAACGACGTTGGCCGCCTGGTGCAATACATCGTGCAGAATTTCGGCCCCAGCGCCACACGCTTCAGCTCCGGCGACCTGGACGCCACGCAGCTGGCCGCCTTTGTGGCCGCCTGCCCGCAGGCCGTGGGCCGCTACTGCGACGCCCGCGAAAACGTGCTGGCCCTGTGCCAGGAGCTGGCCGCCAGCGTGGGCGCTCAGGTGGTGGTCACCAGCACCGGCCTGCTGCGCCTGATCCGCCTGGCCCTGCCGGCCAGCGGCACGCCCACCAGCGTGACAGCGCAAGACATGGACGCGCGCAGCCTCTCCGTGGCCGAGCGCCCGGCCGTCAAGGCCGCCGCCCGGCTGGGCTACGCCCTGAACGCCACGCCGCAGGCCAGCGGACTGGCCACCGGCCTGCCCGCCAGCAGCGCCAGCGCGCTGGGGCAGGAGTGGCTCACCGTGACCAGCACCGACGCCACCACCGCCACCAATTACAAGCTCGACACCCAGCCGCCGCAGGCCGACACGCTGCTGATCGACGCCACCGAGGCCACCACCGAGGCCGACCGCCGGCGCGACCTGTGGAAAACCCCGCGCGCCATCTATCGCGCCACCTACCGCGCCCACCTGATGCTGGTGGAGCTGGGCGACACCTGGACCCTGACGCACGCCCGCTTCGGCCTGGCCGCCGGCAAGACCGGCCTGGTGGTCAGCATCGACCGCGACTGGCTCAAGGGCCGCGTTACCGTGGGGGTGCTCGCGTAATGGCCACCATCAAGCACGCCCGCACCCTGGCGCTGCAGGCCACCAGCCCGCGCGTCGTGCCGGTGCCGCTGCCCACCAACGTGACGGTGGACCTGAGCAACACCGCCCAGGCGCTCAACAACCTGCCCAGCTACAGCCGGGTGACCGGGCTCACCGCGCTGGCCACCCAAAGCACGCTGGCCAATGGTGGCGGGTATCTCACCGGCTTCGGCGCCGTCTCCAGCCAGAACACCCTTTCGCTGGGCGGCGGCTACCTGACGGGCTTCGGTGCCGTGGCCTCGCAGTCGTCTCTGGCCTATGGCGGCGGCTACCTCACCGGCTTCGGCGTGCTGGCCTCGCAGGCCACCGTCAACCTGGCCAGCCAGATCACCGGGCAGCTGGCCAACGCCAACGTCAGCGGCCTGGGCGCGCTGGCCCTGCTGGGCAGCGTGGCGCTCGACGGCGCCTACGTCACCAACAACCTGGCGGCCAACCGCATCGGCGCCGGCACCATCGCCGCGGGCGTCATCTATGCGGGCGACATCGCGGCCAGCCAGATCACCAGCGGCTACATCGCCGCGGCGCGCATCAATGCGGGTTCGCTCACCGTGGACAAGCTCTCCAACAGCTACGTGCCGGGCACCAGCAACCATGTGAGCTTCAGTATGGGCGCCGCCTGGAGCGGTGGCAGCAACTACGCGGGCGGCATCTACCTGGCCGACAACACGGCCTATTTCCCGCTGCTGGCCTACAACAACGGCAACGGCTACGCCTTTGCCGCCGCCACCACCGACACCGCCGGCACCTACAGCGCCGTGGTCACCTGGGGCGGCTGGAACGGCAACACCACGGCGCCCACCTACGCCACCTCGGCCTACCTGACCTCCGGCATCTTCGGCGGCAAGTTCGTCTACGGCTCCGACGCCCAGGTGGCCACGCTGGGCACGGCCACCTACGCCGGCAAATTTGCCTACGGCGCCTCCTTCGACGCCGTGCTGGGCGACAGCACCAGCGGCATCGCGGTGCGCGCCCGCGCCGGGGCCTCGGGCGCCTACACCCGAAGCGTGTCGCTGTGCGATGGCAGCTACGCGGTGAACATCGACAACGGCACGCTGCGCTACGGCGCCGTCACCATCGTGGAGCCGCCCAACACCACCAGCACCTACCTGCGCGGCGACGGCACCTGGAAGCGCATCGAAAAGGTGGCCGACGGCACCGCCACCGGCACCTGGCTGAACACCACCAAGCCGGGCAGCAACAGCACCAACGGCTGGGCCGTGATCAACATCAGCGGCACCGATTACTACATCCCGGTCTGGACATGATGGCCGCCCGCACCCCTCCCCGCACCGCCCCCCGCACCCGCTGCTGGCTCTGCGCCCTGCTGGCCGCCCTGTGCGCCGGCTGTGGCGGGGGCGACGCGCCCCCCGCCTTGCCCGTGGTGGAGTTCTACGGCGACAGCCTCACCTTCGGCAGCATCGAAGGGCCAGCCGGCACCGTCACCCGCCTGGCCGTGCCGCCCGTGCGCCGCGCGCAAGAGCAGATGGAGGACGCCGCCGTGTGCGTGGACCTGAGCCTGCCCGGCGCCACGGTGCGCGACGCCCTGGACGGCGTGGCCATGATGCCCTTCGGCCGCTTTGCCGAGCATGTGGCCACCACCCCGGCCAGCGTGCTGGTGGTGCGCTACGGCGGCGCCGACGCCCTGCGCGGCGTACCGCTGGCCGAGTTTGAGCAGGATCTGGCCGAGCTGGTGCGCCTGGCGCAGGCCGCGCACAAGCGCGTGCTGCTGGTGGGCGTGATCGCCACCCCCACGGGCGCCACCGACGCCTTCGACCTGGCCGTGGAGCGCACCGCCGACGCTTTGGGCACCGGCTTCGTGGACGTGCGCGCCGTGCCCGCCACCTTGCCCGACGACCTGGCCGACGCGGTGCACCCCGCGCAAGCCTGGAGCGACCGCATCACCGCCGCCATCGTGCGGCACCTCCGCCCCCTGTTGAACCCTTGAAAGCCCACCATGCCCCGCTTGAACATTCCCCTGTCTGTGTCCATCCAGTTCGACAACCCGGTGCAGCCGCCCGCCTACGGCGCCGCTGCCGTCATGACCAGCGTCAGCCTGGCCACCAACGACGCCGGGCAGGCCGTGGCGCAGCCCGCGCACAGCCAGTACCCCATGGTCGCCGAAGACGTGACCGATGAACTGCTGGCCGCGATGAACGCCAAGCTGCTGAGCCTGGGCCTTGAAGTGAGCCGCCGTGCCTAACCTGCGCCTGATCCACGACAACGCGGCCGACCGCGCCACGTCGCTTGCGGCGAGCACGACATCGGGCGCGCTCGTGGCGGCGTACCTGCAAAACGACTTCAAGGGCCAGGCGCACCGCAGCACCGGCACCAGCGTGAGCTACACCCTGACCTGGACGGCCGGCGAGACCGTGGGGGGCGTGGCGCTGCCCGCCACCAACCTGTCCGCATCGGCCACCATCCGCGTGCGCCTGTACAGCGACGCGGGCGGCACCAACCTGATCGCCGACAGCGGCGCCGTCTACGCCTGTCCCGGCCTGAACCTGGGCCTGTGGAACTGGTCGCTGCCCCTGAACGGCAACGCCTTCGCCTACGGCGGCGCCAGCAAGAGCGCGGTGTGGTTTGCCGAGCATTACTTCGCGCGCCGCTGCGTGATCGACCTGGTGGACACCGGCAACGCGGCCGGCTACATCGACAACGCCCGACTGGTGGTGGGCGCGTATTGGGAGCCGGCTTACAACGCCAGCTACGGCGCCCAGTCCAGCGTGGTGGACCGCACCAGCAACAGCCGCAACGACGCCGGCGACAACCTGGCCGACCGCGGCACCCAGCACGACACCCTGGCCCTGAGCCTGGACTTTCTGGGCGAGACCGACCGCGCCCGCCTGATGCAGATCATGCGCAACGCCGGCACCGCGCGCAACGTCTTCATCAGCCTGCTGCCTGGCTGGGTGGACGCCATCGCCGAGCAGGACCACATGATCTACGGCAAGCGCGCCAACGCGGCGGTGTCGTTCGACCACTACGCCATTTTCAGCAACAAGATCGACATCGAGGGATGGTGACATTATGAGCAACAATTTCACCTCCGGCATGGCCGGCCCCCTGGCGGTCGAGACCTTGAACCTGCTGTGGGACCGCGTGACTGAGCAGATCGTGGGCAACAGCACCACCAGCCTGGCCATCGGCACCGGCACCAAGACGCTGACCATCGAGGCCAGCAAGCAGTTCGCCATCGGGCAGACCGCGCGCATCACCTACAACAGCGACATCAACAAGTGGATGCAGGGCACGGTGAGCGCCTACAACGCTACGACTGGCTCGCTGTCGATCAGCGTGGACACGATCAGTGGCAGCGGCACCTACGCGGTGTGGACGGTGGCGCTGACGGGTTCGGTGGGGCCTACTGGGGCGACGGGCGCGACCGGCGCCACCGGCCCCACGGGCGCCACGGGCGCCACGGGCCCCGCCAACACCCTGAGCATCGGCACCGTGACCGAGGGCTCCGCGGCAGCCACGATCACCGGCACCGCGCCCAACCAGACCCTGAACCTGGTCGTGCCCAAGGGCAATACGGGCGCCACAGGCAGCACCGGCCCGGCAGGACCGGCCAACTCACTGAGCATCGGGACCGTCACGGAAGGCGCCGCAGCGGCCACGATCACGGGCACGGCGCCGACGCAAACGCTGAACCTGACGATCCCCAAGGGCAATACCGGCGACACCGGACCCACCGGCTCCACCGGACCGCAGCCCTGGTCGGCGCCCGTCGCCTGGGCCAGCACCACCGCCTACGTCGCCACGGCGCCCGCCAGCTGTGTGACGTACCTGGGCGAGACCTGGGTCTGCACCACCGGGCACACCAGCACCGGCGCGTTTGACGCCAGCAAGTTCGTCAAGATCGCCGCCAAGGGCTCGGACGGCGCCGGCTCCGGCTCTGTCACCGACGTGGCCGCGCTCACGCTGGGCACCACAGGCACCGATCTGTCGTCCAGCGTGGCGAACGGCACCACCACGCCGGCTATCACCCTCAACGTGCCAACGGCCAGCGCGACGAATCGGGGCGCTCTGAGCGCAGCCGACTGGAGCACATTCAACGGCAAGCAGGCCGCGCTGGGCTTCACGCCCGAAAACAGCGCCAACAAGGGCGTGGCGGGCGGTTACGCGCCATTGGACGGCAGCGCCAAGATCGCCAGCACCTACCTGCCGTCCTATGTGGACGATGTGCTGGAGTACGCCAATCAGGCCGCGTTCCCCGGCACGGGCGAAACCGGCAAGATTTACGTTGCTCTGGACGTGAACAAGACTTTCCGCTGGAGCGGTTCGGCCTATGTGGAGATCAGCGCCTCGCCGGGCAGCACGGACGCGGTGACCGAGGGCTCGTCCAACCTCTATTTCCTTGGCTCTCGCGCGCTGGCGACCGTGCTGGCCGGCTTGTCCACGGCATCAAACACCGTGGTCACGGACAGCCACACCATCCTTCAAGCGATCGGCTTCCTGCAAAAGCAGGTGAGCGACTTGCCCACGGCGAGCAGTACCACGACGCTGACGAACAAGCGGGTGACGCCGCGCGTCGGATCAACAACCTCCAGCGCCACGCCGTCGATCAACACGGACAACGTGGACATTTACAAGCTGACGGCGCAGGCGGAGAACATTACGAGCTTCACCACGAACCTGACCGGGACGCCAACTGACGGGCAGGTTCTCATCATTGAAATCACGGGTACGGCGGCGCGGACGATCACTTGGGGCGCGTCGTTTGAGGCCAGCACAGTGGCGCTTCCGACGACGACTGTGACGACGAACATGCTCGCGGTCGGCTTTCTTTACAACAGTGTCACTAGCAAGTGGCGCTGCATGGGAGCGGTGTGATGCTGTCGCGGTTGCTTACCCTGATGCGCAACTCTGTGGCAGCGCCGGGCCAGCAGGTGTTCACCAGCAGCGGGACCTTCACCGTGCCGGCGGGCGTCACCTCGATCTGCGCGGTGGCGGTGGGGCGGGGCCAGAACGGCGCAGCGGGCGACGGGTATGGCACGCCCGGAAAAGGCGGCGAGGGCGGCACGTTGTCGTACACCAACTCGATTTCCGTCACGCCGGGGGAAAGCCTGACCGTGACCATCGCCACCAGCACCGGCGGCAGCACCGGAGAGACCACCCTCAAGCGCAGCAGCACCGTGCTGCTGGCGGCGCGAGCGGGCGGGCAAACCAGCGGGCAGGCCAACGTGGGCACCTCGTTTGCAGGCGGCACGGCCCCTGCGCCCATGGGCGGCTATGGGTCTGGTGGCGGTGGCGCTGGAGGGTACAGCGCGGCGGGCGGCAACGGCGGCGCTATCGGCAACTATGGCGACGCCGGCTCCGGAGGCTCCGGCGGCGGCGGCGGAAGTGGGGCGGCTGCCGCTTCCGGAGGCGGGGGCGGTGTGGGCGTCTTGGGCGGCGGATCGAACGGCGCGAGCGGCGATTACGGCGGCGGCGGAGGCGGAGGCGGGAGCGGGGGTAGCGCAGGGGCTTCTGGCGGCGCTGGAGGCAACGGCGGCGCTTACGGCGGCGGCGGAGGCGGTGGTGACATCAATACCGCAGGTGGCAACGGAGGCGGCGGCGCAGTCCGCATCATTTGGGGCTCGGGTCGCAGCTACCCGTCAACCAACACGGCGGACGTTTGAGCGCCATGAACGCCTTCGCCGCCCACGACGCCGGCCCCAGCGCCGGCTGAAAGCCACCCGCAAGGAACAACAACACGAGCCACAGCGAGCCAACCATGAGCCTTCCTCAAGAACTTATCAACATTCTGGCCGGGCTGGCCTTCAGCGTTGTTTGTGAGCCTCATGCCCCGCGCCGGCACTGCCGCCGAGCAGGACCACATGATCTACGGCAAGCGCAAGAACAGCCCGATGAGCCTGCCCTATTTTGACCGCTTCAGCCACGCGCTGGAGCTTGAAAGCTGGTAACCCGCACCCTATCCATCCGCCGCAGAAAGGACACCCCGAAATGGCCAACCTCCACATCGCAGAATTCACCGCCCTGGCCCCAGACGGCGCCGCCTTCCCAGCCGTCATGCAGCTGGCCCAGATGCCGCCCGTGGCCGAGCAGACCGTGGCCATCGGCGGCACCAGTGCCGCCAGCAGCGCCCTCAACGCCGCCACGCGGTTCGTGTGCCTGACGCCCAAGGCCGACTGCCATATCAGCATCGGCGCCACGCCCACGGCCACCACCAGCCTGATGCCGCTGACCAGCGGGCAGGCCTACTACTTCGGCGTGACGCCCGGCCATAAAGTCGCCGTGATCCAGGCCGCCTGACCATGTTCAGCGCATTTCAGACCTTCGGCAAGCTCGGCGCGATGGCGTCCAGCGTCGCCCGAGCATGGTCCCCCCTCGCCCTGTGGCCCGACGGCATCGCGTCTCCCGGCATGTGGATCGACCCGAGCCTGCTGACCGCCAGCTTCAACGACTCCACCGGCACCACGCCGGTCAGCACGCCGGGGACGGTGGCGGACAGCAGCAACCCGGTCGGGCTGGCGCTGGATTTGCGGCTGGGTGCGACAGCGTTGACCGACCCCGGCAACCATTTGCTCCAGGCCACCAGCACGGCGCGGCCGCTGGAGTCGGCGCGGGTGAATTTGCTTCAGGGCTCAGAATCTAGCACAGGTAGAGTAAACACCGGCATCACGCCAAACTACAGCTACGGTACCAGCGGATCGTCTAAGGTTTGGAGCCTGACGCCAACTGCTGCAACCGGTGTACACAAACAAGATTTTGCAACATATGTCCCAACAGGGCAGTTGACACTTAAGCTACGTGCTAAATCAAACGGATACAAGCGAATAAACGTTGGAGAAGGCGGTAACGGTCAATTGGGCAATATTGTTATTAATGTACAGACGGCAACAATAGAGACTAATTCTTTCGGCAGAAACGTAACAGCAAGTTTAGATGAATATGGCTATTGTGTGTGCGTTATCGTGTACACGTATTCCATTTCACCGGGCTTTTTTGTATCTATCCTTGACGATGCGGCTCCCGGTAACACATACGGCAATACCTCCTATTTAGCCGATGGTACCTCCGGCGTGTTGTTTGCTGACCTTCAGGTCAACCTCGGCCCCACAGCCCTCCCATACCAGCGCGTCGGCGCAGCCAGCGACTACACCGCAACCGGCTTTCCTCAATACCTGAAATTCGACGGTGTTGATGATGCGTTGTCCAGCGAAACCTTCGCCGCTGGCACGCTCACCAGTTCGATGGATTGTCTGATTGCGGTGAGGCGGGATTCGGGGGCAAACGCAGTCTGCGGGCTTTATGAGTCCGTGTCCGATGCAAACAAGGTGTTTGGCATCGCGGAAAGCGGCTCAGGCTCGGGCTGCGTCGGATCGGGTGCGGGCACCCCTACCGTCTGGGTGGATGGCGCACAACTGACCGGCGGAACGGCGGTGACACGCGGCACGTTGCACACGGCGCTGTCGGCGGGCGACTGGCACATCCTCGAACTGCGCGGACTGGACTTGTCCACATGGACCGCCGCAGGTTCTGGCCTGTATACCAGCTACGTGCTTAACGGCGCTCAAGGCGGCATTCTCCTGTTCCCCTCGTCCACCCCGACCGCCGACCGTGATGCCGCCCGGACTTGGCTCGGGGCCAAAGTGGGGTTGACGCTATGAAACACCGCACCATCATCATCCCAGCATCGGCCCAAAGGAATGCGCAGGCGCTGTGCAAAGGCCTGGCAGGCGCAGCAGGCGACGGCATGTTCGTCGTCGGCCTGTCAGCCTCTGGCGAGGCGCCCGCGACGCACTACATCAGCAGCGGCACGATCAGCGCCGACATGGCCGCACTGCTGCCGTGCAAGACAATCACGACCGACAAGGACGGCAAGGCCACCGTGACCACCACACCGGGGATGCCCGAGGCGGTGCCTGCGCTGGCGACCAAGGCGGGGATCAGCACCACCAAGACCAAGATCACGGCGCTGTATGCGGCGATTGATGTGTCGGACCAGCCGCCGTTCGAGGCGATGGCGAGGCTTGGGTTGCAGATCGTTCAGGTGCCGCTGAAATGACCGCCGACCTCTGGTTTGCCGCGTTCGTGGCCGTCAACATCCTGGACGCGGCCTTGACGCTGTGGGCGCTGCGCGCGGGCGGCACTGAGGCCAATCCGCTGATCCGCGCCCTGATGCGCCGATTGCCTGCCGCTGCCGCGCTGGTGCTGGTGAAGGGTGCCTACATCGTGGCCGTGGCCGTGTGGCTGGCCGACGTGGCGCCATGGCTGCCGTGGCTGACCGGCCTGTTTGCGGCAGTCTGCGCGTGGAATGTGGTGCAGATCAGGCGGCTGCGAAAAACGACGCCGGCCTAAGCGCCGGCTGAAAGCCACCCGCAAGGAACAACAACAGAGCAACGGAGCAGCCATCTTGAACCAAGACCTCATCAACTTTCTTGCCGGCACGGCGTTGGCCGTCGGCGGCTGGTTCGCGCGCGTGCTGTGGGTGGCGGTGCGCGACTTGGAGAAGGACCTGAGCCGGCTGCGCGAGGAGCTGCCGGCCAAGTACCTGCCGAAGGCCGAGGCGCACGAGGCCATTGCCGACCTGACGCACGAGATGCGCGGCAACTTCCAGCGGCTGTTCGAGATGCTGGATAAGAAGGCGGACAAATGACCGCCACGCACGTCTCGGCCCGTGGCCGCGCCCTCGTCAAGCAGTTCAAGGTGCGGCCATGAGGCGCCGTCCGCAACTGCTCCCGGATTGGCGCACCGTTCTGCGCCGCGCGTGGAGCCTGCGCCTGATCCTGCTGGCCGGGCTGCTGACCGGCTGCGAAGCGGTGCTGAGCGCGATGGGCACCGAATGGCTGCCAGTGCCGGTGTGGGCGCGCATGGTAATCCTGTTCGGCGTGCTGGGTGCCGCGTTCGTTGCGCGGCTGTTGGCGCAGAAGGATGACGATGGACAAGGGTAAGCGCGTCGGCGCCGCCGTGGCCCTGGCCGCAGCCATTGCCATACCGGCCGAAGGGCTGCGGCAGTGGGCGTACTACGATCCGCCGGGCATCCTGACGGTCTGCTACGGCAGCACGACCAACGTGCAGAAGGGCGTGAAATACAGCCTGGACGAATGCAAGGCGCGGCTGGACGATGACATGCGCGCGGCCATCGCCCAGGTGGACGCCTGCGCGCCGGGCCTGCCCGTGCCGGTGCTGGCAGCGTTTGGCGATGCGGTTTACAACATCGGCCCCAAGATCGCCTGCGACACCAAGCACAGCACGGCCGCGCGCCTGCTCAAGGCCGGCGACCTGGCGGGTGCCTGCCAGCAGTTGCCAAGGTGGAACCGCGCCACGGTGGCGGGCCGGTCGGTTGAACTGCCGGGCCTGACCAAGCGCCGGGCGAAGGAAATGGATTTGTGCCTGGAGGGGGCAGCATGACTCCGGCGAAACTGCTGATCGCGCAGCGCCTGGACGAAGTGGCGCGCGAGCTGAGCGCGATTGCCGAATTGATGAAAGATCATCTCACAGCGACGGTCTGGTACGAGGTCAAAAACGAGTTGTCCGGAACCGCTAAAACTGCTCAGTGGTTTGCTGACAGGATCAGGAGCGAGCCGTGATCTACACCCATGCCGCCGCCATCATCATCGCCGCCTCGCTCGCCGGCTGGGCGGGCTGGTCCGTACAGGGCTGGCGGCTGGGCGAGCAGATCGCAGCGCTGAAAACCGCGCAGGCCGAGGCTGTCAACACCGCCACGCGCGAGGCGCGCGCTCAGGAATCCGCCCGATTCACCAACGTCCAGGAGGCCCAACATGCCGCAACGAAACGCGCCCAGACTGCCCGGCTTGATGCTGATCGCGCTCGCACTGAGCTTGATCGGCTGCGCGACCGGCTCGCCACCACCCGCGGCGGTGTGCCCGGCGAATCCCCCGCCGCCTGCGCTCAGCGAGCCGATGCCGCAGGAGACGTACTCGGCCAGTGCGCAGCGGCTTATCTCGATTTGGCGGCAATCGCTGACCGGCACGCCTCAGACGCCCGCACGCTGATAGAGGCTTGGCCCAAGTGATGAGCAAGCTGCTCTCGATCTGCTGGCTGATCCTGGTGCAATGGCCCTATGGGCTGTGGCTGCACACGCGGCTGGTGCTGGCGGCTTGCCTGGCTGTGCTGGTGGCGTGATTCTTTGATCTGGCGCAAACAATCAGGGTTTGTCCTTAGAAAAAAGGCTTGATGTAAACGCGAAAGCGTTTATAATTGAGCCATGCCAGAATAAATCTGGCACCCGACGCCCTCCGGTAGCAGGGCTCTCTGAGGAGATCAAAATGCTGCAACTGAACACCTGGACCCACCCGAAGACTGGCCAGACCCGCGTTTATGTGAACGGCGCGCCGTTCCAGTCTGGCGTCAAGCTGTTTGTCGAACGGATCGATGCGAACGAGTTTGGTGACGATTGGCACGTCGTTGTCGTGGCGGATTGGGGGATGGACCGCCGGCAGGCCCGCGACAGCGCCGCCGACGCGATTGAAGAACTGGTTGGCCATCGCTGCACATTCGACCAGATCGTTGCCGCCGCCAATCGTTGATGATCTCACCCTGCAGGGCCGCGAGCGGCCTTGTGGAGTGCGATTCGCACGCGCCACGCCCGAGGCCAGAGGGCGCTCCGAGGAGATTTATCATGCGCTTCACCACCTTCATCTCTGGATACAACACAGCCGAGCAGCCAGTCGATGACGGCGCCCCGGCCCTGTCAGAGCTGACGCCTGAACAGCAGTTGGAGCGCGTAGAGCGCATAGAGCAGTTCAGCGAACTGCACTTCGTCCAGGTGCGTGGCGCCGGTGTGTGGAAGCCGGAGAGCATCCGACGCCTGGCAGAGCGGCGCGGGATCGTGCGCGGCTTGCGGGCCGAGGCAGTTTCGTTCGATCCGTCCGGCAAAGGCCGGCACGTCCGCCGGGAGATCGCACTTTGACCGGCAAGCATCACAACTGGCACCGGGCCTGGTCCCGGTTGCCAAACGGGCGCCTGCGCCACATCAGCGGCGCGGAATTCGTCGTCTCGCGCGGCGATGGCTTCAACGACATCAATGCAGCGCCCGAAACGCTGGGCGAGTTCCAGTCGTTCGAGCTGGCGCGCGGAGTGCCGGTGCATGACTTGGCGCAGCGCCTGATCCGCCTGGCGCGCGAGGCCGGCGAGTGGCTGGCACATGAGGCCAAAAAATGACCTCTGAGCAATTTTCCGCCTTGGCCGCACTGATGGGCCTTGCAAGCGGCAAAAGCGCCGCAGCGGCCCGCCTGGTGCTGGTGGAAGGCCTTTCCAGCGCAGAGGCTGCCCGGCGAGTCGGAATCACCACGCAGGGCGCAAATCAGGCGGTGCAGCGGTGCCGGCGGGTGGTCGAGCTGGCCAAGGCTGCTGTGATGTGATGGCTTGTTACCCATCCGCGCTGGCGAGCTGGGCGCCGGCTTCCGGTCATAGCGGTAGGTGGTCAGCCCGTCTTTTCGCGTGCGCGCCTCCATGCGCGGCAGCAGGCCGGTGGCGGATTGGCGGTCGCGGGGGCGGGGCATGGGTTCTGTGTGATTGTGCCGGGTTTGGCGCTACGTTTATAATAGCTGCGTGTGGCCTGTTGGCGCTGGGTAGTGGCTGATTTGGCGCATAAATTGGCCAGTTTATCCGGCAGAATCTGCGGGATATATTGCGTTAGAAGGCGCCGCGTTCGTGTCTTTCCAGAACTTCCACCATGCGCGTTTCTGCCGCTCTGGTGGCTTCTGCTGGAAGTGCTTTGCTTCCGGCCCGCATCGCAAATCGCCGGCAAGACCTGATCTGCCGTCCAATCTCTGCACACATGCGAATAGCGGCTTCGGCTTCCCGTCCACGGGGCTTATGCCGTTTTCTGGCGCAACACAAAACAGCCCACCGGGGCGCATGTGCTTGCAGTCTTCGCACAGTTTCATAGCAACTCCTTCTAACCCTGCGCTGCAGCCGACTCGCTCCAGCCTTCGGCTTCCGCTCTCGGCTGAGCTAGAGCGTTAGCGCCGCTCATCGCATGGTCGATTTCTTGATCCAAATCGTCCGGCACACCGGAATCATTCGGCTCAAGTACCGGGTCAAACCAAAGTTCGCGCATGCTGTCATTGGCAAATCGGAAATGCTCTCGCAGCCACCTGTACCGCTCGGCGTCCTTGCGCAGTGCGTCGCGCGTGGCAACTGCGCAGCGCCGGCAATCGCAGTCGGCGACCGGCGGTTCGTTTGGTTCGTGCTCTCCAAGCTCCATCTCTTCGCTCCTTGTCGTGCGCTAACAACTCATTTGAGCCGAGGCCGCTTCATTGGCTCGGCGGTTCTATTCACTCGCAGCGGCCCGGCTCAATTCGGGCGTTAGGCCTGCTCCGGAGGCAGCTTTCGCACCTCAATCTCGTAGCGGTTGCCGTGGTTGTCGTTGACCATTCGCACGGTGCCGGGTGGCGCCCAGTCCATCAGCGCGCCGATGAACTTGCTGGTGCAGTCCACCTTGCTGGCCCATGCGCCACGGTCGCGCTTGCTCACGGTGCCCATGTAAACGGTGTCTGTCAGCGGCGACACGCCAATGTGCAGGTCTTCCAGCTTCATGCGTTTCCTCTCGGCCCGCAGGCCTAACACTTCGGTCAACGCGACCCGCCACGGCGGGCCGCTCTATCTCGCTTCGGCTACTCGGTGCGCGCCGTGTCGGGCGCGTTACCTCGGGCGTTAGCCATCACACCGCCCTCGCCGCAGTCAGCGCCACAATGATGGCGT
>ERZ724522.640-NODE-640-length-21347-cov-5.401043_pt1 | contig 21347 bp, 40 predicted proteins | sample MGYA00376055_ERZ724522 | MGnify/ENA primary metagenome ERZ724522 (study PRJEB28724, sample SAMN07190884) | wastewater metagenome | isolation source: effluent of sewage treatment plant in Hong Hong | place: Hong Kong | collected 2016-03-17 ...
CGTGAAAATGGATCAGAAGTCTATGAATTTTATTTGGTGCCAGAAACCACGTTGGTTAGAAATATCAGTGCATTTGATGTTGATAATTATTGTCTATTTGAATGGGATTCTGCTGCCCAAAATAATCCAGTGGAGTCTATCATTGATTATAAAAATCCGAATACGACTGTCAGCCGAAGTCTATCAACCGCCAATGATTGGATATCTGATAATGGAGTAATGGAGACCGTGATTGAGCGCCTGCTGGTCAATAATTTACTAAATAATTAAGATGAATTTCAAAGAATACTTCTATTCCTTAATTTCCGAAATGATGGAACGACATGGCGATCCAGAAGGTGATACGGTGGTCGCCCATCGGGGAAATATATGGAGATTTAGTGATTCAAGAAATCCCCAGATGTTGGCAGATATTGCCCAACAAACTGGAATAGACGAGACTGATAATTGGCATGACATTGAATCTGATGTGATGGAGAACCGTCCAGATATTTTCATTGGCCGAATAACTGACGATAATTATCTACACAATTCTTCATATGAAGAGTTCTCACATGGGGCGGAATCACCGCTGATCAAAAAAATTGTTCAGTTTTATAAACTGGATGGATATAAATCTGCATCTGATGACGAAGAAAATGAAGAGACATATTGGTCATCTGAATTAAAAGGCCAATCACCTGATTATGCATATCATGGAACAAATTCTGCCGCATTAGAAGGTATAATAAAATATGGTTTATATCCATCAGAAGAAAATTCAACTAATTGGAATTTTTCATTTAGCGATAAAATATATTTGACTACCAAAGAGAATTATGCGATTTACCATGCAAATAATTCGGCACATAAACAGAAGAGTAATCCAATCTTAATAAGAGTTCAGATACCAGACAAAAATAGGATCACTGCTGACTATGATGTGGCAAAGACATACGGAATGACAGACGTGGCAGATAGAGAGGGATATACCAATCAGATATCTCAGCACACACAGTCATACGATATTCAACGAACTAATAAAATTCAGAAACACAGTCCAAAAACTGATTTCACAAAAGCAAGCGGAGTCTTCGCATATAAAGGAAGAATTCCCGCCAAATTTATTCAATGGATTGGATATAAAAATAATTATGACCAAGATCCGGATTCGCGATTAACTAAGGACGAAATGCAGGTTATCCATGACAAAAATGATTGGCCAGAATTCGTGGAGATGATGAACGAATATGGATATTATGATCCAGTATATTTAGACGAATTAAGAAGAGAGGAGGAAGAGTATGATTAGTTTCAAAACCTATTTTTATTCACTAATAAAAGAAAGTCCAGATACATTACCGAATGCCCATTGGACAGACCCGGATGCTAGGGCATTTATTGTTCATCCAGATTTCTTTTGTTTGGCAATGGTAAAAGGGGTGAAACATTCGGATATGCTAATCAAATTAAATGAGTTGGTTGCCAATCATCAGGGTAATATCGTTCAACCTGTAAAAGAAGGGGGCATATTATACCAAGGGAATTTTTCTCAGATTGAACCGGTTTTGAATTTTACAAAGAATGGAAATCGTTCCTATCTATTGAAGTATTCTCATCACAAAAAACTTGGTGTCCTAGTAGGCCGAATTTGGGTGGATAAAAAAGAGATTTCATTCTGGAATAATATACAGGATGTTAATCTAAATTCGATCAATAAAGTCCTGAATGTTATAGAACAATATTTTCATCGTGACCTCTCAACCTTTACATGGGAAGTATTTGAAAAAGAAAATCCGGGCGAACAACCAAAAGAAGCGACCTATACATTAGATGAATTGGAAGATCGGTTACAAGAAGATACTGATGATCAAGAATATGAGGATGTGTCCGATCATGGAGAAACCGCTGTAACCCAAACACATGGGCAGAAGAACCCCCAGTGGGATAAATTACATTTGACACCACCCGATAAAAAAGGGCAGGCAATGAAAAAAATGGGAATCGTGCCGAAGAAACCGATTGATATAAAAGACCGTTATAAATTAGGATTAGAAAGTTTTAAACCCCATTTTTATCAAACTATTCTGGAAATGCCCCAAAGAATAACTAGCAAAATAAAGATTGATGCGAATGTTAGTCATGTATATGATTGGGCAGAAGAAATAGATCAAATAAAAATAGATAATACGGACCTAGATGTCTGGATGTTAAAAGACCAGAATGATATAAAATTATGGTTCATACGAAACGATGTGATTCAAACAGAACTGGCATTTACGTTGTTCGGCCAAGGTATACAAGAAAATCTGGTTATTCAGGGGCTGGATGCACCCAAAGGACTGGCCCGTAAAATATATGTCAATTATCTTCTAAACAAATATCCATTCATTCTATCTGATTCTACCATGACGCCCGAAGGTTTTGGCTTTTGGAAAAAATTATGGACTGAATATAAAGATCAGTTTATGTTCTATATCTATGATTCTTATAATAAGACCAAAACAGATTTAACAGATGTAAATCAAATGGATGAGGTATTTGGTCCGGAAAAGGATAAGCACCAGTATAAATTTGTAATGGTTCGTTAAAATTATGCGGAATTGATTTTTATCCATTCTGCCAGATATTTCTTATCTATTTCGGGTGGTTCTGTATTTGACTTACCAAAGTGTTGATATTGTTTAAGTGTTCGCGGATCAAGTTCTGCGGTGGAATTAGGAAGCTGAATAATTAGTGATCTACCAGATAAACATGACTGCCCATACGATCCTACACAATGATTCATACGCTCTCCTTCCTTATGAAGTGCATTTTTATTTTTAATCACTTTTGCATATGGTGTATCCTGGTAAATGCGATTATAATTAAATTCTGCTTGTGTGTTTGCATCATCAAATTCTTTTGCAATTCTCTGGGCCGCATTATTAAATGCTCGTTCAACCGAAGTCTTGATACCATTATCAAGATCCGCATCGGTTATCTGTGATATTTTTTTGATCGGAGTGAGTATATCATGTGTTCCTGCGGGTCCATGTATTTCTTGTGGTTTTGTGAAATATTTGCTACGAATATTATGTGTAAACCAACGAAAAACTTTCCAACTTTGAATAGACAAATCAGTATCCTCTCCAAATAACCATTCTATATTATTCCATGCCTCATCATCCAGTATCTGTTCATCCGTATACTTCAATGCTTTGCATATGATATAAGAAGGAAAGTTATAATGATTTGATGCCGATTCTGGATATTTTTTATATGTTTCTGATATTAATGATAACCAATTATGTGCTTCCTTGGAAGTCGGAGAAAACTCTGATTTTGTGTCGGCGTCCAATATACGAGAAAAACCAATATAATTAATTTCTGGCACATAGTTTGATGTTGTGCCACCTGTAATATCAGAAGAGTCAGTTGCCAAAACTAATGGGGTGAGAGGAGAAAATCCCGGCTTTAGATTTTCATCATACATCTGATTTAATAACGAACGAGGTAGATTCCTATATGCATCAGGTATATCAGTTGGATGCTTAGGCAAGTTATATGTGCTGCTAATAAGATAGTTATATATGACGGGTGCAGTTATTCCATAATGTTGAAACAATAATCGCATATCTTCTTCATCCAATTCCTCAAAATTATCTTTGCTCCTATGCCGATCTCTTAATAATAATTTTGCTGTCCCTATAATAGGATTATCATCATGCACAGATCGGTTAAATTTAACAATCATTTTAAATGCATCATTCAGTCGATCTGTGTCCTTTATATTGATATTGAACTGTTTAGAAACAAATTTTTTTATCTGATCTGTCGTAACTTTGAATATCAATGGTATGCGTATAAAATACACCGAATCGTTTTTGATAAATGCTTCATCTGAGTAATATGTGCTGGCAGGTTGATAACCAGTCTCTTTATCATTATGTTTTTTATCAATTATATTATATTTAAACGCAATCATTTGGGCAATCTGGATATCTGGATAGTCACCCGGATTTTTTCTAATATCTTGTGCAACTTTATAAATCTCTTGTGGCGTTCTGTTTTTAATATTATTTGATACTTCTTTACTCTCCAGATATACCTGATAAAAAAATTGTTTGAATGTCATTCTCGGTATTTAATAAATAATACACCAGTATAAGTTTGTAATAGTTAAATAAATGGAATGAATTTCAAAACCCATTTTTATACTTTTCTAGAAGCCCGTCAAGAAGAAATAGATAAAATACGGGATGCAGTAAACAAAGTATCAGACAGACCATTCAATGAGCTTTTTGATGGAAAAGGCGATAGATTTTTAATTAAGGTATGGAACCCCCAATTTGAAAAATCAGCAAAGGCATTGGGACTTGATATCGCAAAATTTGATTTCAATAAAGGAACCTACAGGGGAAATAATATAAATGCATTTATCAAGAAATTAAAAACACCGGAAATACTAATGAATCAGTATGCAAAAGAATCGGGCAGTCCTTGGGATGATGACGAGGATTATGCGGCGACATTGCATGATTTGAATACTCGTTACAAAGAAACTATTAATGGTGATCTTTATTTCCAAAAGATATACGAACGTATTTCCAAACTCAAACAAGCAATTGATCAGAATAATATATTTTATTATCTGTTGTTTAGCAGACATCCGGTCGATGTGATACGTATGAGCGATCATAAAGGAATTAGTTCTTGTCATAGATTAAAAGGAAGTTATTCAAAAGATCAAGGTGACTATGCCCATTGTGCATTGGCGGATGCTCGTAATGATGGTGGAATAGTCTATCTAATAAAAGGGGGGGATGCCCGGAGAATAAAAGACCACTTGGACGATCAAGATGTTTTTGAAGATAAGGATAGAAATATTAGTGGAGTAAGACCGTTGGGCAGAATCCGTCTCAGAAGATTTATTGATCTAAAAACCGGGGATGATTGGGCTGTCCCCACTACCTTACAAGACGAACAAAAATACGGAACATTTACAACCGAAATATTTGAGATTGCCGAGACCTATGTAAGAAAACATCAGGCAATAACACAAAATCCCCCAACACCTGAATATGCGGCAGAAAATATAGTAATGGTTGGAGGAAGCTACTCAGATGAATCACTCGCAGATTTATTGGGCAACTTTTTCAAAAAATATGACTATAAAGATATCAGACACAAGTCCAAACACATGACTACCTGGAAAGAAGAGATTGATAAAATATTGGATTCTCCTGATCTTAAAACATTGAAAATATATAAGATCACACAGGCATCCGTTGTGTCAGGCAATAAAATAGATTTCAGATACGAAGTGAATACGGTCTTACCAGATTTGGCAGTCCAAAAAATAAAAAGATTGAATAAACCCCTGGCATTTGAAAAAGATGTGACAACCATGGTAAATCAATATTTTGGAGAAAATCGATTTGTGGTCGGAATATCTGCACAGACGGTCAGTTCACCCCCAACATGGAAAGAACAGGATGGAAAAATAGAGGTCAATATAAAATGCAGAACTCGTTTGTTCGACCCCGAAGAAATAAGATCCTTAATAAGCGATATGTTCTATGTGGAGAAAAGAGAACAAAGGGCAGGTAATATATAATAATCTCTAGGGCTTAACCGGATCAAAAATAACTAGCGATCCGTCTTTCCTTCTACCCATATTATTAACCTGTATGTCATCTTTCCCAAAAGACCGAACTATTTCAATAAATTGCGCAAGTTGCTTGTTATTAAATTTTAGATTCTTCATTAGCATTTGGTAATTATCCGGTATCTCTTCTCCCATAGATAGGTTCTCAACCAAATCCTCCACTTGATATGCATCACCAAATTTAAGTAGTGGAATAATTCTCTCCACAATACAACAGAATGATCTGTCTGCCAGATAAAAATATTCATATACTTGGGGAAATAAAGAATTGACAGGTTTCTTATCATGGCAAAATATTGCAAATTGCTCAAATGCCTGATCATCCTGAACAACCTTCAAAACTCTTTGCGAATCAATGTAAAATGCAGTCCCTTATTTCCCTTGATCGAATTCAAATTTATTTCTCAATGTGTGATTTAATTCGTCCTCCGTTTGAAATGTTTTGAAATAATCAGATTCCGTAGATTCCAAACATAAGGAATATAATTCATTAAAGGTCATACGGGTATTTAATTTCTTCCCATGTGTATAGGGGACTAAGAATCAGATTTTTATAATAAAAAATTTTTGAAAATGAGAATTGGAAATGCGGATTTAATGGGGTATTTGAGATATTTTAATTTATGGAGTATATGGAGAAAATTTTAATGTATATAGATGAATTATATATTTTTAATTTTCAAAAATTTTTAGCATACACATATAGATAAGTCAGATCAAAATATATTCCAAAATTTTTAGCATTTGCCACTAGGGCCTTTCCCTAAAAACCCCACCTATTAGTCAATTTTCCTCGACTTTTCCCTACCATTCCTAAATTTTGATTAACAATATATCCCTAGGAAGTTGAGGTGCTTCCTAGGGATCTTGTTTTCTTTTCTTATGCGGCTAGTGTATAATGATTAAGTCTTGCACGGGTGGCAATCACATGTTGTAGGCAATTTGCTTGGTGTGATTGCCAATCTTGATCGGGGTTTCTGACTTTTCCTTGTAAGTGGAATACAGTATTCCATTCTAATCCTTTTGCAGTGTGACCAGTTAGGAGAGTGATTCCTTTATCGCTGTTAAGCATTTGTCCTAGTGCTTGTTGGATAGGGTGAACTGGTTTAAATTTCTTTTTACCATAGGACATTGAGACATTGAAAGTAGTTTTAACCATTTGCTTTGCTAAGCAATAGTTTTCTAGTGCTTCAATGCAATTAATTACGTCTTCCCTTCCATCTGGCTCGCTGCCGTCATCCGTTTCAACGGTTTCGGCTCGCATAGAGGTCGCAATTTGGCCCACTTGATATTTACGAGTATCAAGGAATTTATATGCATGGCGAATAATCATTTTTTCTAATCTTTCGGCTCGCATTCTGACTGAAACGCCTTTTGACAGAAGACTAATGCCAATTTGCAGCAATGGCGCATTTGCTTCTGAAATAATGGCATCGTTTGTAAATTGCCCATTCATTACGGCTTCTAAAATCTCGTTAATTGGTTTGCAGCCTACCTCTCCTTGTGGTGCATTAGCTAGCGCCCTCATATTGCCTTTGAAAGGTGCATTCGCGACAACTGCTTGTGAGCATCGACGGTTTTCATTCATTGCAAACATTTCGCAGTTAAAATGGTTGGCCATGCGTTCAAAAATAGTAAAATCGGCCCCAGCAAATGCCATTAGACATTGCCTAGATGGATCACCTACCATTATCACTTGACTGTCAGGCGTGGTCAAACAATTGGCCAGGAATGCAAAACTATTAGGAGTATAATCTTGCACCTCATCCAAAATAATTAGGCCAGTCAAAATGTTTTTCCTTCCCATCAAAACTGGCATCCTAAGCATATCATCTAGATCAATAACTTTGGTCATTTCATCCGACTTTTTCAAGCAAGCTAATGCAGGGGAAATAAATTTTGAATCAATGCCGTATTTAAAGGCGATTTGATCGGGGGTAAGGCATTTTGAATCAATGCCGTGTGCTTCTTGTTTAAAGCGTGTGGTAAGGCTGGAAATGGCATTTGCATGTTCATCATCAATTTCCTGTGCAAGTCGATATACTTTTTGAACATCAACTTCGGCCCCACCGCAAAGTGCATTACCCCGTTTATGGAAATTCTGAGTGCTCACATTTGCAAAACCTTGATAGGCGATACCCGCATTTTCCGCACCTTTTGCGCTAAATTGAATATCATGTACTTGCCCTTCAAAATTCTTTCCGATTGCTCTAGTAGTATGAGTTTTACCACTACCCGCACCAGCATCGACTGCAACGGATTTACCGGAAAGAACGGCATCGACAACGGCTTGCTGTTCATCAGAGAGAGGGAAATTATATTTCATAAATGGAAAACGTGTGACACCTATTAGTAACATATATATCTCGTTTGGCAAGCTGATTTATATTTTTATGGTCCATCTTTTTTTGTTTGACAACCGACTGCCAGTGCATATAGTGTGCATGGACCCCCAATTTGTTTTTTATTTTGCGCGGGTTCACTTAGAATTTAGGAGCTGCTAATCTTGTTGTGATTAGTTTCCGATATATAATAAATCGTTATCAACTTTTGTCAATAACGATTTTAATTTATTTTTCCCTAGGAACAAATGGGGAGATTTCAGATGTTCCTAGGGCATTGTTAGGTTTACTCCCTAGTGATTATTATGCAGCGGGTGGCGTTGCAATAAATGTTCTACCATATTTTGAAGCCATTTCTTTTGTAGTCCATCCCCTTGATAGATAGTGAATAAGGGCAGCATCTAGCGACTTAAAGAATTTGATGTGACCATTGCCAATCAGTTTCATTAATATGAAGTTGCATAAGAGAAGTTATTGAGTGGTTGAATTGACAAACGGATTATATATCTTTTGAGCAGGTTGTCAAATATTATTCCACGATTTCTTGAATAACCGTCTCTTTAACGAGCACAATTTTTGCATCTGGCAAGGGGCGGTTAAGAATAAAAAACACAGGATAATTTGCCCTATATTCAAGCGCTTCCTCCTTGGTTTTAAAACTCTGAGAACCTGCATTAAAACCAATGCTCATCAAATGCTTAGTAACGGGCGAACGAACTTTGAAACGATAGTTGATATTTTCAGTTTTCATATGATCAAAGATAGCAAAGATTAGAAACTTGTCAAATATTATTTCACTTTAAAATTGGTAACTCAGGTGGGATTTGAACCCGACACTTAACGGTGCTTAAAACCGTTGCCTCTACCGTTGGGCTACTGAGTCATGTAGAAATTTAAACCATATCAGAGATATGTCAAATACTATTGTCTGAAATAACAGACCATTGAACGATTTGAATCAGGGTAGCGCGCAACAACTCGCTGTGCCTCGGATTCTGTCAAATTCTTTTCCATCACTACTCGACGGCCCGATTTCCGCATGATCCGAACGACTTTAAATTTGTCTTGTTTGATTGTGTCCATGGGAGATAGTAGGTTATTTTGAGGGAATGTCAAATTATTTTAACATAATTCTACGATAGATGATTCATGGACATATTCCCAGTTAAGACTTTTATTAGTCAATTGCACCTTATAACAGATACTAGGCTTTCTAGGTTTTAATCCAAATCCTTCACTGTCGGTGCTGATTTCGGCATGGAAAATTTTACCAGTCATTATTTTATGACCAACAATATAACCTTCTCCATCCTGGGTAGATTGTTTAAACTTAACATTATCGCCAAGGGCATATTTAAATTCAACGTTCATGATGGTAGAGAATAGTTCAGGATTAGCAATATGTCAATTAATTTTTATTTCTTCAACTATTAATTTGAATGCCCTAGCATCATCAAAATTATCTAACGTGAAACCAAATTCTTGTTTAATCGCCGCGTTGTTTGGTTGAACTGGAAAAACCGTGGTTTCTTTTTCTGCATTAGCAATAATCGGATTCCATTTTAAAATCAATGTATCCGCATCTTGCTTTGAATAAAAACCACGGATGTTTTTTTGTCCATCTCCCGCATAACACCACCCAACATCGGCATCGCGAAATTCAATTTCATAACACAAAACAACTAGATAGATATTTGTCAGTGACTCCATGATAGATAATAGTCTATGATTAAAAGGTTGTCAAATACTATTGAAGAAATTTTAGATTAGCCGGATACTTTTCCAGCTTATCCATAAATGTCTTAGCAGACTCCAAAGTAGGTTTCTTTCCTACGACAGTTGCATAGGTATTTCCATTAAGACGGATTTCAAAATCATTTCCTGCCTTAACCACATACAAATTTTGTGTCTCGTGTAAAATATCTTGCTCAGTCATAGATCAATATACAGGAGTTTAAATACTTGTCAAATCAAAGTCAACTTGTTTTCTTCATTATCTCCCATTTATTTTTCCCATCTTTCTGTTTGACATCCAATCCCCTTATACTATAGTGTGCATGGACCCCTAATTTAAATTCTACAAAGTAGATAAAATACTAAATCCCCGTTCTAGTATATTCATCTAGCGGGGTCATCGACTATCGGTTTATTCTCTATGATGTAAGGATTAGAACTGTATCCTGATTTAATTCATTGGAGTAAAATATCTTCTGAAATTATCTTACCTTTTTCTACTCCTGTTTTCTAAGCAAATCACTGCCTGCCCTTTAATTTATGAATCGAATGTTGCAGCCCGATCGGGTCTTTCTAATATCATTTCTTAGGTTTTCCACCCATCCTCTAGAGGAACAATTTATAGGGATTTTTCACAAGGGATAACGGATTATATTGCTACTATGTATTACTAAGGAACTTCTACTTCGTCTGACAAAGTTTATTTATTCAAATCATTGATTTTTTGTTTGAACTCAGAGAGACCGATTTTGTGAACTGGAATAGCTGGCATTGTTTGACCAAACGAATCGTGCTCGATATTAGTCAAAGTCTTTAATGGGCCATAGAAACTCCCCACAATAGACCCTAAATCTTGTGAAGTTCCTGATGCACAATTTGAAACCAGATATTGAATAAAGGCCAATTCTAGGCCAGTCATTTCAACATCAAATTTCTTATCTGAAAACGGGATTTCGGGAACTTTTGGAGCGATTAACATATTGATATAATAACAGGTTTTAGATGATTGTCAACTATTTTCTGATTAATTTGATTGGATGAGCCCGCATAATTTGTTTGATTTTTTCCATAGATTTTGAAAATTTTGAGAAATTTTGGTCTAATTTTATACAAGTTTATACCTTTTTTAACAGGTTTGAATAAATCTAGAAAGGGTTAAACATTATTAAATTGTTTTGATATATCCTGATAAATTCCCCTACGGGATAGATTCAGGAACATGAAAATATGCGAATTTAGAAACCATATCGCTATTTGTAATCTCCCTAGTGATATAATATGGTTCGTCATATCCTGGCAAGTTTGGATTATCGCACGCAAACTTGAAAACCGCATTATCTGGAACATCAGAGCAATCAAAAGGAATTTGAACTGTCCCCCTTACTCTTTGTTTTCCGTAGGGTTTGAATGAGGCATCAGGTTTAACACCCGTATTAAAGTAAAAGGTCTTTTTCATGATCTTAGTATATACCTGTTTAATTTGGCTGTCAATCACTAGCGATTGAAAACCGCATTACTATTTGCTAATTCGTGCCATTCGCCATCTTTTTGTTCGCCATCATAGATTGACAGACCAATCTTTAGCGGTGATTTCATAAACTGTTCTAGCACACGGGCTTTCATTGTGTCAGAATATGCGATAAATGTCAATGGATTTTTTTGTAACCATTCATTTATTTGTTCATTCGTCTTGTCTTTCAATTCGTTTACTAAATCAGAATTGGTAATAGACTTAGTAGAAGAGCCACCGAAGATTTGAACTAGGAGTTGCATGATGGGAAAATATATACTTGTTTCTTTAGTAGTCAATCACTAATCTGCATCATATGCAGGAATACTATCAGAAAAAGCGGCATAATATCCAGCAAGCCAATTATCACTCCATTCAGTTCCTAGTTCATAGGGATTAGACAAGACAGAATTTTGGTAGTCTAGAAATGCATCGTAACCTTGTTCAAATTCTTTGTTCATGGGTAGATTATACAGAGTTTTGGCCTGTTGTCAAATAAAAGGATGAATTTCGTCTTCTTCCTCTTCTTTAATATCTGGTGTTTGTTCTAGAACTGACTTTGCAAATTCTTCTCTTGTGCCGTTCCAAGATGCTGGAACTTTCATTCGAGTCAAGCCTCGTTGCTGAATATATTGTGTCTCAAACGGTCCTTTTTCGCAGGTAATTGTGGGCTCCCTGACTTGTTTAACCGGATTAACCTGGATTTCCAGTCCTTCGGCTTTTGCTGCTCTGATAAATGCCGCAAGATAGCGAGCAGCATCATTGACTGGCATTTCTGGTTTGAGTGCGAAATTGATATTCAGATTCATGGATTATATAATGACAGATTTTTGAATTTTGTAAAGTCCTAATTTTTGTTTAGCCGATAAATCCGAAGGTTTTAAGAGACTTCAAATATTTTGCCCCTCTTTCGGATAGCTGAAAAGTTCCATTATGGGCGAGTGTAAGAAACCTACAGACTCCCGCAAGGTAGCTAACAGTATTACCAATATTACTTTGTAAGGATGTTACAAGCATTCCTGCTACCTTATTACTAATCGGTTTTCTTGCATGTTCCAACAATGTGATTTCTGCCATTTGCAGACCGTGGGGGAACATATCCATTTGCTGCATTGCTTTAACCGCAATCTCTTGTGTAACCATATTGATTCCCATACGGTGAATATGTTTTGCCATTTCGTATAAGGGGCGTCCAATTCCCCTTGCAGATTTTGCCAGCATTTTAACCACTACATCGTCACTTGCTGCCAATTCAAATTTTGACAATTGTAAGACTGCCAATTGTTCCATTTCGTCTGCTGTATAGGGTGCCATGGTGCAACAATCCATGCGAGACATCAATGCCGCATCTACTTTGTCCACATGGTTTGTAAGCAAAATAACTACTTTTCGAGATTTGTCAAATGTCGTATAGGTTGAATTTGCAGATCCATCGGGATTGTATGTAGTTTGAAAATGCAAGGTTTTTCCCGTATTTTGTCCATCAAGTGCCTTGAGTAGGAAATTAAAAACCGTAGTCATTTGAACTGTTGGTTTGATATTAATATGATGAATTTCATCAATAATTAACACCCCGTCTTTATCATTTAAAAACCAGTTTTTTAGATTTTGCCATTCTGGCGAATCAACATGGCGAAACTCAGAAGGTGAATTATATTTTAGGACTTCAACCCCCATTTTTTGGGCTAATGCCGTTGCATATGCATCTGCAATTTCAGTTTTACCGCTACCCCGTTCACCCACAAGCAAAGGTTGTGCAAGCATAGGCATATTTTCTGCATTGAGGGAAACCGAAAGGCGATTTTTGATTGCAGTCTGTCCGATGATGTTTGAGAAGGGCATATATATGATGTGAAGAGTTAGAGTTTGGAGACGACGAATTATAACCTATTATGGGCAGTTGTCAAAATATATTTTCACTTTTTCATCTTCTCTTCCCAATACTCAGCATTTTGTCAATCTTCGTAATGATTGTAGAAAGTGCCGAATAATCTTCCCGCATTTGCTTTTTGACTTCAGGAAAGTTTGGAAGAATCATTTTATTACGCAAATCTCTCAAATATGATTTAAGGGCTTCTGAAACAAGCAAATGTTCATCGGTAGTCAATTCAATAGTCATAATTATTTTGTTTTTTGTTTGAAAATGGTGTTTCAGATAGGATTCGAACCTACACTATCAACCGAGTAGAAATCGGAGGCTTGTCCATTAAGCTTCTGAAACATGTTTAACTATATCACAAACGGTTTATCTGTCAAATTGTTTTTGAAATTGGTATCCCTGGTAGGTAATGCTCCTACTTCTCAAACTTAAAAGGTTCGTGCATCACTTTAATGCTTCAGGGACATTTAAATTGGTGCGAATGAGGGAACTTGAATCCCTAAGCCTTACGGCGGGGCATTTTAAGTGCCCTATGTTTACCAATTTCATCACATTCGCATAGAAAACTGAATTGTCCCGCCGTGACTCGAACACGGATTTAGGGTTTCAGGTTTGTGTTTGTTTCCAAACTCCCTAGACTATATCATAATCCTATTTTATAGGATTTCGGATGCTTATGGGACTTATTGATTTCCTACTCATTCCCTAGTCGTTGAACCTTCTAGATACTTTAATGGATTTCTCTAGCTAGGCTGCTGATTGCCTTCATCATTACATGTTAAGGTTTCCAGCAATTCTTCCGATTTTCGATTAACATTACTGTTAAAAGTCACCAATTGATGAAACCCCAACTTTGACCTTTAAGTTACAGGACAATTCAATTTTCTTTTCTATACAAATAACTGAGTTTAAATCTAACTCCAGGATTTCTTCCTTTGAACTTCTCTATCTTACCACACCAACCAAACTTTGTCAACTGATTAGTTCAAAATACTCAGCATTATTGTGAGTGATTGCAGCCCATTCGTCTTCCGTGATGTTTGAAGAACTTTTTACATTAACAGGTTTAGTAAAACGATTACCATTTTTTAGATCAATTAGGGCAATTTCTCTCGTATCAGTTTGTGCCAAAATATATTCTTCTGATGGCCCCCAATTCCAGCAAGTGTATTTGAATCGTTGACCTAGGATCTTAGGGACGAACTTCTCCACTTTCTTAATCAATCCTTGTTCAACTGCTTTTTCCAGATTGATCTCGTATTCTGTTTCACCGATTTTTACTGTTGTCATATGTCTTATATTAGTCTATTGTTTGTTCGTTGTCAAGCAAAAACTGCTCGTATTCTGATAGATCGCTGTCTGAAATGAATTGGAAATCTTGGAGTGTCATGGTCGTATTATAGCACGGGTTTATCTGCTTGTCAATTTATTCTTCAATTGGAACATGCTTATATGACCAATTTTTATATTCTTTTAGGGAACTCGCTTCTGCTCTTTTTTCTGATTCCCAAAATGCAGTGCGATTTCGACCAAATCTGGATGGACAACCAAGAGTTTTATCATTTGAATGATATTCTAATGCTTTTGAGCGGTCTTTCGTCATAGGGCCATATGCATCATAGAATTCCTCGCCATCTGGACTAATCAGGATTGTGATGTGCTTTTTCATAGGGTGATTATACACTATTTTTATTCGTTTGTCAAGGGTCTGTATTTCCACCCCATAATCTTTTGAATTTTACCAATTTGTCCAACTGGTTGATATTGTTCAACATATTTCTTCAATTCCCAAAGTTTAAAGGGAAACAACAAAATGTTTTTAATCAGTTTCATATTTTAATCAAAATGATTATGAAGTGCCGTATGTTTATTCATGGCTAATTACTCGGATATGTTCATATTTCTCGTATAGTGCTAGAATAGCATCATCCAAACTATTTGCAAGTATATTCTCCACGAAAGTTTCAAATATACCAATTGCCCCTTTATGTCTTCCAATAAACTTAATCTTGTAGTTTTTCATATACTCAATTATATCACAATTCGTTGATTAGTCAACAACAAAATATTTCTTTTTCAATCTCGTCTCTGCCCCTGTATTCAGGTATTCAACTTGATTTTTATTTGTTATGGTAATTATGACCCGTTTCTCAACCCTGAGAAGGTTTTTATATATTTCTGGTATTATTTTTTATTATCTTTTTATAAAATTATCCAATCTTTTCACCAACAATAAGGATAAAATTAATGATATAGAGCATAATTATAAGAAACACTATGAACCAACTAAAAAACCCACCTTCAGCATTCATTTTATAGATATTATGCTTATTGTAGAATTTGATTGTAAATAGTGCGGCAATAAAACCGGTGAGATAGATTACTAAAATGTAGATATATGTCATAATGTTTATTCTCCGATGTAAAAATCTTCGGGTTCATAATATGGAGATGTCATTTTTATTCATCTTTTTGGAAAAGTCGTTATTCTTGTTAAAATGATATACATATGATTTATTCATACATTCTTCATTTTTTAGGATTTCTAATGATTCGCCAAGTGTCATATAATTAAACGATGTAAAGGCAATCACCAGTGTCTTCGTGTGCATAGTAACCACCAAAGATTGAACTGTCAACTACAAATGAATAGCCTATAAACATTTCACAAAACAATTTACATTGATCAAAAGAGCCATTAAAACCCCCGGTAAATCCCAATAACTCTTTCCATTTGAAAGTTGATTAACATCAGTTAGAGAACGAACAGAATATGTTTTCATTTTTGATTTATTAGTTTTCTATGTTCAGCAAAGCATTTTTCACATCGCCAATTACGAATACCATTGTAAGGCAAAATGTCAACTGAATTACACACTTTATGAAAATCCGTTACTTTCTTTGGATCATTTTTATAATTACCGTGAATACATTTCAATTCATTAGGCAATTTCCCTGGTCCAACACAAATTTTTATTACATAATCATCCATATAATTAGATTGCAATTGCTTGCGCAAGATGTTTAAAATAATCCATTGAATCACCATTTACAAAATCAATTCGGACCAGCATATCTTTAATTCCCTTTTGCTCGTGTTTAGGCGCATTCAAAATCGTTTCTAGTAGTGCATTGAGTGGAATGTAATTGGTGCCGTAAACCGGCCCCTGGACCGCAATTACTTGATCTCTATCAAGTTGTTTTTCATCAACGAATGTGTTTAGCCAAGTTTTGAAGTTCATGTTTGAAGTATATACCAAATTATTCTTTCGTCAAGCACATTTCTCTAATATCAGAGATTTCTTTATTGTTCAAATCAGACAAAACTTGTTCATCCGCATCATCCAATGCCTCTCTAACGGCAATCATTAGAGAATCAGGTAAATTACTGCATTCTCCGCTCTCGTATTCGCTTTGCAACCACGCAAGAACATCATACATCTGGCGTTCCAATTTACTAAGTTTTGTGTCGTAAGGATTCATATTTGAATATATACCTGTTTGATCCACCAGTCAAATTATTTCAATCTCTTCAACCGTAGTAATTCTTTGAATTATGCGCCATTCATCCTCTGGATCATTATCCATATTGTCTTGCAATTCTTCTCTAACTACATCAAGACTATCTGCAAAAGCATTCCATTCATACCATCTGTCAGAATTTTTGGCTCTAATTTTTGGTCTACGTTGGATAATAAGCACAGATCTTTCGGTTTTCATGATCTATATTACACCAGTGTTTGCACATTGTCAAATGAAACACTGATACAATCAGGCTTATTTCCATCGGTTTTTGGTAATTCACTGGCCAAAACTAGTGTCTGGAATTCTTCCAATTGTGCAGGCTGACCATCAACAAAATAGGTGGTTTCGGTCTTTCCATTATAATTAGGATAAAGACGAATATATTCTTTCCCTTTGTGCTCGATCAAATATGGAAAGTTTTTCCACTCACCCCATTGCAAACCCGCATTTTGAGCAGGTAATTCTCCGGTTTCCCGTTTTTCTTGAACGGTTTTCATATTATCATAATCCAAACCTGCTCGAACAGACATCCGTATCTTTTTCGTGATAACCTGAGTAACACCTTTACGAGTTTTCAGAGGCTTAACATAGGTTACACTTCTAAATTGTGCTTTAGTTTGGAACAATACTTGAAGGATTTCAGATTTAGTTTGCATGTTGTTATATTAGTTCAGATTCAGTGTTTTGTCAATTAACAAATTGAGAAGTTTCATTATACAACTCTAATTCTCGTGTATTACCATCATATTCAACTTCTAGTTGAACCTTTCCGTCTTTATATCGAACATGATAATTATATTCCTCTTTATCATCTTCATTAGCAATATAAATTACACCAATGTCTTTTTTGAAATGTGCTACCAGTGTTGCTGCAAGGCAAGACATGCCATTACTGACTTTATTAGCTTCGTTATCACCCAAAGTATAACCGTGCACAATCTTTCGGTCTTTGAGAAGATTTTGAAGTTCTTCCCCGTGTCCACCTTCAACATACCCGTCAAATTGACGGTATAGTGCTAGAATATGCTTGTCTTTTTCGTCGTAGATGTGTGTTGTAGATCGTGTTCCCATATTATTATATTAGTTCAGATTTAGCAGTTTGTCAAGAACTGAGCAAGAAAATTATTAAACTCGGTTTCTGACATTGCGGGCGAATTATCAAAGGTCACACAATAGACTTCTCCACAATCTTCTGCAATCCAATAAGAAACACCCTTAATAGGTTGCCAAAAAGTGGTACATAGAAGTCTATCTGTCCAACCGGCTTTAACCAAATCAGGGCGCATTTTGAAATAATCGCTTTTCTTCATCGGTCCACAAAAACCGCTATTTGAAAACTTTTTAGGTAATTTACCCTTTTTAAAATATGCTGCCCGTTCTTTTTCCGATGAAAAGAAATATGATGTATAATTATATGCCAAATCCTTTTCTGTTTCGTTCTTGATATTCAAAATCTGTGAATATACATCGGCAGATGATGGAACGGCATAACTCATCGTCCAATTTCTCCAATCATCCAATGCCGGATTTTTAATTTTGATCGGATATTCAAAATCAGTTAAATCCTTATTGTTTCTTTTGGTTACAATCGGCCTGTGTCCTGACCGATGGCAAGAAATAATATTTTCAACCGCAATAAGTTTATCCTTTGTTGCTTCTGACCAAGTAGTTGTCTTCATATTGATATATTACACTAAGATTTGTGTTCTGTCAATTAATATTCTTTACCTTTCCAAATTGGTGTGATCACGCTTTTATATCCACCATAACCACCTGTTGTTCCCATATATGGTTTTCCATAATTACCTTTACATTCGGCTGCAATCTTTTCCAATTGATAAATGATTTCTTCTTTTGTTCCTGTCAGTGCCAAAAGTAATTGGCAATCTTTAGGATTAGTATGATCGTCTGGAAAGTTTATATTCATGATACGGTATAAACAATATTATAGAGTTTCGGTGAATAAATTGATTCAACTTTTGATTTCGCTTGATCTACCGTATATCCACCTTTTTGCCAATGTGGAATTCCTTCACCAGTTTTCGAGATCCAATATTCATAGGGATATGAACAAAATTGTGAGTGATAGACGATTTTACAATAAATGGTTGTCTTCATATTGAATTGTAATCTAATTTTATTTGTTGTTAATCAATTAGTTCAACCCGATGAGGTTCAACTGTCCAGAAATCAGAATCCTGATCTTCAACAATCAAATTACCTTGTGAATCTACATCAACGATTGTGGCCACAAATTCATTATTCCAAATATCATCTGCTGATGGTTCTGGGATTGCGACCGTATCCAGGATTTCAAGATGGTTTCCGTTTTTATCTTTCATGGTGTATATTAGTCCAATTTTATTTGTTGTCCACCACTTTCTTGATTTCGTTGGCAAAATCTTGTTCAGACAATCCAAGATTAATCTGTCTATTATATTTTCCCGTATAATCGGTCATTCCCTCACACTCTCGCCAGTATCCACATTCATCGGAATTACCAAACAAAGGATGCATATTCACATAGAAATTCTTTGTATGTAAGATTGGATCACCACAAACTGCTGGTCCACCCGCATTAAATCGCACACTGTATTCATCTTTTGAAAGATTTAGAAGTTTTGCAACCTTACGAAGAAATGCCGTTGCTTTTCTACGAAATTCTTCCTTGTTATGATAATCATAGGGTGCCGCATTTGCCAGTTTTTGAAGTGCTGTAGTGGTCATGGATCAATATATACCTTATTGATTAATTGTCATTTTTATTTGCGCTTAATAATCCAGAAATTCCTACAATCATAAGAAAAAACCCCATTGTGATGAAATTCTGAAAAATAGGCAATACTTTGGTAGATGGATTATCAAATGCAAGGTTGAACAATGATAAACTCAAAGAAATTACACCAAATAATAGCAAACCGCCAAAGAAACTGCGTAATTGTGTTCTGTTCATAATTCAATATATACCTTATTGATTAGTTGTCAACCTTATTCCTCAATAAACATCGTCCAATTATTTCGGATAAAGCATACACCTTTATAAAATCCGTCCCAAAAAACAATATCACATTCTGGAAATACGATTTCTATGACTTTCTTGTTTTTGAAAAGCTCGCTATGGGATTCTGCCAGACCGACAACCGGCATTGCCGATATTTTACCCTCAGTGATGGCTTCTTCTGCTCGTAATAATATACTATTCACATAAGATTGACAGGCACCTCTGGGAAATGATATGCGAAATGTTTCCATATAATATATTACACTCTATTGGTCAGTTGTCAACTATTTCCCATTCTCTGATCCAAATTTTTTCGCCCACTTTATATTTTCCGTTTCCCTTTGTGACTTCTATTTGATAATGAAAATCATTTGCAAATTGAATAAAAGTTCCTTCACCCAGGTCTTCAAAATAGAGTGTTCTAAAATTTATCTTATCTCCTACAGTAAATGATTTCATATCTTATATTACACTCTTCTAACTATTTGTCAACTATTCAATCTCTCGAATTAGCGATAGTTTGCCCTTAACAAACCCGATTTTTCCATTTTTATATGCTTTACAGGTTCCTGTCCAACGATAAATGCCTTCTGGTAAAGTTTTTCTTGGATTATTATATTCACAAATTTCATGAATAAAATCGGTCATTGCATCATAAAAATCAGGTCCATGACAATTAGGAAATTTACTTGTAATTGGTTGACCATCAACCGCCTGATAACCACCCTTAATAAATTCAAAATATCCGACATTAGATGACCCGATTTTTGGATCAAGATGACCAAAAGTTTGGCGGATTACTTGCTGTCTTTCGACCGCTTCCCAAGATTCACATACAGATGAAAATGACATATTATATATTAGGCTGATTTTAGGCGCGCATCAAGTGATTTCTTAGAAGTTCCATGACTTCTGAATGCGACGAAACAGCTTCTATTACCCTTAGCACATAGCATACATTCTGCACAAGTTTTATTATGGGTTTGCTGGGGACAAACAATAACCTTATTTCCGGCCTTTGTGAGAGTTCCTGATTTGAAATCGGAGTGAACGGTCACAACCACTGGCAAACCCTTAGAATATGCTTTATCGGCTTCATCAAGATCATCACAACTCGCATTGATAACCACGTTATTTTTTGCCGCTTCTTTGAGAATCTTAACATTACCAGGAGTCAAGGTTTTATGTGAATACCCCCAACAATTTAGATTCCTTTTTTTGGCGACCACAAAAAGCTTTCTTAATGCTTTTTGATCAATGATTTCACCGTTAGGTTTAGTAGGAACCAAGTCACCGGCTACATTAAGGCGAAGAGACCACTTTTTTGGCAAACACTCAACTTTATCAACAAATTGATCCCAACTCATACCTTTACCACTAGACAATCTGGCCCATTGCATACCTGTATAAGAAAACCGGGCATAACATTCTTTATCTTTTAATGGGCAGCTAGCAGGACAAGTTAAATTTGAACTTAAATGTGCGGCAACTCCCATTCCAAGTTTAGCATTTTGTGACTGTGGTGTAAGACTGTGATAGGTTTCCATGTTTTAATATATACCTTGTTGTCAGATTGTCAAATTTATTTCCAATTAATATCCAACATCATTTTTTTAATTTTATTTCTATTATTTGAATTATCAAACAAATTCATTTTTGACAAAATATCTGATATATTTCTACATTTGAAAAATAAATCATATAATTCTTTTGTTTCCGTAATATTT
>ERZ724522.641-NODE-641-length-21340-cov-4.649049_pt1 | contig 21340 bp, 46 predicted proteins | sample MGYA00376055_ERZ724522 | MGnify/ENA primary metagenome ERZ724522 (study PRJEB28724, sample SAMN07190884) | wastewater metagenome | isolation source: effluent of sewage treatment plant in Hong Hong | place: Hong Kong | collected 2016-03-17 ...
TTGCTCTATTTGCTACCTTAGCCATCATTGCGCTCGTCTCTTCATCAAACTGCAAACCCAGATTCATTTGTGCGCCAACCTTAAACTCTTTTTGTTTTGGGGTTTGAATGAAGTGAAGATTCACTTTCGTTGTCCTTGTTTGGCAATCTACCAAACCAGCCCGCTTTCTAAACCTCCTTAAAGAGGTCTTTGCCAGTCCGGTCATGCGAACTACAAATTTAATACCAAGCCCAGCTCGGAACATGCATGATGCGCATTCCGTAAGCTTGGACTTGGTTTCTATTAGTGGGGATCCTTTCATGCTCAAGGCGCAGTGAGAGGAAGCCCACAGCAATCGGTCAGGAGCGGCACCCAGGTATCCGGAGGTGGTGGAGACACTGAGTAGCTTAATCCGTAGAACCGCATCGCGGCTGGGTTGTAGTTGGTTCTTCCCGTCACGTCGTGACCGATCAATGGATAAGGAAGAGATCCAAACCAAGCGGGCTTGTTTGTAAGATAGAGTGAGGCTGGCATTGATGGCATGCTAGCCCCGTTAAAACTGTTCGTGGTGTTGTTCTCGTATGTGAAGTTCTCAGCGAAGAACATCGTATTTGTTACGCCTGTATCATTCTGCCCAGATGACAGCTCATCATCGCCAAAGCTCCACGAGTTCTTTCCAGATCCAGTTTCAGACGGGTGGCCGATGATATTGCCGACTAAGTTTGCACCATAGTTGTTTGTTCTCCAATCGAGCCCAGCAATGCAGAACTGAACAGTGTCGGGGATTTTGAATGGATCTAGTCTGTGCGTCCAATTCCTGAAAGCTGTGTTGGTCCTGTTTACACCCCAAGTGTCGTCAGAGTAAATTTTTCCAACTATGTTTCCCTCAATCAAATTGAAAGCGGCATTGAATCCGTGCAGGTTTATGCCACCACTTAAGCAGTCAACGCTGGAAAAGTTTGTTGGGAAATTCCATGGGATGAAATTATATCCAACAACATTTCTGTAGCCTGTCTGCAAAAGGATAGATGAAGAAACCATTCCAACGATATTGTCGTAGACGTAGTTATCTGACCCCCCTCCAGTTAGTTGAATTCCATACGTCGAGCTAGATGCGCGGGCGCAATTTGTAACAACGTTGTAAAATATGCTGTTCCTGCTTGAGTCCTGAAACTGAATTCCATAGGTCCAGAAATCTGAAACAAGCACATTGCTCACACCACAGTTCCACGCCCTGAATGCTCCGATTGATGCAACGTCTGTGTTTCTGTTCGTCTGGTACATCCACAAGTCTGAAACATATATATTTTTTGCCGGTGTCATCTCCCTTACGAATGGTGAATTCGTCCATGTCTCGGGCAGCTCGCGGTCCAGTGTGACGTTCAGTCCGCTAATGTTTGTGATTGCGGCGTGAAAATACTGGTTTACTCCATTGGTCGGATTCCAGTCGTCTGAAGGATTTGCATTTCTGTCAACGTCCCCTCTGATGTAGCTCGTGTCGTTTGTTTGTCCTACCATGACAATATCACCAACTGCCAAGCCCGTTGTAGCTGATAGTGAAAGCAGCCTTGATCCCTTGGTTGCTCCAGATGTGACCATCAAATCCGATCCGTAGTTGCCTCCGCGAATATAGATTCCCATTTCAAGCGATCCAGTTCCGTGCATGTAGAGCTTAGTTTGAGTTGGTCCATCTCCCTTGATCCATACCTGCTTGTCTAAATATGAAGGAAGTGAACCCCACGGCCCCACCTTGATTGGTTTACTCAAATAGTATTCGCCTGCTGGAAAATAGATTATGGAATAATTTGCGGCAGTTCCTATTGCGTTCGTCACTGCCGAATAGTCATCGGTTACACCGTTACCAACTGCGCCGCAGCACGTTTTTACATTAACAACAGTGACATAGTTTGACCATGTTGCACCGGGTCTGCTCCAGTCATTGGTTGTTCCTGCCGGAAAGTTTGTTCCTGATGCCGCATGCGCATTTACAAACGCAAAAACGATCGAGAGAACTGCGAGAAGCTTCTTCATATTATTCCGTGGTTATGGTGAGGGTTGCCTCGTTGGTGATGGTCACTCCTGTTGCTGCTGACCATTTGTTCCTGTGCTTCCACGGCTCTCCGCTGGGAATGGTTTGATACGTGTTCCCGTTGAACGTGACCGTGTTGATTCCCGCCACTCCCTTGACCGGGGACGTGCAGTTGGAGGTGAGAGAAATTGCGCGGCGCAGAAGATTCCCACTGATGGGCACTGCATCGCTTGGCTTGTAGCCGAAAAAGTTGCCTTGGATCAGAACCTCATTGATTGAGCCAGCGTTGTGCGTGGTCTCGGCTCCATCCAGTCGCGTGTTGTTGAGGCTGATTCCAACGGCAAGCGAATTGACTGGGGCTAAAAGAATCGTGTTGTTCTTGATGGAGACATTGGAGACGTGTTGCGTGAGTCCAGACTGGTATTGATTCTTGAAAAATATTCCGACAGGAGTGTCTGAGAACGTGCAGCCTTCAATCCTCACTCGCTGAATGTCACCCGTGTCGTAATAAAAGCCCGCGCTCCCGCCTGAGCTGTGGCAGTTCAGATAGGAGATGTTGGTGCCGCTGCTTTGCCCAAAACACGTCAGACCACCGCCCACGGCCTGATCCTTCGGGAAGTCCACTTGGCAGTTCTGCACGGTAGCACTGCCCACCATGGAGAACGCTTGCACATAATCGCCGCGAGGATCTGCAACGAGGCACCCAGTGACCGCAGATCTAGTTCCGTGAATGATGATCCCAAACCCTTCCTTTCGCGTCGCAAAAATGCCGTAGGGCCGGAAGACGTGCACATTGTTTGCGCGGTTGAACTTTGAGCCGGGCTGAAGATAAAGCCCGTTGCGCTTGCTGGTGGAGTAGTTGGTTGAATTGAGCGTGACGCCGCAATCGATGGTCAAATCGGAAACCAGATTGCCGCCTAGCCCCCAAATTGCGGTCAATGATCGATCCTCAGGGGACGCAAGGATGATGATGGTGCGGCCAGGTCCTTTGCCGATCAGGTTGCAGCCGGCCTTGAGTTGCGGCCCCGGATTCGGCCCACCAGACTCGTTGACGCCGACGATGGTATATACCCCAGCCTCCAGCCTGATCGTGCTGCCGGGCGCGGCATTGGTGAGGATTGGGCCAAGGTCGATCGCTGCGCTGCAATAGAGCGCGGAAAGTAGGAGAAGAAAGAATGCTCTCACCCCTCCATTGCATCACGGCGCAACCCCTCGGCGTAGTGGGTTTGGCTCGGGTTTCCTCGGTTTGGTTAGGGTGGGTCTAAATTATTTTGAAAAAACCCGTTGCCAATCAAACCAACCCAGCGTAAGTTGGGCCCATGAAAACGAACAAATTGACCGTCAAAGAAATCACCGAACTGCAACCCACTAGCGTGGCTGAAGTAAAGGAAAGCCGCACCGTTGTTGGGGGCCTTGAGGTCTACGGGGAATACAATCAGTCAGCCGTGAATGATGCGGTGAAAAAGCTCTTCGGTAGCGACTGCAAGGCTTGGGAAGGCGAGCCTGATGAAGGGGACGGCTGTGTCCATGTGATCGTTTACCACATGCTCTAACCCTCCCGCCGAGCCCCGGCGTCGCTGGGGTTCAACGGGGCGGTTAGCCTCACAAAACTTATGAAAACGATTGAAGTCTACAACACTGCCGGAAAGCAAACCTTCTTAAAAGTTGGCCAGATCGCCCCAGTGGGTTGGATGGTTCAGTCCATCAAAGGATGGACTACATTGGAAGAAGATCACATTGTCCGTTTGGAAGATGGTGGCGACTACGAAGGCCCAGCCACTAAAGAAGCTGTTTTGGTTCCTGTCAGCTGCACAAGCAAACCGGCCCCAGTTCAAACCAAGCCAGAACCCGGCAACGAAGGTCTCACCCCCGCAGCCCAGCTTGATCTTGGATATTCATCATTGGCCTACTTCCTTCAAAAGTTTCCCAATGAAAAGCTGGAAAAGTCCGGCTTTGGATTTCGTAGTTCGTGGATGATGGACACTGGCCATTCATATCACAAGTGCTACTCAGAAAATGTCACTTTGACTGATAAGGGAAAGCTTTTGATTGAAACCGCATTCAAACTTAGCCCACCCAAAGCAGGCCATAGAATGGATCTTTCCAATGTTTTTGCACTCGTTGAAAAAGCAACCGCTTAATCCGATGAAAATCATCAACCTTACCCCTCACACAATGAACATTTTCAATTCTGAAGGTGTTCAGATTGCAGCCTTCCCTCCATCCGGAAAGGTTGCCCGCGTTTCGGTTAAACTGGAACAACGCGCCCACATCGACGGCATTCCCGTTGTTGCTGGCTCATATGGAGCTGTTACCGACTTACCTCAACCTGAAGCTGGAACGGTCTACATTGTTTCGGCTCTAGTTCGCACGGCTCCTGAATGCAAGGGCCGCGTCGATGTCCTCTCACCAGCCGACCTTGTTCGGGATGCTTCTGGCAACATCATCGGATGCAAATCACTGGAGGCTAATCAATGAAAAAACCCACCCGAGGCGGAGCGAGGAAAGGCGCGGGGCGAAAGCCCACGGGGCGCAAGCGGTATGAGATCCAGCTCAATCCCCAGACCATGGAGCGTCTGAAGTCTCGCGCAAACCAGCTCGATCTAGCTCATGTTGGGGAAGTGCTCGAAAACGATTACGGGACTTGAGCTTCGACTCGCTTCCTTGCCTCGCGCCACCGATCCACGTCCTCCCGCGGTATGCGCCACGGTCCGCCGTCGGCGAGTCTGTAAGCGTTGGGGAAGGTGCCCTCGTTGCACCTTTCCCGAACCCAGTCAATGCTCACCTTGATGCGCTGGGCAACATCCTTGCATGTCAGGTCGTCCGTCAAATTTCCTCCCATTTAGTTTTTACAACCAGCCACAGCCCTAGTCCGATCATCACCCGAACAACGACGGCTGCCAGTGCGGTGGCGAACAAGATGCGGAATCCTTGTTTCATTGTGATTTTGCAGCGCACAGGACAGCCAGCTTTGCCTCCAGCTCCTTGATTCTCTCCCTCAGCGCGTCCTCGGTGGGGCGGGTGTTCCACTCTTCTGGAGTGAACCATTGGCACGATGCATGGCAACCAACTCCATCAATGCTCAGTTCGTTTGAGCAGCACACAAGATCCGGGTGCACGTAGCCTCCTTCAAAATCGATATTGTCATGCTCTTCTTGTGAGCAGTGTTTCGCTGGCTTCCCACAAAACGGACATTCTCTCAGTTCGCTCATTTGGCTCCATTCCCTTCTTGTTTGATTTTGAAATCCGGCGGCGGAAGGAGTGGCAATTCTGGATGGCTCGGAATAGGTGGAACCAATGTGGTGGTGCGTGTTACGCTGACAGAACAGCCACACAGGAATAGTCCGCAGATGATTGAGTAGATAGGTCTCATTGGTCTCCTTTCAGGGCTGCGGTGAATTTATCTTTCCAGTAAGCCGTTGACTGGCTGTAACAGCTAAATGGGGTTCCATTGTCCATTGATTGCACAACCTCCTCCACCCTCCTGACCTTGGCCTGAAGCTCATCTATCTTTTCAGCCAATAGCTTCATCGACTTCCAGCGACGCTCCGACTCGGCTTTCTCTTTGTAAGCTTCACCCTCCCAATTATCGCGCTCCTTCTTGAGCCTCTCCACCTCCTCCAGCAGGCCGCTGGCGGCGATGACTGCGCGGGCGGATTCAATGCGATCTTGTTTATCTAGTTCGTGAAGCTCATCCCAAGGGATGTTTCTGAGTAGATCCTCTGCAATGCTTTCGAAGTTCGGATTCTGCCGATAAAAAGCTTCTCCAACTTTCTCGTAGTCGATGTTCATTTTGGTTGTTCAATTTTCGGAAGTTTATCGAAATCAATCATGATGTCTTTGCGTGGGCCTCTCCACCAGTAGAGGTCACTTAAATGCCCCATCCATCCATCTCCAAGCCAAGTCCACCAGCACCCTCGGCCCCATCCTCTCCATCCAATCGATCCATTGGACAGTCGGCACTGATACCAACCCTTTCGCTTTGGTGGTTGTTTCTTCCATCGCTTATTCACTCCCCACCCCCTTTCTCGACGAGGGTGGCGAGACGGTAGCCATCCTGTTTCCACCGCTCCGCGCTTTTTTGGCTACGGAATGGAAACGCTCTATCATCTGTATCTTTGATCCAGCTCTTGAACTCCCTCCGCTCCTCGGGCTCCTTGGGGGTGTCTTGGATGGTGATCACGGCGGTGGCAGGAACCGCACTCACGATATTTTTGCAGTTATCGTGAGTGTTAAAAATTTTTCGGTCCTCCGTCTCCCAAAAGTAACCCTCCACCTCCACGGTCTTTGGGGTGGGTTTGGCTTCCATGTTCATCATCGCTTCAAGGTAGACTGCTGCGTCTAGAAGCTCCTCCCGAAGGTGTTTGATCCACTCCAATCGGTCTAAGCCTGCTCCCGCCGTGGTGCACCCATACTTCTTGATGCCCACCTTGGAGCGTTCCAGGAGCTTTGCTCTTACTGATTCAACGTTGGGGTCGGTCATTGTCTTCCTTTCATTCACCGCGATAATGCACCTCTGATCCCTCTCGCCCTTTTGCGTAAAGCAACGCAATCGCCCAGTTGTACCCCTCACCGTATCTGTCTTTAAGGTCTGCAATGTTATCCAAGCATGCGCTTGTTGCCTGCTTAACCCATTCAGGCCGGGTTTGTAACTCTTGTTGAATTTCGTGTGATGTCTTCATGCTAATCCTAGTTGTTTCTTTAGTTCTTCACGTTGCGTTTTCAGTTTCCGCATAGGTTCCACATCCTGCGGTCTCAGTTTGGGTCCGAAAGCGTCCTCAAATGATCGATTCCTGATTTCCTTAATTTCCTTTTCTACGAGTTCGAGCTGCTTTTGCGCTGTGTGGGTACTCATTTTTAATTCTGACGCCTCCACGGGGCGTATAGGCGCAGCAATGGGCCTTTCTGTACGGTTCAACCAATTCAAAAACCGCCTTCTGGAAACTTTGATGCCTTTTGTGTCGAAGTGAATGAGGCATTTTGAAAGCTCCCGGTCCACGTCGATTCCCGAGTAGGCTGGGGATGACTTCAGGGATGCAATCCACGCCTGATCGTCAACCGGCTCATGTGGCTTTTGCTTCCTCGGAGTTTTTTGAACGACCAGCTCCACAGGTGATGGCGTGGCAGCTTCTGGAGCCGCAGGCTCCGAAGGCTGCGAATTGGTTTCACCAACAACAGAAGGAATGGAATGGTAAGGAATGGAATGGAATGGTACGGAGCATTGCTTGGGCATACCCGGGGCATGCTCGGGGCATGCCGGGGGCATGCTTGTAGCATTGCTTGGGGCATTTTTGATCTTGTTCCACCGTTTTTGTGCGGCATCTTTTGCCCGCTGCTTCAAACTCCCAATGTGACCTTGATGGGATTCCCAGTTGTGCATTCGGTAGTTTGAGCTTTCAGAATCGATATCCATAAACCCCACCTTGATCATCGCCTGCACCATCTCACCCTCTGCGCCCCACCACCCGGCAACAGCCTCAATCTCCGCTGGTGCGTATCCACTCAATGCGCCATCCTCATAGTGAAACTTCCCGCAGAATGCCCACAGTCGAACGGGAAGCAGTTCCGCGCCCCTGCCAAGGATTGCAACCAGCCTTCGGGTTTTCGGATGCTCAAAGTAGTCTAGATCAATGTTGAGATATGGCATGGATCGTCCTGATTCTCATTTTGTGGATTTGTGCGGTTGTTCAAAGATTCCGAAGGCAAAATTTTTGTGGATATATCGCATGAAGTTTCTGTGCTCTTGGCTCCATGTTTTGCCGAGTTTCAAATCCGATCTCTCAGCATACCTGAATGATCTTTCCGCAAATCGATAAACGCCATGGAACCCCCTGCGCTTGTGCTTGAGCCACTGCTTCCGGCTCCAGTCCTTGGGGTGGTGTGGTCTCACGGTTTCACAGTCATCACGTATTTCGGTATGCCCTTCTTTCTGGCCATGCCGATGATTCCAGCGGTGCCCTTGCTTTCTCCGTCCCAAATAGCAATTAGGGCGTCCGCTTCGTTCACCATTTGCTGGTTGCGGATCGGTCCTGCTGCGCGTCCATGCTTTTCCCAATCAGCGTTGATCACCTCCACGCCCCATCCCATGGTTTTTGCAATCCAGGTCACATGCGAGTCAGGCCCCGAAAGACAGCCTCCGTGCATGAGTGTTATGCCCTCCTCTCCAAATATGAACATTTCGTTCTCATGGAAATAAACCATGGCAATCAATACGTGCTTCAGCTCTCGAATGCTCCTAGATCCCGCGATGATGATTTTCATTCCACGTCCCCAAGGATGCTCCAGCTTCGTTTTATTACGTAAACGGTGCACCCGATTTTTCTTAGGCTATCTCTTAGCTTTATCGCCAAAAAAGGATTATACTTTGTCTCCCATTCGATAAACTCGGTTCCTTTTTCATTTAAAAGCATGATGATGTAGTCAGTCTTCTCAAGGGTCTCTTTTAGATTTAATTCATTCACAGCAATTTTCCCTTTCCAGTTTGCTTATCAATCACCGCTTTAGCTTCGCCCTCCAGTAATGCCTTGCGCTCCATTCCTGAAACCAATGCAAGCACGTTGCGCTTAAAATCCTCGGCGATTTTTCTCACCTCTTTACATTCGCGCTTTTTGAGCTTCTTTTTCATGGTTAAACGGGAGTAATTTCAATGCGTACAACTTCAACCCTTTCACTTTTGCACTCAGAATACCCAGCATCTATCGCTTCGCCTTGAAGATTGAAACGATCTGCTGAACTAAGTGCGTCAACGTAATTCTCCCATATGCCAAGTTCTGGCGTTAATTTACCCATTATTCTAACACCCCACAACGTCACACGGTCCTTGGATTTCATAAAAACCTGACTTTCTTTTTTTCGTTTGGATCAACTTCAGCCCACTTGCAAAGCTCTCTGGCTATCTCCCACCCACACCCGCACATTTTTGCAACCGCAGACCATCTAGGTTGATTTGCTAGCCAAACAGGTGGAAACTTGATGGCCCATTTGAACCAGGCATTTATTTGATATTGTGCCAATTCAGATTTACTCATCCAACGACCCTCCATTTCCGCTCGACGATGCGGGCTTCCCATCCCACGTATACACGTCCATTAGCTGCCTTAACCGCATCCAATTTTCTTATGGCTTCAATCATGGTGTTCACCCAGATTCCGGTCTTCTGATTTTTTACCTGAACCACCCAATCCGTCTTGATCACGGGGCCGCGTTTTTTCTTGGTGGTCATTTCGAGTCCTCCTTTATTTCATTGGTGCAGTAAATAACTCCGTCGCATAACTCATCCGTATGCATCGTGAATCTTGACCCGCACATTGGGCATACGTATGTCTCTGGCACCTTGATATGTGGCAGCTCCTCTGAGCACACTGGACACGTGCAGACGTAGGCTTCTTCGTAGCTCATTCCTCTCCCTCCACAATCTTATCCAACTTTGCGGGTGAGTAGGATGGGGATTTGATGATCTTTCCATCCTCGCGCACAACGGCATACCCACTCCCATCGCATGTCTCTTTAATAATCCCAATCCCATCGTTGTAATTGAGCTGGAATCGAATTTCCTCCTCAGTCCACATCTTGCTCATATTGCTCCGATGCACCTCCTTGAATGCGGCCTCTACTTGAGCCCCTGTGAATCCATAGGCAACCGCTGCGCCGTGGACCGTGTAGAGCAGGTCTGCGATTGCATCCAGTGCCTTCACAGTTGTCTCAGCGTCAAACAACTCCTGATTCTCCTCCTCGTTTAGGGAATATCGAAGATCCCTCAAGTCAACATGTGGCAGCGTCGGCTTCTCCGGCGTCTCCTGCCCAAAGAGCTTCATCCACTCCCGCACCTGGTTCGTTGCTTCTGCGATGGTCATTTCGTCCCTCCAATCGTTCTTTTAATTTCTTCCAGTTGTGGCACCGTGATCATGTCTCCAGTGAGACGGAACACGCGCCACCCTAATCCCGTTGCGCGGTTATACTTTGCGCAGTCCGCTGTGTATCCGCTGCCCCTGGTATGCCTTCCACCACTCCACACACCGCCCTCGATCTCCACTGCCACCTTGGAATTCGGATGCGCGAAGTCGAAACGCCATTTGCGGTCTGGGCAGAATCGGTATTCCTCCACCAAAGCAGGACCGTCGATTCCATAGGTCCACACATAAAGGAAATTTTCCTCCAGCTTGGAACGTTCTGCCTTTTTCCTAACCCGCTTAGGTTTCTTTGGGATGTCAGCAAGCGTTGCCTTGTGTTTTCCACGGTGTTTTTGCTCGATCTCTTTGAGCCAGTTGGAAGTGAAGCCTTTCACTCAACACCTCCAAGTTTCAGTTGATCAGGATCGGGAATGGAAGTTTCTGCGGTGCGGCGGTGCTTGTCAGACCAACTAATTTCCGCAGTCAATTTGTCCTTTTCGAAGTCCAGCGAAATCCCACACGCAATCTTAAACACCAACCCCTTTTCGTGAAGCTGTGACTCCTCCGCAGCTTTAGCAATGGAAGCCTCAATTTGCTCCTCGTTCTCATTCAACAAACTCTCCAGATCTGCCAATGCTCGCTTAAAAATCTCTTTAGTTTTTTCGCTCATAAATCTCACAATCCTGTTGATATTCTCTCACTTCATTCACCGCTATTCTCACCTGCTCAGGAGTGGGGTGCCGCTGACCGCACAGCACCCCAAGTCTCTCCTGATACCTGTATAGCTCCTCCTCATTGGGCACGCGGCCTAGCCAGATCCGGAGGGTGTTTGAATCGGAATTGTCCTGCTTTGCATTCATCGAACACTGACAGACATTTCCTCCCAGATTCTTAGGCCTGGGCACTCCTTTAACCCCGCCGAAAGCGCGTCGCGAATGGCCGCGTTGTTTGGCGTCAGCGTCACGAAGTCGGGCCGGGCTTTGAATACGGCTTCGATGTCTAGAACTTCATGCTTTGGAACCTTCCTAGAGCTTGTCCTGTCCAGCTTCTGCGCAACTGGAATTGGCGCAGCCATGGCTTGCCGCTTCTCCTGCTGAAGCGCCTGCGCTTTTTCAATGGCCTCCTTTCGCTTTGCCGCGTCCGCCTCACGCTCTGCTTTCTGGGCTTCAGCTATTGCCTTCTGGCGCTCAAGCTCAAGCTGCCGCTCCTTCTCACGCAATGCGGCCTCAGCGGCCTCGCGCTTCCTGGTTTCCTCCAGCTCAAACTGGCCTATTAGTTTTTTAAGGCGGACAATTTCAGCCTTCAGAGGCGCTGAAAACTTCTTGGCGATGTCGTCGATCATGCGACAGAGCTCCAATGGCTTCTCTTTGATCGAAACGCGGGACTTTTCGCAAAGCTTATCCACGTCCGCCACTGCGGTCAGAGCCGCTGCCGCTAACTGCGCCTGCGCCTCATTGGTGACTGCGGTAACGGTTGACGCCAGCTCCAGTGCTTCAGCCTTCATTTCGTCACCGTCGGGCGTGACGAATGTGGACACGTCGTGGCTTCCTGAAAGTTTCATGACTTCACGCATTGGCCACCTCCTTCGCCTGACTAGCTTTAAGCCAGCGATGGATTCGGGCGCATGCCAGCACGTCGGCCAGCGCGTCGTGCGCGTCCAGGAACTCGCATCCAAACGCGAACTTGTGCGCCTCCTGAAGTCGTGGCCACTTGAAAGCGCCCACCCTGTTTCCTGGAATTCTGCAAATCGGTGTCGTTGCTTCCATGGTGCAGAACGTGGGCAGAGCCTTCCACCATTCATCCTGCTCATCGGATAGAAGCCCATACCGACGGAGCGCGATGCGGAGGAGGAACTTGTCAAACTTCAGGTTGTGGGCAACGAGAAGATCCATTCCATCAATGAACTGAAGGAATGCTTGCGCTGCTGACTTCTCGGGAATCCCTTCAGCCTGCGCCTTTTCTTGGGTGATGCCGTGAACCTTGGAAGCCTCAAGTGGAATCTCCCAGCCGTCTGGAGAAATGATCTCATTGAATTGCTCAAGCGTCTCGCAGTCATCTTTGATCTTCACCATAGCCAACTGGACAAGGTGGGGCTGCGAAGGATCGCTTGCCCGCTTGTTGAAATCTGGAAGGCCGGTCGTTTCAGTGTCGAAGTAAACAGTGATCACTTCGCGCCTCCCTTCTTCGCAATCTCCAGAGCGCGGTCAAAGGCTCGCGCCTTCGCTGACCACTTCACGAAAAAGGCATCGGGGAATTCTTCAAGGCTTCCATACTGAACGCCTCCAGGAATCTCCCCCATCTCAATCGCCCAGGCTGCCAGGCCTTCAAAGCTGATGCCCTTGGACTTGACCACTTCCCAAACTGCGTCCCGTTGCTGCTCTATAGTCTGAACAGCGGTTTTCGTTGCCTGCGCTGGGGCGGTCGGAGTGTCCACCGGTCGGGGCGTTCCGGCGCTTTGAAATCCCATGTTCAGTTCGTCTGCTGCCTCCTTCCTTTCGGTTTGAGTCTGCTGCACTGGGGAACTCTCGACGTGCACGCGCTTCGGTGCCTTGGGTGGCTCCTCGGCCTGGATGTCGCGCTCCTCTTCGGCCGATCGCATCCCCTTCAATGCGTCTCCAAACGTGTCGCGCAACCCGAACGATCGAGCGCGGAACATGAGCATTCTCGTCGGGTATTGAGTCCAAGGCCCCGACTTCGCCCAAAGGTTTGCCCGCTTCGCATCGGCCACTGAAAAGGAAGATTCCTTGGCTGGTTGACCTGCACGCTTAACCAGACATACTGCCGCCGTTGTGTCATTGAACACCTGCGGATTTCTCAGGAGTCGCTTTCCGTTTTCCTCAAACCACTCCTCAAAGTGCTCAAGCTCCCCAGTGGCACGCACAACCGCAAGTTGCGCATCACCCCAAATTGAAGGCCTACCGTTGATCACGGCAATGTTTTGGAGTGCAGCCATGGGGGTCAGTCCAACTTCAAGCCCCATCTGAATCGCAACCGCGATTGCCTCCGGGGATTCAATTCCCTTTGGAGCAAGGCCAGATTTTGAGACTGCAATACTGAATCGGACGAGGCCGTCGTAATCGCTCAGAGTAATTCCTCGGTGGCCGATTGCCACGGGAGCCTTGACCGCAACTGCAACTTGATTATTGTCTGACATAGTTCGTTTTCACCTGCCCAGGTTCGCGCCTGGGCTTTTTATTTTCCGTGATTGGTGATGGCTCGGGAATCTCCACACGGAGCCCCGAGCCACCCGACCAACCGCAGCACTGCACCTCCAGTTAAGAGTTCTGCGCCGCGAAATTTTCCGGCAGACGGTTACTGTCGCCTGCCGGTTCGACCTATTCCCCACACGGGGACGGCCGTCGTTGCCTGAAACTCCCCAACCAAACCAAACCCATTGGAAGGCTGGGGAAAGTGGTGCCGTCTCTCCGGCTGTCACGCCTACCTGATGGGCGTTCACCGATTGCCTGTAATATGGCCCGCAATCAGGGACCAAAACCGAACCCTGCCAGTGCCTCAGGGTTGTTTGCCGGTTCATTGCACTGCCGGTCTCACGCAATCAAAGCGTGGGAAAATTTATTCAGTCGGGAAAAAATCGCGGATGCTCGGAGACTTAGGCCAATTCAGGATCTTCCCTGAAGGGTCTATTTTGAGGTCAATGTAGTCCCCGTATTCTCCGGGTATCAGATAGTTTGGGACGTAGTCTTGGTGAATCTGAGCCACATATTGCAGGCTCTCATGAGGAACATTTTTGTTCAGTAGAATGTAAATCCCACTGTCCCTAACTTTACTAAACAAGCTCCACGAACTTCCTTGCGGCCAGTCTTCAATAGTGCCCGTGTCGATGTTGATGGTTGCAACCCATCTTCCGTTTTCCACAAGCGGCATGCCTGGAGGAAAATCCTCTTCGTCATCCGCTGGAATGCTCACCTTGACGTGTGTGACTTCAATTTCTGCGGGTCTAGTAATGGTCTCTTTCATAATAGTATCGCACTGCCGGTATCCCACGGGGTGGGAAATTCAAATCGCGAAAACCTCCTGAGCCATTCTCTTGGCTGCTATTTCGCAATACTTCTCCTCCATCTCAATGAGCGTTGCCTTGCGCCCAAGGTCCTTTGCTGCGCGGCCTGTGGTGCCGGAGCCAGCGAATGGGTCTAGGATGGTTTGGGCTTCATCTCCAGCCAGTGAGATGCACCAAGAGATAACCTTGAGAGGTTTCTGAGTGGGGTGGCCAACCCGTTCTGAATTGGTTGCAGCTATTGAGTGGGAAATGTGCTTTGTATTGATCCCCAAATTGGTCCAAGCCAATTCAGCGTTTCCCATACTTTTAGGAGCGTCAGGCTTTGACCAAATCAGCCAGCTTTTGGAAGGAGGTAACCCGAAATAATTTCCACCCCAAATAATTGCGCTGTCGCAAATGGAATCAAGTTCCAGCAAAAACATGATCTCCGGCTTTTGATCGTCCCATGATTCTCGCTTTTGACCCCTTGCTCTTCCTCCTGTTGTTGGTTGAGCTGCAAACCCAATCCCATACGGCGGGTCAGTCAGTAGCAGGTCAAACTTCCCCAGCGTTGGAACGATCTCCCGGCAGTCTCCATGATAGATCGTAACGGAGGAATCTTGGTAGTATGGCCTCATCGCGTTGCCCCCCTGAAGCCTCGATTCCAAACTCGATACAGCTCCACCTCTGAAGGATTGCGCTTGTAGTGATTTAGGAAGCGCACCTCGCACATGATCAGATAGGCTTCAGCGTATGCCCTAGCGTGTGTTGTGGTGGCCTCCTGGAAGGTGTGCTTCCACCCATAGCGGGCCTGCACGTCCTTGACCGCAATGGGTTTCATCTGCCAAGGACCGCGCTCCCCAGCCTTCCCGCGTGCCTTGGGATTGTTGCCAGATTCACGGAGAGCAACCCGCTGAATGAATGAGTCAGTCACTACACCGGCGCGGCATTTAACCGCCCCCACGATACAAAGCGCACTCATCACTAGAATCACTCCGAGCGTCTTGCGCTTACGGCTGTTCTGGATATTGCACACATAGCACACATCACCGTCGAAGGTGGAGTATGTCCCAACATACCCACACTGCGGGCAGTCCCTCCATGGTGTTGTCTCTGCATTTACAGGCTCAATATCAACAATTCTGTATTCCTTCTCTGGATTCCGAGAGTTTGACCATGCAATAAATTGCTCCGCGCTACCTTTGTCTGTAACTTCGGGATAAGGCTCCCAATATTCATCAGGCGTTCCTTTGCGCATCTTTCTTTCAACGCGGTAACGTTTCATTCCTGCTCTCCTTTCCACCAGTCGGCGTCGTCTTGATTTGGTCTATTTTTCAAGTGCTCGTTAATCATTACAACGATCTCACGCTGTGCATTAAGCTGCTGCCGATGCACTGCCAGTGATGTGTCGTGGGCTTGAAGGTGTGCGCTGACAGCAATGAGCCAATCACCATGATCGTTTAGTCGTTTTACGGTGGATCTCTGAATCCTCATCGTGCACCACATCCACCAGATGATTGCGGCCTGAGTTCCAATCACTAGGCCTATAAGGATTTCAGTCATTGGGACCCTCCACCACCTCGCGGGTGATTTTGACGATGCGATGCTTTATTGTTTCATCCTTATACTTTTTACTTGGATGGTCCCAATCGGCTAGATCCTCAATAAAGTCGCGCTCTTTGTCCCAGCTAAACCAATTTTCATCATCATAGCTGTATTCGTGTTGGTAGGTGACTTTCATATCCTCCCTTTCTCCTTGAGCTGCTTATGTAGCTCTTCCACGAAATCGACCGCCCAACGCGCAGCGTCGAATGAGCTAACATCGAAATGCGACTCGCTGGAGTCCTTTAAATCATATGCTCGCTTCAAAAACACCGGAAGCACCGCCCTCACGTCCTCGCGGAATTCAGGTGTCAATTCTTGCATGCACATCACATCAAAGCATTTTCTGCAAACCCATTGGTGGCGTTCTTCACACCATGCGAATGCATGACCCTCTTTGCAGCATCCGCAATGCTTGTCACGATTGCTCATTCCCCACCCCTTCCCAGAATGACCGCAGTGATCAGGAAGAACGCGCAGAAACAGCAGCAGCCGAAGAGGACGAACACCACGCAATGGAGGGTTTCGAGGGTCATTGTTTTTCCTCCAGTGCGCAAATCTTTTTGAAGTCCTCGCGAGGCACGAACCAGTTGTCATCGATGATGTTCCCGATTCCCTCGATCCTTCCATCGAGCGACTTGACCCGAATGGACACGCCAACCAGATCCGACCACTTGGAAACGCCAGCAACCTGCATCACGCGCATGATCCAATGGCCTGCAACAACGCTGTCCGCCTTGTAGTGTTTCCAATCGTCCGGGAGGTGAAGCGTGTATCCACCGAAACCTTGATGGTATCCCTTGAATTTCAGCATGAGGAACGATGACAGAAACCCATGTTCCTCGATGGATATGTTCGCGCTCTCGATGATCGCGTTCGAAATTTGAAACTCGCTCACGATGCCACCTCCTTCACCCAAGGCTGGCGCTCTCCGAGATCACGCTCAAGCGAGCACAAGTCACGCTCAACGGCCGCGCAGCGCGGGCAGATTCCATGACTGATGGTCAGCTCGCTTTTGTGAAGTCGAAGCACAACAGGCTGCTTCGTATAGGTTCCGTCGGGCATCCGAACTCTGCGGCACCACGCACACTGAGAGATGAAGTTTGCAGAATTCATTCCGCCACCTCCTTACTTGCGCACGCTGGGCACTTCGTCAGATCGTGCCGGTTGGTGTTGATGTAGACCGGCCCAGTGCTCCACCTGTCCGAAAGCTTGCCCCTGTAGCACGTCGGGCAATGCTTCGGCTTCGCGGGCAAATCCACAGCCGACACCAAGCATTGATTCCCGCGCTTGAAACAGTTGATGAATGTGAGCTGGTCAACCGCATCATTCAGATCAAGCCACATGGCAGCACTTGCGCCACCATTCGGAAGAACCTGCACCCAGTGCGGTGCCGGTGGTGGAACGTTGTGCACCTGGGCACCGATGTTGTTTTCGAGTAGATCGTTTACACTCATAGCTCAAAACAGTTCAGTGTCCTTGCCCGCTGGTTTTCCTCCGTGGCACTTCTTCCACCTGCGTCCAGATCCACAAATGCACTTTGCGTTTCTAGTCATCGGCTTACCTCCGACGCGCTTCATGGCAACGCTGCTATCTTTGTATGGGCCGTGTTTTACATGTTAGTATTGAGTTTTCATTTTGCTTTCTCTCCTTTGGCTTGTTTGAATAGTGAGTTGTTGGACTTCCTCCATCCCGGAGCAATCACACCATACAAAGCGCGCCGCTCCTTCTTGCGCTGGAGGCAACCAGTGCACGTCTTGAACTGGCCAGCATGGGGCTTCTTGCAACGGGGGCATTTCATGCCACCCTCCATACGCGATACATTTGACCTTCAACCTTTCGGACACTGAACTTGCGCCCAAGTCGCTTCCCAATCGGATGAACGCGGTCGTGAATGATCTCGCCGATCTCAGCCAGAAATGACTGGCCAACTTCCATTTCAAACAACGTCTGTCCAAGTTTCGTTCTGCGCGTGGGCATGCTGATTCCTTTTTCGAGTTTGTAGGTTGATTTCACCTTAGCCGGTGGCGCTGGTGGCCATGGGAATGGCGCAACTTCTTTTGATGTGGGGCGGGTCATGTGGGCTACTCCTTCATCTTCAGAAATTCCAAACACTGAGCAGCGTCCACTTTGGAGTTCTGAACAGTCACAGCCGTTGCGATTCTGTCTTGAGCCTTCTTGGATGTAACCCAAGCCAGCATTCCGTTCGCAGTGGTTGCCTTGTGCGCCTCTGGCGTCATCTGATCCGCTGGAATCGTTCCCAGCTTTTTCAATTCGCGCTTCGCCAGCCTGTATGTGCGGCGTGGTGAGCTTTGAGCGTGCGAGCTGACCTCTTCATTTGTCATGCGGTAGGACTCGCTCCCATTCCTGCGGCCGATAACCACTTGAAACTCATTCAGTGCATACCTCGCGGCGGTCCCGTGAATGTGCATTGCGGCTCGGATGTCGCGCCCAATGTGGGATGATATCGCGCCGTCGGTGATTCCTTCCCCTGGCTTCAATGTGCCGTAAAGCTTGCCTAGCTTCTCGGCTTCCATGCTGCGGGCGGTGATGATGGGTGTTGTCATGTGATATGTGATTTAGTGTCTTGTCGTGTCGTTTCGTGTTATCATGTGCTGTCACGTGAATTGCCTTGTTTTGGTATGACTTGCCGTGACTTCAGTTGCCGTGGTGTGATGAAATTATGCCTGCACCGTGAACCGCCCATTTGTTCCCCCTTTTTCCGGGCGGTATTGGTGAATCCCGATAAATGTCCCTGCGGCCTCTACGTGACGCACCAAAACTTCCTTGGTGATGATGTCGTCCAGGATGTAAACACGCAGCTTGCCGGACCATTTAGGGAACTGTGGAAAGTGTTTTATCACCTTGGTTCCGCCGTTCTTCTGACCGGTAGATGAAACCAATAGTGTCTTCTTTGTGGCGTCCTTGATGTTCCAGCCAATAGGAACGTCATCAATGATCATGATCCCGCAATCGAACTTCTTGGCGTAGGTTTTATTCCCTTGGCCTGAAATCTTGTCATTCAGGTATCGAGCCGCTGCACTGATCGCAAACTTGAATGCGGCAGCCGGTATGAACACGTCTCCCGACTCGGTAGTGTGTGCCTTATTCCGCCAAGTTTTCTCCTCCCAAGATTCATGCTTATTCATGTCTCCCTCGGGCTTAAAGTCTTTGGGCATTGGATTGTAGCGAGACATTGTAAGCGGTGAGCCAGGTGCGGATTCTAATTTCAGATCGTGGAATTTCATAAGTGTTGTGATGTGGAGTGATGTGGTTTGGTGTGCTGTGTATTGCAGTGAAGGGCGGTCGTGTGACTTGTATTGGCGTGTTGTGGAGAAAAATTGTTAATTGGAGATGGGTAAAGGAATGATGTGTTGTGGTGTGAGGTGGTGTGTCGTGGAATGGAGTGATTTGGGTTGACGTGCTTTGGAGTGCAGTGATGGAAATTTAATTAAATCCCCTCTCCTTTGAGTTCATCCACCGCGTGAGATCGTCGGGGTGGATTCGCCTTGTTCCGGGCTTCGGCTCGTGAAATCGAATCTCACCACGATTCAAAGCTTCGGTGATTTGCCTGCGAGACAGACCGGAGGCGCGTGATGCCGCACTGATCGAAAGGCGCTTCATCGCTTGTCCCTAAGTTTTGCAAGGCCAGCCCTGAGCCCTGCGTTGATCACCAAAGATGCGTTGGGAACGTGCTTCAGCGCTGCATCCAGAAGCTTCTGAACGTCATCATCAGCCCAGAACGAATGCTTGCCTCCCTTTTTCCCTCTCGGGCACTTCCTGAATTCCAACCGTGTTCCGTTGTCCATGTCCCCGTTATCGGACATGTCGGACATGTCTGCAATAAAAAAGTTTGCTTTGCTCTCTGAATTGTCGGACAAAGTAACAGTCCGATAAGGACTGTATTGCAAAATTGCTTATGAAAAAAAGTTTAAGGAAACACAGCTTCTACGCTGAAGCGGACCTTCAAAGCGCTCTTGACTCGCTCCTTGAGAACGAGCCTGCCAGAGCGAAAAGTAGAGTCATCAACATGCTACTTCGCGCTGGAATGCCTGAAGTAATTAAGGAAATTCACGCTCAGAGGCGGAAGGAAGTGGAAAAACTGGATGCACTCGCAAAGCAGCACGGAGGCAAAGCAAAGTGAATGCGTGCGGATGGATTCCTTCATCTCGTGAGATTTCCAAAATCTCCCTTTGTCTGAATTCCTCCAAAACGTCGAACGCTTCTTTTCCATGCGCCATCTCCTTGGCTCCAAATCCCATCCATGAGGCTCCTTGGGATTTCATTGTTGGAAGTATAGGTGAAGGGTAGGACAAAGAGCGTCCAAGGTTGTTTCAAAAAAGTTTAGGCACCAAAAGGACACCAAGAGTTTTCATTGACGCAAACGATTGATTTTCAAACTTTCTGGCATCATTCGAATCCATGCCGGACAGCCAATAGAATTCCAATAAACCAAGGATTTATTGGGGTTTTTCAAAAATCCAATCACGTCCAGATTGCTCAAATTGTCCAAACTGATCACGAAAAGGACACCGAAAGGACACCATGAAACCCCGAAAGCTTGTAAAGAACGGGAAGCCGTGTTGGTTGATCCAATGGACTGAGGACGGAAAAAGGAAAAGGAGATTCTTCGACACCCAAAAAGATGCCGACGCTGAGGCGCGAAAGATCGAGCGCGACAAGGGCAGGGTGGGCCAGTCTTGGGCAACCGTCTCGGATGCCGCAAGAGTTGAGATGATGACCGCTTGGGAGCGTGCTCAGAGGGGAAGCTACAAGCTGTCCGAGGCGTGCGATTCATTTGAACGGTCACAGCCGCGATTCCACACAAACCCGGAGCCGCTATCAAAGGCAATAGAGGCATACATTGCGGCCAAGGAAAAGCAGAACCTGAAGCCCTACACGCTAGAGCTTTTGCGCCCGTGCCTTCGCCGATTCATGTTCAGCCTTGGGGAATGTGCGGTGCACGCCGTGGATGTTCATGATGTGGAGGCATACCTTGAAAGGCTTGGGGGGGCACCCAAAAGTCAAGTGACCTGGATCAGCCAGCTTGCGGGATTCTTTTCATGGGCTCGCGTTCGTGGATACTGCAACCAGAACCCATGCGAACACGTAGCAAAGCCAATAGTGATCCGTGGAACCCCTGAGATTCTTACCGTTGATCAATGCCGGGCTCTTATGGATTCCGCTTTGACTCATCGCCCGAAGATGGTGCCCCTGATCGCGCTTTGCCTGTTTGGTGGATTGAGAACGGGGGAGGCAAAGGCAACACCGTGGAGCCGGTTGAGCATGGAGGCTGGCCACATAACCGTGGACGAATCCACTGCCAAAACGCGCCGCCGCCGCATTGTTCCAATGTCTGAGAATCTCAGGCAATGGCTTTCGCTTGGGGGTGATTTGCCGTGTGAAGGCCGGGTTGATTATGATGTAACACTGATCCGCCAGCTGGCTGGGATTTCTGACTGGCCAAGGAACGTAATGCGCCATTCGTTTTGCTCGTATCACTTGGCCATGCACGGATCAGCCTCCCATACCGCGCTTGCCGCTGGACACTCTGAGGTGATGCTTTTCAGGCATTACCGGGAACTTGTCACGATTGACGAAGCGAAAAAATTCTGGTCTATAACACCAAAGCAAAAGGAGAACACACAATGAAAATCACGATCCTAATTCTGGCGCTTGTAATGCTCGTTGGCTGCGCAACACCCCCACCCGAAAAGGTGGCCGCGCTCGACTATGGAGAATTGCCAGCTGATTGGCAGCAACTGACAATCGACTCATACAAGCGAACTCTGAAAGATCCAGACTCTGCAAAGTTCTATTTTGAGCGTGCACCATTCAAAGGAT
>ERZ724522.642-NODE-642-length-21325-cov-42.772308_pt1 | contig 21325 bp, 42 predicted proteins | sample MGYA00376055_ERZ724522 | MGnify/ENA primary metagenome ERZ724522 (study PRJEB28724, sample SAMN07190884) | wastewater metagenome | isolation source: effluent of sewage treatment plant in Hong Hong | place: Hong Kong | collected 2016-03-17 ...
GGAACAACAAAGACCCGTTCTTTGACCGCGACCTGAACAATTTCCGATTGCTGCGTTATGACCATCGTTTTGGTAAGCCAGAAGTGGTCGAGTAAGTCGAGTATGTCCTTCCATTCGCTGGGGAAGTCGTACTTCAGAATAGAGACGGCGTGCTCTCGCTCCTCAATCGTGAACTTCTCACGCAAATTCGCCGGTATTCTGACTAGGCCCATGGTGGGCCATCATACCAACTTGCAACTGGTCGCCAAACTGCCAACACTTAATGCACCAGCGCCAAAGTGGGAGTATTATCAATGTCGGAAATTTGTACGGCAAGAGTAAGATTGGATTTTTGATGCAGCGTTACTTCTGATAGATCGTGTCATGGGACCCGAACCGACCGGGGGGCGTGGTTCGAAAATCCGACCCCTTGGGGCCCCTCTGTCTCAATCCACCTCAACTGCACCGCGGCGTCGTCCTTCGATCGACCTCGGCGCTGCCTCGTCGTCGCTCGACCTTGCCCGATCAGCTGCCCAATGAGGTCGATGGTACGATGGGGGCCGACCGTACCAGGAGCGGAATCGAGGTTTTGGGGAGTCGACTCGACGTTTTCGCGATCTGCAAACGGTGTTTTGGGCGGATCGGCGGCAATGTTTTTGGCTACGGCCGGTTTTGTGGTGCGGCGAGGCCGAAATCCTCCCGCCCCTCCTGCGGGATCGAGGGAAAATTTTGGGGTTTTGTCGATCGGGGCTCGCAAAACTGCCGAATCGAGATAACTGATAGGCCGCATCCCCTCCTTAAAATCCACTTTTTGCGTCTCGGCTCTGTCTCGGCTAGATCGTCGGCTCTGTCGTTGAGTTGATCGTCGGGTTGATCGTTGGCTCGACCTCGACTTGGGTTCGGGGTTGGGTTCGGGTTTGTCGGGCTGGTTTTTGGGGCGAGAAAATACGTGGGAAAGCTGCGCGAGGGGGTCGTGACGGTAGCTGGGTAGTGGCGCTACGGGGAGCGCTATGGGAGCGCGCTGGGAAAATTTTTGTGATGGGGGTTGACTAGTATTACCGATGTCGGTAATATGGCGGTGGGAGCGGGGTCTTAGTGAAACCGCGAGGGTGAGTTGGGGTGAGTTTGGGTGAGTGAAAGCGAGGGATTACGATGAAAACTATTGAGTTTCCGAGCGCGATCGGCACAGCAGCAGATACAGAGAATGGGCGGTACGGCATCGACTCTGTACTGGTGTCGAAGAGCACGGCCTGCGCAACGGACGGACGAATTGCGGCCGTAACAGCTGTTACAACGACTGGCTTCGACGAAAGTGAGACGCGGATTGCGATGATTCCGCCGTGCATTAGACCGAAATCGTTGGCCGACGCGAAAGCGATCTATCGCAGCAATGGCGACCCGGCGCGGGTATCTCGGCAACGTCGCGGCAAGCCAACGTGTGAAGAAGCAGAGGCGACGCTAGCGCGTTGGCCGAAGATCCAGGAATGCCTGCCCGTCATGGAACCGCTGGACTTGCTGGCCGTGGTGAAACTGGACGCAAACAAGCTGCTGGAACTGGCCAAGGCGCTGACCGACCCGAAGGCGACGCGCAATGCAGTATACCTGCTGATTCCGCACGACACCGAGCGCACCATTGGCGTGGTTGCCGGCGATGAATCGCTTGGAATAACGCAAGGCATCGGGGCAATTTCGCCAATGCCGCGAGACAAGAGTACCAAGGCGGAGGATATACGCGAATACTACGAGAGGCGACGCAAGGAAGTGGTGACGGAGATCGGGCAGGCGGTCGAAGCATGGAACCAAGTTGTGGCGACGACGGGAAACGCCAGCGCGTGACCGCTCTTCCGTCCTGCCGCGTATGGTGTGTAAGCGGCAGGCCGGGGATAGCGGCCAGCGTGGTGCTCGGCGCTCACTAATCATTGAAAGCGAGGGTTTGCGATGACACGTTACTGCGACTGGTGCGGGCAACGATTCGAGCCGAAGTGGGATCAGCAACGGTTTTGCGACAACCGCTGCACGATCGACCACCTGGAATTCGAGGAGCAATGCGACGAACTGGAGGCCGTCGAGCGGTTCCAGGTCGACGGAGACATTAGCGGGTTTTGGGAGGAAGGCAGCGACGATACACAGCTGATACGGGAGCTGGTCGGCGACGGGTACGATTACGACGAAATCGGCGGGGAGGGCTGAGCGATGTTGGCGGCGAAGGCGAAGGCGAAGGCGAAGCAAAAGCGGGTGCTCCTCCCGCGAGTGAAGTGGACCGAGAGCGAACCGACAGCGCACGGCAATCGGCGGTGGGTTAGCCGCGACGGCATGTTTATGCTGGTGTGCTCGGAGCAGTTCGACGGGATCGTGCTGCCGAGGTTGTGGGTGCTGTGGCAATGGATTCGGGGCGGGTGGACGAAGGTGGGCGAGCGGCGCGGCCGGGTGGCGATCGAGAAGATCGCACGGAAACGCGCGGCGCAACTGGAAGAAAGCGAGGAGTGAGGAGTAAAATAATTTAGTTGACAGGCATCAACCACACTGTATAATGAGCGCAGAGGCGAGCAACTGAGACTCGCCGGCCGAAAAAAGGACAGGTGAATAATAAGATGGCAACCGAAATTAAGATCAGCGACTACGACGCCAGCCGCGTACCGCAAATTATGCAGGCCCGTCACAACATGGGAGCGAAAATGCCTACGTTTACCAAATTTCGGGCTCACACACACGTTTCTCACGAGGGTGGTGGTGGGGTCAGCTTCCCGCTGGAAGGCAAGATTAACGACGACTCGTTGGCCATGTTGGCCAATAACGGGACCACGCCAAGTGCGCGGAACCGTGAGCTGCTCAAGGCGGAGATTACGCGAATCCGACAAGCGCTGGAATCAGGAAAAACTGTGGCCACCAAAACAGCCACAATTGAGCCGTTGGCTGGCTAGCCGAACTACCGCCAGGCAGTGATTGCCGCAGCAACTTAACACACGCGGCGCGAGCCGCACAACAAGGGAGATTGAGATATGAACGCATGCGTAGACACGCGCAACACCAAGGTGTTTCTCGTTTTTCACCCCGTCGGACTGCTGTGCAAAGCGTGGACGGAGGCGACCGACGAGCCAGTCTCGGAGTTCGCCAACACGACTCGCCGCGGCTGCGGCGGCGACACTTATACGATCGCACGCGTGGTCGCAAAACAAGAATCCTTCGCCCCGCGCTACTATCTGACGCGCGAGGAGACTGCGGATTTAGCGCTCTATAGCGCTGCTGTGCACGCCCAGCAGGAAGTGCGCGGTGGAATTGCTTGTCGGCAGGCGATCAAGCGATCCCACGTCTGGCAGAATCTGTGCTCGTGGGTCAAGGTGCGGGATCGTAATTTCGCTCACGTCGTGCCACTACTTGGCGGCGCTGGCTGGTGGCGGCGCGGCATCAGCGGCAACAAGGTTTTGTGCGAGCTGGCCGCGCTGATCCGCTGCCTAGATCGCTGCGACGAAAGCGATACGTCGCCTTTCGCGGACGCCGATAACGGGCAAGAGGAGTGTGATCGCACTTGTACCACCTAACCCTCCTCACTGGCCACACACGCGAGAGCCCACGCAGCGAGGTCGCGGACCACGTAATCGACGTGCTGCGGCCGTGGCTCGCGCCGGGGACGCACCCGATTACGCAGGTGCCTGGCGGCTACTCGCTCGTGGTGCCGGTGGTCGAGCGCGGCTACTTGGCCACGGTGCAGCAAGGGCGCGTGCCGATCGCTTCAATCGGTGTCGCGGCGGACGAGGGCGAGGCGGAGATTATTTGGCCGGCGCTCGTCGAGTTGCAGCGGGCGGTGGCCGAGCAGGTGGCCACGCGACCGACTACCACGCCGTGGTGCGCGGTCGCACTGTTGGTTGTGTCGCCGGCCACCAGCGACTGGCTGGGCGACTTCGCGCGGTGTTTGGCGTGGACGTATTTGAGCGCGTAACGACAATCAAGGATCGCCGCAAATGACCCCCAATCTCCTCACCGTGACGCAAGTGGCCGACCGACTCGGCGTGTCGCGCGCGTGCGTGCATCAATGGATCGACGAGCGGCGGATGCGCGTGGCGCTCACGCTCGCCAACGGCCAAAAACTCATCGCCGTGCGGGACGCGGTGAAGCCGGACGAGCTGCCACGCGGACCACGGCCGCGCAGGCGACCATAAATCAACGTGTGACCTCTCGCATCCGCGCCGCTGCTGGTGGGCGGCGCGGTTCGAGCGGCCAGCGTGAACGCAGGTCTGGGTAACTCCACTCATTGAAAGCGAGGGTGTGGGAATGACGAATCAACGAAATCGGGTTGTCGTGATTGTCGAAGGCGGCGTTGTGCAGGACGTGTACCTTCCGGACCTGAGCGGCAACTGGGAGGTTATTGATTATGACGACCTCAGTGAGACGATGGCGCGTGACGAGGCAACCAAAGCGGCAATGCAGCGACTGGCTGAATTGGGATACGGCGACCATTGCGACGAGCCCGATGGGCCGTATCAAGATCCCAATGAGTTGGTGTGGGCCTGCCCGACATGCAAGAGCGTTCGTGTGCTGGACCAAGCCTGGGTCGATCCCAATACGGACGAGGTTTCCGACACATGCGATCGTTACCGGTGGTGCAACGCCTGCGAAGAGGACGGCAACGACGGCGAGCACAAATATCTTGAGCAAATGAAACGCAGCGAAACGCGCGAGTGGCAGGAGAAGCACGCGAGTGCAGCGAAATAATCACGACTCCCTCGCAGCCGGCCGTGGCGTGTGCTCGGCGCGTGCGTCGCGACCGGCGCGAGGTAGCCCTGGTAAACGAGATGACCCGAAAGCGCCGCAAACGCAAACGATACCCGCACAAGCCCGCGAAGCTGCGACCGCCGCAGCCGCCGGGCCTGTTGAACGTGAAGTACCAGCGCGAGCGCCGCCACTGGCGGCAGGTGGACCTAGCCAGACACAGCGGCGTGAAGCTGGCGACCATCCTGAGCATCGAGCAGGGCAAGACGATCGACCCGAAGTTGAGCACGCTGATTAAGTTGGCCAGAGCGTTCGGAGTACCGCTCGGCGTGCTGGTGGGGATTGAAGAACCAACGGAGGTGTGAGGTGCAGGCGAGATTCCGGAAATTTGCGATAGGCAGCCACCGGGGAGAAACGTACGTCGTGGACTGCGGCGAAGAAGGGCCGGCGACGGCGACAGTGCGGAAATACGTGACGGACGTGGTGCTGGAGTTTTTGGGGACGATCGAGCCGACGGACGTGTACGGCATTGCCGAGGTGGATGATGCAGACACAGGCGGTCGGACGATAGTGGTTTACTACTGGCGGAAATAGATCGAAGCCGGCGCGAAAAGGACCGCCAGACCGCCAACAGGAAATACCTATGACGCAAGCCATTATCTACGCGCGGTTTTCTCCGAGGAGGCACGCTGCCGAGTGTCAAAGCATTGAAACCCAGGTGGACCTGTGCGAGCGTTATTGCCGGGACCGGGGATACAAATTCGGTGAGCATCCATTCGCCACATTCACCGACACGGCGATTAGCGGCGGCAGTTTCAAGCGGCCTGGGCTGTGGAGCGCCATCAAGGCCCTGAAACGGGGCTGGGTGCTGGTCGCCTATTCGTCGTCCCGGCTCGCTAGAAACGTCCTGCTGAGCGAGTTGATCTACGAGAAGGTAAATAAGCGGGGTGCGTTCGTCGAGCTTGTGGACGAGGGCGGTCGGGTGAAAATGGACCCCATGAGCGTCTGCATGAGGCAGGTCCGGGCAGCATTCGACGAACTCGACCGGCGAATGATCGGCAAGCGAACGAGCGACGCGGCCCGGCGTCTGCAATCGAACAACGTGGCGGTGAGCAAGATCCCGCCGTACGGGAAGCGCGAGGCGGCGGCTGTAGAGGTCGTGAAGGGCGGACGCAAGGTGATGCAGCGGACGTGGGAGGATGACCCAGAGGAACAGGCGGCAATTAACGAGATCATGCACATGCGCAGGGCAGGCGCGGGACTGAGGCAGATCGCGGCTCAGCTGAAAGAGGCTGGCATACCACCACGCGGCAAGTCGTGGAGTCACGTTACGGTAGCGAGAATCCTTGAGCGAGAGGGAATGTAGCTATGGAAATCGAATTCAAGCGCGCAAAGCGAATGCGAATCGAGGAGTTCGCTGATAAGCACGACCTGAAGATGGAGATTGGCGAACGGCAACAGTATCTATGCGGAAACGACGAAATGCGGTTCTGGGCCAGATTCAAGGGAGTAGAAGCCAAAGACTACGAATCTTCCTGTATTTTGAGTGGAGAGCACGGCAATGGGCGCACGCCGGAGGCCGCGATCAACAACTACGCAACGAAAATCACCGGGAAGCTGCTGGTAGTCGATGCGAAGACAGACGGCGAGCGGAAGATTTGGGTCGATTGCGACTTGCTCCCGACGGCCCTGGAATTGACGCAAACCCGTAGAGAAAAGTGAGCCGCCGCCCGGTTCGCCTGGGAGGAGATGCAGGCTGGGCGAACACTGAGAGGAGAGTGGGGGGCGGCGGCTCGGGAGGACGGCTACTTTTCTTCGGCCGCTCCGATTCGGCTGTCGATGCGGGTAAGAATCTTTTCCAGGCGGTTGGTTGATTCCGTGTTTCGGTCTGTGGCCGCCGTGCTCTTTTGGATCGTCGGAATCATTTGCTCCCGTTCCCACTCGACCGTATCGTTCGCCCACTTGAACAAGAGGAAGAACGCCACGGTCACGACGCCTAAGGTTTGCACGGCACTCACCCACCACGGAGAGCGGTTTTCGTTTTGAGCCATCATCTGCCCCTCTTCTAGCTGGCCGACAATTTTCTCCGCGGCCTGGTTTGCGTTGCATGTGTTCATGTGATGTCGTCCCTGCTTAGCAGCTGATTGGCGTGGTCGGCGGTGGTCAGGGCGGTTGCTAATTTCTGCCCCCAGTCTTCGGGCGATACGTTGTCGGGTCGTGTGCTGTCGCGGGCTACTCGGTGCAGGTCGTACGTGGCCGCGATGAGCCTGCGGACAGCAGTCGCTTCGCTGGGGCTCATCATCCGCCGTCCTTACCGATCATCACGAAAAACTTAATCACCCCCACTGCCACGACAGAGCCAGTGATGTAGCCGGCCAGGAAGATGGCAATAGCAGCGATCATTTACACTCAAACACTTTCCCACACTTCGGGCACGTGGCCTCAATCTTCTCGGCACTGCAATCGCAGTTGCACTTAACGACCTTTCCGCACTCAGGGCAGTTGCAACGGCGAACGCATCCGACTTCCTGTGGCTTTTCCATCGTCGTCTCCAAACAGTTTGGCCAGCAGGACTCGCGGACTGCTGGGGACAATAAACGCCCTTCCCCACTGATCGGCTTGCGGGTCGTAGATCAGGCCGGCTGGGGTGCGTGTCACCTTGTACTCGTTCGCCAATTGCTGGTCGCGATTCACGAACACTTGATGCACCACGTACTCGCGCGTCACCGTGTCCATGCACGCCTGGTCTGCAAGTGCGCCGTGGGCCAAGCCTTCGCAGGCCGGGCATTGATCATCGTTGCGGGTGAAGATGACGAAGAGCTTGCGGCCAGTTTCGCGGGCCGTGGCTTTCGCTTGGTCGAGTGCGGACTGTTTCGGTGGTTCAGCCTGCCGTGGTGGCTCGCACTGGCATTCGCGGCGGGCTTCCAGGGTCTCGATGCGGCGAAGAATATCGGGGTCGGTCTGCGGCAGCGGGCAGGATTTCGGCGCGGAGTTGAGTTGTTCTAGCTGCCCCTTCAGCGTCTCTACGGCTTGGCGGAGGTGCTGGATATCACGCTGTGATTCGCTCGCGACACTGCCGAGGCCGTCCAACTCGGCGCCAAGGTCGCGAGCCGGGACAACGACCGATTGCTCGGGCGCCGTCGCGGCGGGTTGCGGGTCTTCGAGGCACTGCTCTGGTTCGGCTGCCGGACAACCGAACTTCACGGCCAGCCCAGCAACGATCAGCAAGCCCAGGAAGGCCACGAGTGTTTTGTTGGCGTTGTCGTTCATATTTTGCTCGCTGTTGCTACGCGGGGGGCCAGCATCCCATCGGGGACGGCCTTGCCGCCTTCGAGGATGCCCGTGCCGTTCTCGCTCCAACCGTCGCCCCAACTGTTCCAGATACGAGTGCGAAACGGCTTGATGGAAACAAGGTCGAGGGTGCAGACAGAGTGCCCCCACCAGTTAAAATCACTCACCACCGGAATGCCCGACAGCAAGCACGTCACAAGCTGTGCTTTGTTGCCGGGTTCCATGTCCATCCACTCCGTGATGCGATGGAGCTTGGCGTTCTCCCATGTTCGCGGGTTGTCGTTGTCCCGCTTCATGCTCTTCTGCGGCCAGAACTCCGAGGTGGGAATGCCGCGCTCGGCCATGAACTCGACGCCCTGCGAACCCCAGCCGCCCTGGTCACGGAATCCCTTGATGATGCAGGCGACGGCGAAGGCGCTCAGGTCGGCGTACGGCTGGCCTTGCATGGCCCGCACGATGAGATGGGCGGATGTGCCGCTGTGCGCCCAGCAGTAGCCCTTGCCGTTTTGATCGCGCGACGGCATTGGCTGGCCGTTCATGCCGCGGTTTCGCACGTCTGATAGCTGGGCCTTGGCAGCCCTTTGTGCTGCTAGTCGCTCTTCCCATTCGCTTTCTGGAATCAGCGGCAAGTCGAATGGCTTGGCGCAGGCCATGTAGCCGACGGGGCATTGGCTGTAATCACGAGGAATCAAGCCGCGAACCTTTATTTCGCCGTCCACAACTGGCGAAACGAAGTCGTTGTAGTTGCTGTCGTTGATGATAATTTCAGCCATCGCTCACTCGTATTTCTTGAGCAGGTCCAGCAGTTCATCGACGCTCGGTGGCAGCGGCCCCTCGAATCCCTTGCGGCCGTTCGACACGATGAGCCACGGCAGCGAAGTGCGTTTGCGCGCCATCGCGTCCTGCCAATACTTCGTCTCGTTTTCCAGCGGCGTGTCTTTGTCGAAGATGCGCCAGGCTTTCTTGCCGCTGGACTCGTCCGTGCATTTCTCGTTGAGGTAGTCGAACACGATGCCCGACGTTAGTTCCGCCGCTTGTGCCGGCGGCAGTTTCGATCGCTCGGCAGTCTCTTCCACGATGAGCACGCGGAGTCCGCGGCCGATTATCGGCCCGTGCGGTAGTCGCCAATGCAGTCCGTTCTGTGCCAGCTGCGACACACAGAGCACGACCAAGAGCGCGGCGATTTGTTGGTTTTGTCTCATGGCAAAATCGCAATCGGCTCGCTTATCGCCGCCGACTGAAAAATGTCTTGGGGTGTCACGAGCGCCGCATCGCGCGCCCGCACCGGGTCCACGCCACCCGTGCGCATGATCTTGACCACCGCCGCCGAGCAGAACGGAAGCAGCCGATGGAACAGTCGGTCGATGCCGCCGAAGTACGCCAGCTCGCGCAGAATCGGGGCGTGAATGATGGTTTGCACCACGATGCCCCACCAGCCGTACTTCTGGCCCAGCATCGCGTGCGCGGCTTCGTAGACTGATTTGCGGGCGTAGTGGCTGCGGTGACCGGAGGCAAGAGGCGACCAATACCACTGGCCGGGCCAGTGCCGCACTTCGAGCGCCAGCGGGCGCTTGGTGACGCCGACGCCTTCGCACGAGTCGACCACCCAAATGCCGTCATCGTCCACTACGGCGATGCCGGCGTGCGAGACCGGCGAAAACGTGAACACGCGAATCAAGTAGGACCACACCGTGCGGCCACTGAACAAGAGCACGTCACCGGTTCGGATGAGCGGCGCGATGTCGCCGAATCGCGCCACCTTTTCCATTTGCTGGGATGCGAACACCGGCGCGCGGCGGCGTGGCAGGAACGATTGCAGTTCGTCGCCGGCCGAAATCAACGCACTCGCAAACTCGTGCCGCGATGGTCTCGTGGTTTGGCGCTTGCGGTCCTTGAGCCACAGCAGTTTCAGCGCAGCGTAAATGGCCGTCAGCATCGCGCCGACCATTTGCACAATCCACAGGATGGTGGCGGCGCTCAGCATTACTTCGCGGCAGGGGCGGCGGCTTCGGAAACAATGTTCAACAGTGCGGTAACGTGTGTGGCCACTTCGGCCTGCTTTTCGGCAGGCGCGAGTTCCGCAACCTTGCGACCAATCACGGCGAGCCCCAACAGTGTGCCTGCACATTCGAGGTCGTCGCCCATCGCCTTCGCGTCCTGGACGATTCCCAGGCCAGAGAAGATTTCCTTCAGTTTGGCGAGCTTGTCGCTGGCGTCGGCCTTGATGCCGTCGACTGTACTGGTGCCGTCGGCGTTTTTCTTGCGGCCGGAAACAATGATCCAAACAATGGCGGCGAGCGCAATCGCCGGCGTGGCGAACGCGGAGATAGTGGCGGGGTCCATTTAGTGTTCCTTTGCCGAGTCGAGTGTGTGATGAACGAAAGCGCCCACGATCGGGTCAACCAAGTCCGTCATGGCGGAGTCCACGAAGCGTTTGCCGAGTCGCGTCCGCTGCTCCGCGCCGAAGTTCTCCTGAATCCAGTGAACGGCTTCCTGCACTTCTTCGGTGACTTTCTCCTCGCCGAAGATGTGGCCCGTGACCCGGATGTACTTTTCGAGGGCCTTCACGGAGGTTGGTTTGTCGCTCATTGGTAAACCTCGTTGTCGAGATCGAGTAGTTCAGGCGAACCGATGCCGCCGATGCCCCGAGGCGGCCTACCGAAAGCGAGCAGGACCAAACCAATCGCAATCAGGGCGAGCGTATTCATGGGCAACAAAAAAGCGGGTCCGATCTGCGCACGGTTGTGATGCGTGCTGCAAATCGGACCCGCTAGGTGAGCTTGTCAGTCCGTCGTTATTGATTCCGGCGTGTTTCAGCCGGCATGAGTCGCTGTGTGTTATGCCACCCGGCAAGGAGGCTTGTCAAATCGAATTGTTGTCGCTATCGACCAACCCGAGAGCATCGAAGGCACTCCGAAGCTCGTCGACTTGCCGCTCGTCTTTCATGGTGTAAGGGTCGCCCGGGGTATCAATCAGGGAAAGCAAGCCACCCACTGCGAAAATCAGCCGCATGACATCCCGGGTGGAGATAGCCTGCTTGCCGACTTCGCCAGCGGCAATTTGCAGTCCCGTATCGATCCGCTCGCGTTCGGTCGGTTCGTACTTGAACGTGCGATTTTCCATCGGTGGTACGGGTGATTCGTTTTGCATGTTTCACAACAGACTGCCCGGTCTGCCGCCGTGGTTGAGGGCCGTGAACTGACCTAGCTTGTTGATGCGAAAGCGAATTGTTCGTTCGCCCGGCACGCCTGAGCGTTCTTCCGATTCTAGGTAGCGTTCGATGCGATCGCGAATTTCGGGTCGCGTGTACGTCCGTTTCGTTTGGCGGTGGCACCGATCCATGGTGGCCCCTCCTATGTGTTCTCGAGTTTTCGCTCCCGTTGCTTCGTCTCAGGTGACTTGTAACCCATAAATTTCCGGCAGCCGCGGCATGTCATACGGATTCTACCGTCTGCCGCTCGCGACTCAATAAACGTGTGCGGGTCCAGATGGTTGCAGGCGGCGGTTGTCATCCGAGGATGATGGGCGATTCGACCTGCTCGCTGCCTTCGTCCTCAGCTGGATTGCCCGGGACGACCACTTCACCATTGCGGTCGATGATCTTGTGGTGGAAGAGAAACACGTTCGCCGCCTGGATCGCCATGCGGGCCGCGTTGTTGAGGTCGACCATGATCGGCGCCGAAGTGCCGGCCAACTCCTTGTCGAGTTCCTCCTCGTTTTTCACGCCGAACGGGTCCGCCTTCTTCACGAGTTCGTGGGCGGCTTGCGAGCACCGCATCGTGTACTCGTTCGAAACGATCTTCGTGTAGATGTCGAGCGAGGTTTGGAAGTGCATCCCCTGGGCCCGGGCCTGTAGGGCGGCTTCCTGATTCTTCTGTTGGGCTAGGTGGTTTGGGACGGCAAGGTTAGGTGCTGGCATTGCGAGCTATACTCCATTTTTGCTTTGTTCCACCACTTAAACCTTATGGCGTAAGGGCTTATGAATTCTGTTCCACCTCTGTTCCACCCCGGTGGAACACCGTAAGGCCATGCGGCGTAAAAGGTTAAGTGCGGTTTTTTGAGTTTGTTCCACCAAATTTTTGAAGACCACCGCGGAGAGCCTTATACCTGTCTCTGCAACTCTCTATCCCAATCCCTTACGCGCAATATATTACTGGAACAATGGAACAGTGGAACAACATTGGTATATAAGGAGTTACGTAAAGTCGCTTGTTGACACTTGTTCCACCGCGTGACGCGCCGGGGTATTTTGGCGTACCCCATTTTATCTCGGTTATGAGATTTAACAGGATTTGCCAATCTATCTAAGTTTCCTATTGTTCGAGATGGCCCTGGATTCTGTGTTATGCTAGGTCGGTGCAGTTTGCGCAATCGTGTGTATCTTTACTAAGCTAACTCCAATTCGGTCTCGGGTACGTCCTCTGCCTTGTCCGCGTCGAATAGTCGATCGACCACATCGACCGGCACCTCGACCCCCCGGAAGGCCTCGCGCCCGCCCAATCGTTGGCGGGTGCGGGCCGCGTCGGGCATCCGTAAGAGGTATTCGTCGATCCGATGGCCGGCGAAGTCAGTGCGTTCCAACAGACGCGAAACGACCGACGTACAGAAGAAGTAGTATTCGCCATTCTTGACGATGCGAATGCCGTTGCGGCATAGGCTGTCGCGGGCGTCGGAATCGGAGTTCCACCGGCCGAGGAGCACGCTCACACTCGACCGCTTGCCGCCGTCCATCACGATCTCGCTGCCCATGATGGCGTTGAGCAAGTCGTGTTCGTCGCGCGGGGCCTGGGCAGAGAAGTCCCAGGAGCTAAGTATCTCAATCGTCGAGTCCTTGGCCTCTTCGACTGAATGGCCCATCACGCACGAGAGCATGGCGCACGGCAGGGCGAACGACTCGACCGTTCGGCCGGGCACCCCCTCCTTGCGTACTCTCCGTAGCGTCATGGACAGATCCCTCACTTGCCTCCAATGCGTGAGAGCAACGGCCAATAGCCGCATCCCGAGCAGTTGTAACTCCGATTCCACTGGAAGGTCAATATCCCCGCGCTTTTCTGGCGGAATTTCACCAAGGTCGAAAATAATAAACCGGTTGCGGTCGGCCTGGGCTCGCAGCCCAGTGTTGATCGCCCCCATCCACGGCAGATGCTTCAGGCGGAATTTAATGCCCCGCTGGTCGGCCGTACCGCGGATTTCCTCGCCGCCGCGGCTCGAGATGCGAAACATTTCGAAGATCTTTTGCCGATGGGCGTCCTTTTCGAATTCGTCGAGGATGAGAACCTTCGCATGGTGCCGCATGAACTGCCGAATGGCGGCTTCGGTGATCTTCTGGTGATAGAGCGACAGTTTGCCGAAAATGCCCTTGGCCAGAACCTCGTCGAGCAGGTTCGACTTACCCGTGTCGCTTCCGCCGGTGAGGAATACTTGCGGCCGCCAGTGCCATACCGTCTGCAGAAACGTGCAGGCGCAGAGAGCGGTCGCGACGTACGGCGCAGCGGGCTGCTTCCAGTACCACTTATTAAGGAGGTCCACCATCTCGCCGAAGACATGCTGGCACCAAATTGGGTCTTTGGCCTCGTTCAGCAGTCGCGAGAGCACGGCGAAGTCGCACCAATTTTCGCTGGCCGTAGACGTGTCGAGCACGCGGCCTTTGTAGAACGGCACGGACGAATGCTCAAACTGTCCGTCGTGCGTGAGCAGGGCGATTTCCTTCGACTGGACGAGCAGAATCTGCCCCTCACACTCCCAGATGCCGGCGCCGAACTTCTCGTCATCGCGGAATGGCTTGTTCGCCGCTGCCGATGCGATCGCCATCTTGATCGCCTTCAGGTCGTATTTCTCGGGCGGACATTCCCGGCCGTCGTGGACGTACTTCTCAATCACCTCCGGGCCGCACAGCTGGGCCAGTTTCACCACCGTCAGCCGATCGACATCCTGGACGGCGTAACTCTTTCGTGTGATTTCGCTGAATAGTTCAACCTTCTGGGTGCCTTCATGCTCGCCGATGACCGCGAGACCGAGATTGGCGAGCAGGGCGTCGTGGCTCGACATGCTCGCGGTGGGGTCTTCCGGCTCGACGAACGGGAAGGTTGCCGCGAAGTCGAGCATGTCGACATACGTGTGGCCGTCGTTGAGCCACGAGCGCAGATCGTTCTTGCCGCCGTTCGGCCCCAATGGCAGCTGGATGTTGCGGACCTTGCAGCCGACGGCAAGCAGGGCCTTTACCCAGACCATCGCGGCGACCTGCCCCTCGTTCTTCTCGTCGCCGACATCGAACCACAGCCGCACTTCCTTGCCGGCAAAGTGGTGCATCCAGTCGGCCTTGGGGTGGTATGTGCAGGCGCCGGCCGACGTAACGATGTGCTGGCGGTTCTCGACGTCGACGTCCCGCCACTCCTGCAGCACGCTTTGGCAGGCCAGCAGGTCGGTAATGCCCTCGACGACGTTGACCACTTCGGCCGCCGCGATTCGCCGCAAGCCCTCGGTATTCATCAGGCCTGGCTCGCCGCGCGTCATCTTATCCAAATGCGACTCGGGAACATCCTTGCCTTTGAATACGCGAATCGAGCCAGTGGCGTGATTGATCGGTACGCAGTGGTAGCCGGTCGGTTTCTGGTCGAGTAGAAATCCGCCCCACATTGGAAACGCGATCATGTGGTTCGTTTTCTCGGCCGACAGTTTGCGGGGCCACATTGCGTACTGGCCGCCGGCGTCGATGATCGCTCGCGGAGTGACCCCCTTCTTCCACTGGCAAAAACCCTTGGTGGTTGAGTAGGTGAGGTCCGAGAACCGAAAGTCATCTTCGACGAACTGGATGTCGTCGCCGCCGGGAAGTTCGACGCCGGCGACGTGGGCATAGTGGTTGCGGGCCGCCCGCCAGTCGGGAAACTTGCCAACCTTGGCCGCGAAGTCGAATAGCCCCATCGTGTCGCCGCGGAAGTCCTTGTAGCGACCGAGCATGGCTCCGTCAGCTACACAGATCCCGGCGGACGGCGTACGGTCCTCGACGCCAAACGAGCGGGCCTCGATCCAGCCCTTTGAGGATGGCTGGCGACCACAGACATCCAGGCCCAGAGTGCGATATTCGTCCGGCAGATTGAGCTTGAGCAGGATTTCGCGCGTGCAGTCAATCCATTTTTGTTTCTCGGCCATCCAATGGCTCCCGTAAATCGTGGTCGAATTTACCCCAGCGTTTCTGCCAAACGCCTTTCTCGTCGCGGTAGCCTACCTCGCGTATCCTGCGGGTGGCTTCGGCGATCTCTTCGGGTGTTGGCTCATACGGCTCGTTGTGGTTCTTGCGGCGGGGCATGAATGGCGGCCTCCTTGCCGGCGAGCTTCTTGCGTTCCTGTTCGTCTAGCCAAAATCCTTGCAGCATCCTCATTGTCGCCCGCTCCGCCTCGTTCTTCGTCGGGCAGAAAATAAACGGCACTCGGTACCGCACCATCCACCGGATGTACGACCGGTAGAAGCTCTTGAATGAGAATTTAGTGTGCTCGGGCGGGTCGGTTTGGCATGAGCCAAGCGTCGCCTCGACGACGACCGCCGCAAAGTCCATCGACCGCATTCGCTCCAGTTCGCGCTCGAATCGGTCGCGGCCTTGCGAGAAGGTGGAAAAGCAGTCGGCTTTGCTCTTCCGCTCGATTGCGATTCGGTCCTCGTAGCCTTTGAGCGAGTAGTCGCCTGTTTGCAGCGTACCGATCTCGATCGGAATTACGAGCGGCGCATACCTCTTGTCCGCGTCGGCCTTGAATCCCCGAAAGTCGTAACCAGCCTGCTCGCGGGTATCGATAACGATTGTGAAGGGGGCGAGAACGTAATCCATTACTGAGGGTCTTTATTATTTACGTGGTGGCTCGGTTAGTGCGGGCATTCGCATTCCCTCACATACTGCTTTGCGGCAGCCTTTATTGCCTCTGGTTTGGTGCATGGGATCTTGGCAAACACCATCGACTCAATGAAGTTTGTCGCAGCGCGGTCGAGGCTGTTTTTGTTAAATCCTCTCGACAAAAGCTGCTTGCGAATGTCTTCTCGCTGCGTTTCCCATCCGGCTCGAATTGATGCGTCGCTCAACATAGGCCGTCCCATGCGTTCAATCCTCTCCCTCACTTCCCAAACGGGTTTGGTTCGAGCAGGCGAGTGAAACGCGGAGCCTGCTCGCCTGGATAGTGCAACGAGTAAAGGTCGGCATCGGTCAAATCGCCGTCGTCCCACCATGCCATGTATTTTCCTTGGTGCCTTACAAACTCATATAGCCGTCCGTTGCTGCACCACCACCAACCTTCCGATTCAGGCCACGGCAGCACCGGGCGAAACACTTCACACTCGCACTCTTCCTCGACGCACGACTCGCTCATCTGGCCGTCGAGATCCCAGGTGTGGTCGTGGCCACAGATACAGGTCGCCAATTCGCGTTCTGCTGGGTCAGGCATCTTGCTTCCTCACTTTCTCCGCCAGCTCGGGCAGCGTCGGGGCGGCGAACCGCACGACTGCCCTATCGGTATATATTCGCAATTCGCAACGCCTGTTTTGCGGGAGTCCAACCACAGAAGCCCGCAAGTCATCCAGGTAAATATCACAATTCGGATGGCGGGCCTCTGCCCATGCGATTAGATCGTTCGCAATCACATCCTCCGCGCTCGGCTCGGCGAGGCGCGCGGCGATAGCGCCGTACATGGCGGCGCTGTCGGCACATAACTTGGCCTGCCACCCATCGTAGGCTAAATGCCGGCTTTGGTTCGCTCGCTGGTATCTCTCTTGTTCCTCGCACCACTCAATCATCTGCTCGCGTGTGATCTCGCTCATAGCTGGGCCTCCGTGATGCCGCAGGGCGTGGTGAATCCGTCGCCGTATCGCCAGTCAGATGCCAGAGCCAAGTACCCAAGTTTGCGGCCGGTCGCCGTGACCGCCCACTGCCAGCCCACAGCTTCAATCGTTTCTGTTTCTGGCTCACCCGACATCCGCATCACCCGCTCTCCAATCAGGTGCTTTGCCTCATCGACGCCTTGGTACGCTCGCACCTTTGGACGCGGCGGTGAGAGGGGGATAAGAGAATCCGGTAGTGAGTCGATGCGAGTGCCTGGGTCGTCAGATTTGTGAAGCAACACGGCCTTGCCTTGGTGGCTGATGAAATACACCACCCACTCAGTAAACTGCCCATAGCCTCTGACTCGCACGTGCTTCCCCACAAATGGCACGCAACTCTCATCGCTGAGTGCGGCGAAGGAGCCAGTTTGCAGAAAGCAACTGATGCAGAGGTCGAGGGCTTTCAGGCCGGGGGCGTCCCAGCCGCCGGATGAGTACACAACGGGAGTCCAAACTCCGTCTCTAATCTGCACCGTGTAGCAGTTTGAGTAATTCCCGTCGTACCTGATTTGCACTTCGTTCTCACTCACCAGATTAATTCGTGCGTGCATGTTAGTCCTTTCGTTTGGCGGCTTGAATGATGGAGTCGATTGCCGGCCCGTATCCTGAATACCGATAAAGTTGCAGCAGGTGAACGATGCGCAGGGCCTCCGCGTCGTCTCCGTCTCGATGCTCGCGGTGGCAAATGTCCTTTAGCATCTGCATCAACCATTGGTCGTAGCTGCAACCATCGGCGTTCCAAAACGTGATAGGCTTCGCACCGCGATCATCTGGGAAACAAAAGTTCCAGCCTCCGAAACCATGCCACCTAACAAAAGCGTGGCCCGGTGAAGAGTTGTGGTGAACGAAACTCGGAAGTCTCCCGCCATACGCATACTCATCGCAGCATCTATCGAGAAACTCGCGCAGGTCAACATGGCCGTTGCAGGCGTAACCCCAGTACATATCTGGGTCGGTACACGGATAGCCTTCGATGTTTGGAAAGTCGGGGAACTTCATGGTTTGCTCTTTCACTCTCAACGGCGGCTCACTTGGCATCGCGGGGCTCCTTGGGTTCGGCGTATTGTGGTGCGCTAGCTTCGTAACACTCGCCGCAGTTGCTGCATTCCCACCATGCGCATTCCAACTCGCCAGTCTCTTGGTCATAGTCAGACCAATACTTAAGCTTGCAGTGGCATTTAGGACAGGTCATCGCCCCCCTCCTTCCGCTGCGTCAGGGCGGTGCGTCCAATCTCTCGGCGCACGTCAGCCACTGCCGCAGTTGCCTTATCCCACATGCTAGTTCCTGAGACATCATGCGGCGGTAGTGACACCATCTTCAATTCTGTGAACGCCGCTAGTGCTCTATCACGTTGGTGCTCGGCAACCTCCACTCGCTTCCGCAGCTCGGCTATAAAGCACGAAGGCTTAGGCCCGGCTGCATTCAGTAAACGCTCTTGTTCGTCGATGTCCTCAGTGCCGGTCGCTGCGATCACCATTGCGGAAACAGTATCGACGTAATCTGCAACCTTCTCACGCAGCTCGGCGTTCTCGGCGGTGAGGGCGTCGATGGCATCCCAATGCTTGCAGCTTAATCCGCAGCCCTTGCACTGCTGCCTACTGAAAGAGCATTCCACAACTTCGTCGCCGTCGCTATATACGTCTACAAATCGAGTTCGCGTTGCCCTGCACAACGGACACCTTCGCTCAACATGCACTGGATTGCTCCACTCTGTAACGTCGTCGCCCATCATCACCTCGCTTGTTGCATGCTCGCCGGCTGGCCGGAATTGCACCGGCTCTTAGTGGCTGCAAACCACCGATGGGTCCATTGTCGCAACGTCTAGGAGTTACGATCTCCCGAACAACCTTGCGGGGTCACGTTGGCGTCTCGTTGCGATTGGGTCTAGCGTGTCACTGTCCACGCCGCAGCCGGAGGTGTTTCCTTTTAGTTCGTTTTCTCGCACGCCCGAACGGCAGCGGTGAGTTTGTGTTGTGTGTGTTTAGTTACTAAGCAATTTCCCAAATCAATACCTATATCGCGGAGAACGTCTTTCGCTGCCGTCAGCAAAAAATCCCGCTGCTGCTCAAGCGTGTCGATATAGTCGGCGGAGGCAAGTAGTTTCTCTTCGCAATACCGACACTTTCGCGCGTGGTACACCGATTGCCGGATGTTGCCGCTATGCTCGCTCATGTTCCCCTCGCAACTTCTCCCCGAGTTTCCGCCGAATCTGTTCACTCTGTTGCTTGGTAATCAGGCCGTTCACCAGCAGCATCGCCCGCGCGTTGTCGAGTCGTTGCGCGTGGCGATAATGCTGCGGTTGCAGGCGGCGAAGGACGGTGGGGAATCTGGTCATTGCATCCATGCCACACATCCTTCCGTCTCGCAGCGGCCGTGCATGTGGCCGTTGTAACTCGCGACACTGTAATGCAACGCTCCGTGGCCGCACACTGGGCACACAATCGTGGCAGCGCCGCCGTGGCCTTTGCGGAAGCCACGATGCTGGGCGTCTTCGTAGCAGGCGTGCATTGCGCTGTTGCTCCGCTCGAACGAGGCTTCGATGGCCTGCACTTGTTCGGCCACTGCTTCCGGCGTTGGGAACTCGCACTTCGGGCACGGCTTGGCAACACTTTCGCGGAAGCATGGCAGTCGCCAGCCCTTGGTCACGGTGTCGTCGCGCACGTCGTTGTACTTGACGCCGGCATCACACGTCGGGCCATTGCCGGCCCCGTTGTAATGGATGCAGCGACCGGCGATTTGTTCGGCTAGTGTCTTAGGCATGGCCTTCCTTTCGATTGGCTTTCCGCTGCTTGTACTCTAGGTAATTCAGGTCGCAGCCGCACTTGCTGCACCACCGCGCTCGCTAACGCTGGTCCGCCGAATTGAGCACGGCGAACGCTGCCTTCTTCTCGCAGTCAAGTTCATCTCACAAAGCGCCCCGCTGCTGCTGCCCGGAACCCCCCTGCGTGGCGAAGCGAGCCGCGAGTCAGTGGCGCTCAGCGTCGTTTCAAGCCGGTTGCGGTGCGACTGCCTTGACGTGTCGCCGCTGTCGCCCTATACAGCTAATTCAGCTATCGTTGATTCGCCATCGCCGCGGATGATCGTTGATCATTCGGGCCAGTCCGCGGCGACGTTATCGCCGGACATTGGTGTTCTCATGCGCTGGCCCCGTCGTCTAGCGGTCTAGGACACCGGCCTTTCACGCCGGTAACACGGGTTCGAGTCCCGTCGGGGTCATTACGTAGCCGGTGCCAAAGCACTCGCGGCACATCGTGTACTTTTCGCCCGGTGCGACGTTGATTGGGTCGGACTCGGACTCGTCGATCCAGCCATCATCGCAATCCCACTCGTCGCACCACCGCGACCGCACTTCATACTCACCGCACCTCGGGCAAGGAATGTCGCAATGTTCGATGTCGTAATCGTCATCCATATCACTCACCTCCCGCCAGCCATTCCACCACCCACGCCGCAAACGCCAGCACCACACACATCACCAGCGACGCCAGCCACACTGCCCAAGGTTTTAGGTATCGCCAAGCACTTCGTCTAGCGTTGGCGGAGCGCCGGGCGCGACACGCCACGCCACGCGGTCGATCGGACGCGGAATTCTGTGTCCGGTCACGATATCGCTGCGGGCTATTTCGCTCGGAAACAATATCTTGTCGTCGCCTGGGAGTCGCACGCGCTCGCGATATATAGGAAACACGTGCAGCAGCACCCACAACCGTCTCTCGCGTTCCAAGCTCGGGCCGTTCCATAACAATCCCCAATCGTTCAGCCTGCTCTTAATCCAAATCCGCCAATCGTCGTTGCGACCGTCGATGTCGCAGCATCCGTGTACTCTGTGCGCATGGACAAGGGCCTGTTCCTCCAGCGCCGCGACCGCGGAGTCTTCCAACAATACTCCGAAGTCAGCGGCGATGGAGCGAACGTCGACCATAGCGAATTACGTTGTTGGGCACGGAGAGAAGTCGAGATAGTAATACTGACCGACTTCGAACTGCGGAGTGACAGCCGGGTTGTCGACCTGCATTTCCAACTTGCCGTTCGGCGTGTACTTCGTAAACTGCTCATTCTCAGGCGCCGATTTATCCTGAACGGCGGTGAACACGAATTTCCGAGCGCTCGGGTTGTAATCGAACTGGTGAACTTCACTCAGTTTGAACTTAGCGCGAACCATAGAATTGACCTCCTAATGAAGTTGGTGAAAACGAACAAAATGCTATATCTCGGGCCGACGTAATCGACCGGCGCGTAATTGATCGGCAACACTGTGCGTTCCTCTTCCGGCGTCTCACAGCCGCGCAGTGTGCCGACGCCCGCCACGTTGTGCGAGTAGTCGGGCGTGAACGGCAACTGACTGCCGCCAATGTCGCCAAGCCGCACCAGTCGCTGCGGTGGCTCGGCAAACTTGACCGCGCCGGCTCGTTCCAAGTTTTCCAGCAGCGTCAGGTAATCGTCGCCGGTTAAGTGTGCGATGCGGTTCATGCGAATAGATCCTTCTG
>ERZ724522.643-NODE-643-length-21306-cov-8.564256_pt1 | contig 21306 bp, 30 predicted proteins | sample MGYA00376055_ERZ724522 | MGnify/ENA primary metagenome ERZ724522 (study PRJEB28724, sample SAMN07190884) | wastewater metagenome | isolation source: effluent of sewage treatment plant in Hong Hong | place: Hong Kong | collected 2016-03-17 ...
GTTTTCCAATATAAAGCCGCCACCTCTATCTGTTGAAATCTTTGGTCAATGTATTTTAATTCAAGCTGAATACCCTTATCCGTTTGTTCACCTGAATCCTGCATTTGATACTTTGTCCAATCACTTTGAACTGCGTCCGTAGTTAAAAGAACAAACGAAGTCAAAGGCGACCATCCGCTAACATATCCCGTTTGGTGAATGTATCTGTAAGCGTATTGATATTCTCCGCTTAAAAGAGAACCCGCTATATTCTTTGTGTATTTGAGTTTTCCCCAAGTCAAGTCCATCATGCTTGCCATGCCATGAACCGAATAGAAAGAGGGGTAAACATTCCCAACCGTAGCACCGCCAATAGGCAAATAATCTCCCGATGTAAATTCGGGGCTTACACTTTGCAATCCTAAAATTACATTGAAAACTCTCGGCTCGTTAAAATCATCATTGAAGTAAATATTCTCCGTCTTGTTGTTTTCAACTACAACCTGACAATCCCGCATTTGGTGTGCTAATGAAAACCCTAAGAAATTTCCATATGGGTCATACAAATCATTGAAAATTGATTGATACGAATAAACTCCGTAGGTTTCTTCATATACCAATCCTATTTCACTATTCGTTCCGTCTGTTGAAAATAAAACCAACTTGCCGCCAATCTGCCAACCACCAATAGGTGAATAGTCCGTATCTTGACCGTAGTTAGCGTCTAAATTAAAAGCGAATTTTGTTCCTTTGGAGTTTTCCCAAGCGTATGTGCCGTCCTCATTGAAAATTACCCTACCCCCTAAACTGTATAAATACGATTCTTTCCCAAGTTGTAGCCTATCTACATCCTGAACCATTCCTTTTGAGAAAGTATTTACGTGTGCTTGTGTCTGCATTTACCAAACCGAACCATTGTTAAATCCTCGTCTTATGAAAAATTGTTGTGGTTGCCACCATTTACTTATTTCAAGCAACTCCGCGTCTGTCTTGTGGTTGATAGTCGCCCTTGCTTGTCTGCAATTAAAATACCAACTCTTTTCAAATGAAGCCGCCCGAATATCGTTTTCTCTCCTGCATACCATCCAACAAATGTAATCTTGTATCGCTGTTGTATTGGTGTCAATAACCATTACATATCCGTCCTCGTCTTTAGGCGTAGCCCAAGCTGCTATTTCTACTTTCCATCCATCATCAACTTTAGGCGAAAATTTAACCCAACATCCGTCTAAATAAAAGCTATGGCAATTCTGAATAACAGGTGTAACTACGTTTCCGCAATTACCACATCCGCAAGTGCTACATCCGTTTTCTCCGTTTGAACAAGTTGAAGTGCAACGATGTTTGTTGTAAAGAAAAGGTATCTGACATCCGTTCAACTTTAAACATTGCAATGACTTAAATCCGTCACACAATTTTACCCTATTGTTTTTAGTGTAAGCAATTTGGTCAACAGGATTGTAAATTGTTTGCGCCTTAGTGTTCAAAGTAATCTTTTCATTTGCCTCTCCTGCCCACCGAATTAAATCTTCCTCTAAGTTCTGAATCAAGTGACCCATTCCTAAGTTTCCTAACGCACCCCTAACAGCAAACTTAGGGCTAATCAAGTGCCGAATCGGAATATCATTTTCCGAACCATTCTGCCAAACGCTTACGGTCTGACTATTTTCTCCACCTTCGTTAGCCATTTTCTTCCGTTTTAACTGCTGACCATTTTCCAATAGGGCATTGCTCTCGCGGTGCTTTTAGCTTCCCCAAGTCACCATTTAAAAGACATTTACACTTCTTGCAAATTTCAATAACCTTTCCCTTGAACTTACATTCATTGCAAATAGCCCGTCTATTTTCAACTTCTTCATCAGAGATTTTATTCCCTTTAATGTAATCAAGTATAGCTTTATTCAATGACATAAGTATCACCGTCAACGTAATCTGTTAAGTATTTTATTCCTTGTTTCTTTTTTTCTCTTACTTTCTCTCGCAACTCTTTTCCCATTTTTATCCTGTGGTGAACAAACATCGGATGTCTTACCCAAATTAAACTCCAATCCAACCCATTGTTCTTTTCTCCAAACTCTTTTTCATGGATAGCACATTTATGTTCCAACACTTGCAAATATCCTAAATTGTGAGGTAAAACAACTCTTTCTTCTCCACTTAATGTTTTCTCAATCATAGACTCAAAATACTTTTCAGCAAATTGCTTTGATTTAGTTTTTCTTTCTCCAATTTGTGTAAGGTCATGTGGCAATCCATGCAAAGCCAATTCACTTTGTATGGATTCGAGTAATCTTCGTGGTGCATTTGAGATTTCGGATTCTGACATTTCTCGCAATTTGTTTTCTGAATTTTCCCACGTTTTACCAACATTCCTGAATGCCTTCTGCAATTTGCTTTTTTCCGTTGCTCTGGATTTAAACGATGGGTTTTTCTCCATTCTCTCATAGATGCGTTGTGGCAACTTACGCAATATCTCTCTCTCCCGTTGCTCCGACATGGATTCTTGTTGCATTTGCTGCAAACCTGTTTTCGTTTCATTTAAAATAATTTCTTCAAATGTAACAAAAGTTCCACAAGAACACCCCCATTTATCCAAATACCTTTCCATGATTTCAGCAACCAATGAAAAATCTTTTTTGTGCCTGATAAATGATTTACATGGCTTCTGCGCTGGTATCATCTGCTTTTTTATCTGTAACTGCTGTTCTCAAAATTCCTAACTCTTTCTGATATATCAAATCTATCAGTGCCGCTTCTTTGTTCGCTAACACAGGAAATGAATCTTTATCCCAATCAAAACACTTAATCGGATTCGTAGGGCTTGAAGCAGTAACCAAATTAGTAACGTCCTCAAATACACCCCTCACATTTATTCCCTCAATCGCAAACACAGGGTCAACGTTGTATAAAACAAGTCTATTGCCGATAAATGAACCGTAAATTTTCTTTGGAGCAAACCTACTATAATCATTGTATCTGCCATAATTGTATTCACTTACATTTATTCTGTCTTGCTTTGAAACCAAACCAGCATACGTTAAAGACATATTGTTTGGGGTATTCAATAGTTGTGGCAAATCCACATAATAAACACTTTCACCCCAACAGTAGGCATCGCAAAATGAAGCGTCTGCCTCTGTAAGAGTTAAACACCCTAAATCAGTTTCTATGCTATTGTCAACGTTTCCAGTTTTGACTATGTCCTGTGCATTTAGTAGATTATTGTATTTCAACACCCACCTCGCAACAAGCCTTTCGCCTATTTCATGGGCGCGATTTGTTTGCCCTTTATTGGCTGTATCTAGAACTTGATATATGATTTTGTTTAAAGAGGGCATCGTTACTATTTAAAAAAGAGCCGCCTCCGATTTGGATAGGCGGCTCACCAAATTTACACTAACTAAATTACTTATTTGTGTATGCTACCCATGTATTAGTTCCGGTTCTAATAGCTCTTACAACAATATTGGTTCCTGATGCGATAGTTGCAGTTCCCACTACTGTAAATCCGATTGCGCCTGTAAGTGTCAGTGTTTGGCCGCCACCTAAGTTTGCAAAGAAAAATGTAAAGTTATCCCCTGCTGTTACGCCAGATATTGCAGCATCCATATTTGTGCCCGTTGGCAATGTAACAGTTCCTGCGCCTGTTGAGGATGTTTGAGTTAAAACGCCTGTTAGAAGCTGTGCGGCAGTGGGGGTTGAGTTTTGAGTTGTCCCCAAATCATACACAGCGCCTGCGCCAACAATTTGTTGGGCTAAGCTAAATTTAGCTGAAGCAACACCGTTGGTAGCAATCCCCACTACATTTGCGGCAACTTTATACAAACCGCTATCAGGGTCGCTTGCAAATGTTACAGAAGGCAAAGAAACGGTTCCATCTCCTGCCGCTTGTGTTACATTGTTTGCTTTCCAGTCGGTAGTATTAATAGCTACAAATTGAATTGTTGCGCCAACAGGTAGTGCGATAGCCGCATTTGCTGAACCGCCATTGATAGTATCTCCTGTATAAGGAAACACATCGGCACTTGCCGCGCCACGATTGGTTATTGTGTATGTTTTACCTACTGCCGCTGTCGGTAGTTTTACACTATCTCCTGCCGTAGCACAGGTGGAAATATTCGTGTAGTCTTTGGTAATTGCAGTAGCCGAACCTTGACCACCACCTGCGTGTGCTGTTACTGCCGCATCAACGGTTACTACCGCGTCCGAAGCATTTTTTAAATAAACTGCTTTAATCTGAACATCATCAGGGTCACTCCAATCAAATAATTGTCGGAACATCCCCCAACCAAACGTTAACTTCGCCATTTTGTTTGCCCTTATCGGGACTTTGTTTAATGATTAGAAAATATATCTAACATTCCGTATTTCTACGAAACCATTATTCACTTACTTTTTCCCAAACTGTTCTGTGTGTAAGCGTCATAGGTTCAAATACCTTTTTACTTACAAATTTTTCAGTCACCTTTTTTTCTTCACCCGCCAAATTCTTACTCACCACCACTTCTTCTTCCTTTGTTTCAGAAACAAACTCAACTTGTTCGTCACCCTCAACAGGCAAAACTTCTGTCGGTTCTGTCGGTTGATTTGGTTTTACTTCTTCTGTTTTTTTCTTTGCCATATTCTTTATTATTTGCCACAAGTAAAACATGGTTCACTTGCTTTTTTTTGAATACTTTTCTTTCCTTTTTTTGAAATGATTACCACCGTTATCTGACTTCCGCCTTTACACCCTGCACATTTGCCTAACAACAATTCAATCATCTGTTCTCTTGTCATTCCCGCAACAGGTTTTTCTTCCCGTATGCAAAGTAAGCGTATATCTTCATCGCTTAACTTTTTAAACTCCTTTCTCGCTTGTTCTTCGGTCAACTCCATTGTTCTGACATTTGCGCTTCACTAACTGCATTTTTAACCGCAGGGTAATCATCCAAATCTCCTTTAGCCAATATCTTAGCCAAATCAACTACCTGTCTTGCTATATAGTCCTGTGCCTCAAATTCGGTGTTAGGACTATTCTGACAGTCAATCGTCTGCAACTCCTTGAAATACTGACCAGATAGAAACAGTGGCGTTGCTGTAGCCTCTACTCTTATCACCCTGTATGTGCCATTATGTGTTTGGCTATACATTGGATAGTCGTCTGTTGGCTTGTTGAATGGGTCATTCCTATTAACATCAACTGTTCCTATTGGCGCGGGGACAACATTAACAAATTTATTCCCCTGCGTTCCATTGCATGTTATGTTTGGCACAACCGCAATCATACTTGCCAAGTCCCTGTAATCAGGAATGTCTGCTCCAACGCCTACAACTGTAATATCGCTAACCCCGCTAACCTCAAAAGGTCTAATCAAGTGTGTCATATTAACCGTGTTCTTTTCATCTGTGTCGAACTTCTTACGGTTGATAATATACCACACATCATAGCCCCAATTCAGCAATCTGTCCGTTTCCTGTGAGGTGAAATCAGGACTTCCGCTTTGGTCTATCCGTTGATAGAACAGTTGTTGCATCTGTCCGAATGTCATTTCTACTTAGGTTTTTGAACTGCCTGTTTTTCAGGGTTTTTAGCTTTCTTTAATGCAAAGAACACTTCGTCTTTATTCTTCAAATACGCAATAAGGTTGTCTAAGCTGTTGCCTATAATTTCCTCATTGTGCTTGTAAACTCCGCTTGCCGTCTTATAGAATCCACTTTGCTCGTTAGCATTTCCCTTAGTCAATGCCCACGAAGCTATAATGTGGTATTCCAAATCAGGACTGTCAACCATTTTTCTAATCAGGTTTCTCTTGTCAGAATCATTTTCCCAAATCTTGCACAAGTCGGCTCTTTTTACACCTAAACTTGGTTTGGTAGAAGCGCCTGCAATATTACATAACAGGTTAATAGTATCTTCTTCTAACGAGTAAAACTTATTCTGATATTTAATGGCTTCTTCGCGCTTTTCAGCGTAATCAATACTCTGCTTTTCAGCGTCCGTTACAACGTATCTGTGGCGGTTTTTAACAGGTGTTTCTCCGTTAAATACGCATTGTTCACGATATAAAGGACAATGTAAAATGGCGTAAATCCATTTCAAATCTTCCTTCTTGTCGAATCTGAACATTGCTCCCGCAGGAGGAATCCACATTCTGTCCTCCATTATTGCGGTGTCAAGAACGAGATTTTTGTGGTCGTCTTTAACTTTACCGATTATACCAAATCCGCCAAATGACCTTTTCAAGTCAGCGGGAATCACTTCGAGGAGGGCTATCTCTCCTTTGTCTGCCTTCTCGTGACGCGCAAGAATCTTTTTGTATTCTTCTGTGAGCGTCCAAGCTGGCACTTTTGCCGTTTCTACTGTGTTCACGTTTTACTGTTTAAAATTAAAAATTGGGAGTGGGCTACCTACCCACCCCCTGCTTTGAAAAATTATGACTGATAAGGAACAAAATTCAGGAACTTAGACGGGTCGCGAACAACAAGGTTATACTCAACCTCTTTCTTAATGTCATAACCTGAATAATCTGTTACCGATATTTTACCCTTAGTTGTTTTGTATCCGTTGGTCGGGTCAATCGTGCCCGGAGTGTAACTTGAACTCCAAACATCATCCAATCCGCAACCGCCTCTGAAAAATAACTGAATCAAAGGATAACCTTCGCAATCGGTATCAGGCGCAATCAACATACGGAAAGATTCCATAGGTGGAGCAAGTGAACTTACACCACTTTGTGGTGTTCCTTGAACTCCAGGGTCGTCAAACACAGAGCATTTCAAAAGCACCAATGTAAATGATGCGAAGAAATACTTGCTGATGTTACGGCTCAAAGTCATTTGGTCGTCACCCGCTTCGCTACGTCCTTTGTAATTCTTAACGAATACCATTCCTGCACCGCCCGATTGGTCAACGTTGTCTTTCAATACTTCCTGTAAGAAACCATAACCCTTTGTTCCTGTGTGAACGAAAAGTGTTACATCGTTGGTTACTCCGTAAGCGATTGACCAGTTCTCAATAGTTTCTTTCAACTGATTGAAGAATGTAGCGTAAGCCGCAGGTTGGTTGTAGTAAGTTGACACATCCCAAGTAACAGTATTCGCGCTAAATAACTGCGCTAAAAGTCCGTCACCTTTCATTACCGAATTTCCGTCTGCATCGGTGATGTAAACTGTTCCCGAAGAATTTACGGTAGATACGTTGTAAACGATACCGAACTCCAAGTCTTTCAATGTCTCCATTTCAAATTGGTATTCTTCCTGTGGTGTCCAGCATTTTTCACCACTAACTTCGCTAACAAACCATGTAGCTGTTGTCAAACCATCTTTACAGATAGTGTGCTTTGGCTTCATAGTAGTATTGTAGTTACGGTAGATGTCGTAAAGTTTTTCCGGTTTATACGTAGTGGTAGAAGTGCAACTTGCCGTAGCAGTAGTTGTCTGACCTAACTGTGAACCCGAATCAATCTGCGTAGGAACGGTTGTAGAAGATGAACTTTCAATCTTAGCGGTAATATCCCAATTTGAACTGTTTGAAACAGGGTTAGTAACAACATAGAACAAGATAGATGTTCCAGTTGCCGCGTAAGTATATTTAAGTGTCATTCCTTTCTTCACCCAATCGTCATTTGGCGAAAGGGTAATGGTAATAGCCGCACCCGAACCTCCAACTCCTGCCGAAATATTTGCCGCAAGGGTTACTAATTGACGGGTTCTTGGCATAACTGCCCAAGTGATATAATCGTTACCAATGGTCATTTTATCACTGTTCTTAGTGATTTCTTCGGTAGTTGCATAGCGTCCGTAACCGAGTGCCATTCCTGTAAAGTAAAAGTTGTATTCAGTGCAAATCTGCTTAGTTACTCTTTCAAGAACTTCGGGATGTCCGATGTAAGCGGAGTTAAGTGTGGGGGCGGTAATCACATCATCTGTGAGTTGCGCGGTATAAATCTTCATTGTATTTTAAGTTTTTTGTGTTTTAAAAAATTGTTTATCTGAATTTCGTAGGGTCTTTCAATCCTGTTCCTTCCGTTGGCACGATGTCAGACTTAACTTGTGGCATTCCGCTACTATGCGGTGCTTTAGCAAGTTTGTCTTTCTCCAATGCTTTGTTAGAAGATTTTTTCTCAATAGCTTTCATAAACTTATCGCCATACTTATCTAACAATCCTACTGCCCGAAGTAATTTCGGGTCTGATTGCACTCTTTTCAGTAATGAGCCGTCTTTGATAGCGTCCTCGATTGGCTTTAAAAAGTCTTTCTTTGCCGTTTCGCTCTTTCCTCCGAATTTAAGCCCTAAGAAGTCATCTGTTTTATACAGTTCTTCAACAGCTTGTTTAAGGAAGTTGGGGTCGGGCGCGTTAGATAGACTTAATGCCTTCGCGGTTTGAGATATATTGGAATGAAGTTCCTGTGAACGTGCGTTAATTGCCCCGTCTAATTCTAAACGTAGGTCTTTTGCTCTTTTAGAGAATAATCTCTCACTCTCTGTTTTTAATTCTTCAACATCGGCTTGGGCTAATCTTAATGCTTCGTCCTCGCCTTTACCTGCCTTGATATACTTAGATTGCTCAAAAGCCAAAACAACTTTATCGTCATCGCTTGAACGTAGTTCGTGCCAATACTTAATATTAGCATCTTCGTTAATGATTTTGTTTGCTTCGGCAACAGTCTTGTATTCGTTTGCCTTTTGCTTATAGTCTTTTGCGCGGTCAAAAACTTTGTTTAGAAGTTTTGAAGTTGGTTCGTCAAACTCGTAATCATTTTCATCAATGTCATCATCTAGTTCTTTCCACTTGTCTTTACCGAATTTTACTTTTTCACCAACAATAGGTTCAACCTTTTCATCGAGGTCAAGGTCAAATGTTGATTCTTCAACAGCAGGTGTTTCTACGGGAGCAGTTTCCTTAGTTGGAATAACTGTTTCTTTCTGTTCCACAACGGGAACTTCTACTTTCTCGTCAGACAATCATTGTAGTATTCTCACGCATATATTTTGTTATGTTACAAAAATAAGAATTATTTGAAATACAAAAGTTTTTCCCCGAAATTATTTTACACAACAGGTTCTTCAACTACTTCTTCTTTCGGATTCAACTCTTTGTTAGCCACCATTAAATCAAGGTCGTCAGATTTTTTTACAATTTGAGTATTGGTTTTGTGTTCCAACTTCATCTCCGTATCTTCTAATTTTGCACTCTTGTTTATTTCTGCAACATGAGCATCGCTCATTGCTTTTATTTTCTCCCGAAGATTCTTATTCTGCTCTTGTTCCTGAACCAACTGTTGTTGTGCTTGTTTAAATTGGGCATCGTTTTGACTTAACTGTTGATTTATTTTATTCATAGCGTCAATACCCTTTTCAAAAATTCTTTCCGCTTCCTTACCGCTATCCGCGTTTATCATTTTCACTAAAGCAAGTGCAAGATTTGGGTCATTGCTTATTGGCATGATAGATTGTGCCAAATTGTAAATTCTGTCTTTAACCGCTTGGTCATTCGCTCCGTTCTCCACAAACAAACCATAGCGAGGCAAGTTCCATTCACTATCACTCATTAGGTTCAACAACTCCATTCCATTCTCTCCTAAGAAATTCTTGACAATATCTTTTCCCGCCCAACTTCTCTGCATTTGTTCACATACTTTTTCTAAAGTCATTTGAACAACTGTGTAGTATGCAGTAAAGTAAGGTTGTGTTTGTGTAGAACTTGCGGCTTGCGCTAATTCCATTTGCCCTAAACCCGTATCACTCTTAACCTGCCCCTTTGCCGCACCGTTTATTCCAGTAATCGCTTCAACATTCACATCTAAGAACGCAACAAATCTCAACAAGTCTGTGATGGCACTTGACAACCCTAAGTCTAAAACTTCGGGCTTGTTTAAATTCTTCGCTCCGTTTATTCCTGCTAACTGTTGGTCGCCCTCTTTTGCTGAATTGTATCTGTAAACAGAATAAACCTTCATGTTGTAGGCATTGTCAGCGTTGTCACTTTCGTTTGCTTCGTCTATGCAAAGTATCTTTCCTTGCACCTGTGCCATTAGTCTTTCAATAGCGTAGAATACCTGTATTCTCAAACTTTCAAACGGCTGTATTAACTGAACCAAACTTGGATTCGGGTCAACTATTCCCACAAAGTTCAAACTCTTTTTGTCAATATAATCTCCTACGATATGCTGATTAGGAATAGGTCTTAATTGATAGTATTCATTCGCCCCGAATTTATATCCTTCCCAAATTTCTTCTACAAATCGGTATTCATAGTTTGCGCCTTTCTCGTTGTCATTATCTCCTACATATTTGATATGCGGATTGTCAACGTCATATTTGTTTTCTATGATTCTTACTCTTACTCTTTTAGTTGCTCTGAAATTAAACTTCCAACAATGTAAGTATAGATATTGAACTTTGTTTCTTAATTTAACTTCAAAACATCCGTTGTTCTGAATCAACTCCGCACCCATTTGACCGCCTTGATAATTAACCGCAAGTGAACGCAGTTTCTCCACTTGCTCTGCTGGCATTTCAGGCATCATGTCAATCAATTCCTGTGGCGTAGCCGCGAAGTATCTCCCTGCGCCCATGCCATGTTGTATGAAAGGCGAACTTGGAGAAAGTATGTAGAACAAATCCCTGCTGTCAACAGATGTAATATTCGGGTCTTCAATATCATCCCAAACTTCAAAGCACATTTTACCCGTTGTGCAATAATTCCTAAATCCCATGTGCGAAAACTTATACTTAAAAGCTGATTCGGGTTTTCTCATTAGGTAGTCCAAACCTCTCTTAACCATTGTTTCTTCGTCCAAATGATACTTACTGAAATTGAATGAAGAAAAATCTTCTGGTGTTTCAGCGGGTGCGCTATCCATTGGCTCAACGGGCTTGCCTAACATTTCTGCTATACCCGCTTGCGCTCTTGCCATTCTTGTTAATCTCTTGGCTGTATCTTCTGCGTGTTTGTTTTGTTTTTCATTTACCGCGTCACTGTTTATTACCGATACGGTGTATTTTAGTCCTGCTTCATCAGCCAAACCGCACATTCTGTTTAATACCGCAGGGGCGCGATTAACCTGTCTTAAATAAGCAGGTAGTTGCTTGCCCATTCCACCACTATAAAGTTCTGTAATGTGAGTAAACTCCCCGTCACGAACCGTAGCATTGGCGTATTCATACAAGAATTGGTCGCGGTTAGTTAAAGATGTTCTTCCGTAGTTAATCATTGCGTTAGCAAACTGAACCGCCCAAGTCCATTGAGGATTCTTGTCATACATTTCTTTTTTCTTCGCTTGCAATTCTTCAATCTTGTAGCTTACGGTATTCCATGCTTTAGATTTCTCTCCTTGCTTGCCTTTTATATCGGCTAACTTTGCGTATTGAACAGCAATCTTCTCATCAATCTTTTTTGTTTCTTCACTTAATTTATCCAATGGCACAGTTGCCGCAGGAACAATGTGAGAAGGAAATGCGATGTAGGATGAAGGGTTAATTGATGTATCCATAGTTTAATTTCTTGCGTATCTTTTTAAATCTGCTTCGTTTTTAACAACAATAAGCTGTCCATTTCCGCCACGAACTAATGCTCTATGAAACGGTTGTTTTTTCTTTTCCTGACGCCTTTTTTCTTCGGTTCTTTTCACTTTAATCATTTCCTTGCTTTGAAGAATAGCCCATCTATAAGCGTCTGCCAAGTCGGTATTTGTTGTTCCGCACTTTATCAATTCATTTATCAATTCAACGAAAACATGATTCTGAACATTCTGTCTTGTTTCTTCTACCGAATAACTCAAAGAAACGTCTTGCGCCACTCCGCTATTTGGTTTTACCCCCCATCTGTTTTGTGCCTTACTTCCCAACTCATTTAAAATAGTAGGTCGCCATGCTAAATATTTCGCACCACCGTTATCCATATAGTAGTCCGTAAACATATTGTTGATTACTTCCACTAAAGTCATACAGTTGTAGTGCATAGACGTTAATAAAGCGTCATGGAAGAATTGATAAATACTCGCAGGTCGGTTGTGATAAATACACACAGGCAATCCGCTTAATTCTTTCATGCTCTGAAATGGTCTGTAAACCACAATAGCGTTTTTTGAATTACTTTCCACTACATCATCTTCCCTTACTGTATCTACTCCCATTACATCGGGGAAACTTAACCCATGATTGGGTTCTAAGTATTTCTTCCAACGTCCAAATGGCGTAGGTTTGAAAATTGTCTGTGGTGGGTTTGTATCGGGAACAATCTCAATATTTCCAGTAGTTATAGCAGTTAAAATTCTATTGTCTGTTTCAATCAATCTTAGTTGGTCGTTCAACTCTTCAATCGGATATGGCGAAGATGTAACCCGTAAAAATGAATCCGCTTCTGTCTTAGGGTAGTTCTGCTTAAATTCTAACTCCCCGTTTCTATCCCCAATAGATTGTAATTGCCTTAATCTGTTTTCAAAGTAATTTTCCGCAACGTCAATTAAACTTTCTCCCGTTTCGTGGTTGATAGCAGGTTTCGATTCTATCTCTTTGCCCTTTTCGTCAAATTGTGGAACCCATCCCCAAAGGGCTTTGTAACGGGGGATGAAGAATTTGTTAAACCCTAACTTGTCTGCATTATCCCAAATAAAGCACACATCATTATATCCTGCGTGTGCCGCATTTGAAGTTCCACCCATGATAGTTGTTCCATACTTATAGCCCCCTTTTTGCATATTAGCTTCATTGGTATCATGCAGGGCTTTTAGGCAGTCAATCTCTCCTGCTTCATCTACTATTATGAATTTTGCTCTAAAGGATTTGGCAACATCTTTCCTTGTTACCTTCATAAATGCAATTCGATTATTTGCGCCCTTTATAACAGTCTGCTTTGTTTCTTCATCGGTTTCTTCATATCCATAATGCAACTCCCCTACACTATCTTTCAAATATGGAAATCTTTTCATGCAATTAGGCAGATTGTTCATAGTTGCGTCATACTTGTTTCTGAAATTTTCCCGATAGAAAACTTCCTCCCCTTTAGGGAATAGACACAAAACAGTATTGTTATTTTGAACAATCATTTCATAAGCGGCTAATGCGCTCATGTTATAAGAGAAGCCCTTATCTCTTGCTTTCCATATAAATAAATTTCTATGTGTTTTTATAGAATTATCGAGTAAGTCGAATATATCTTTGAAGCAGTCAACATGAAACGGACTTATCATTTCTGGATAACCTTTATCGTTAATTCCGTCAACTATGCAAAAGTTCAGCAAGAAATAATAACGTCCTGTTATTCTTTCGCCACCAACTTCATATCCGTTAAGACAATAATACTTCTGCTCTTGCCACCACTCAATCCAACGCTCATCGTCTTTTGAGTAGTCGGGAAGTCCATTCCTAAGAACAGGTTGCCACTTACTATAACCTATGTTATAAAGTTATTCACGCGAAGTCTTTTGATATAATTTGGCAAAATTACTAAGATATTTTAGTAATATAAGAATCTAATTCAAATGAATGAACATAGGTGAAAAGTCAATAGGGTTCTGACCGCACTCGATTGTTGCTCTAATGTGTATTGCAAATCCTTGAACATCGTAAATATCTTCGGAGTAGAAATCAATGATTGCGTAGTTTTTCCAAAGTCGGTAGTCCACCATTAGTTTACTCTTTCGTTTAAGGTAAGTTGCTTCTGACCCCTTACAATTCCTTTTCCTGCTTCTTTTACTCCCACCTTTTCAATTTCTGATTTTCCCTTTAAAATTGTAGGCATTTCTTTCATAACCGCGCTAAATTCTTTTGCGTCATCATCGGAAAGGGTTTTCTTGTTCTTAACGTAGTCTGAAATTTTCTTCATACCATCGTTATATGCCTCTTTAAACCTATACCCCACATTGTTGTCGGTGAAAACACGATACTTTTTAAGTGCCGCTAAAACTTTCGGGTCTTTCAGTTTGTTGTTTTCAATCTTCAAACTTTCAGCTACTTCTTTTTTGCGAATATCTTCCGGCAAGTGAGCAAATAGGTTATCTTCTGCTAAATCTGTGCAATAAGCCACGTAAGCTAACATTACAGCCCCTAAATTTGGGTCTTGCAATACTTCCGCAAACTCCGAAACTGCCGAAGCAAAATCGGTGTTTAATTTAATTTGTTGTCGGTCACGTTGAATGTGAATCAGCATATACCAAGTGATTCTAAGTATTTAACTCCTGCAACATTGGTAATTACTTTTTCTTTCTCGCACCAATCAGAAAAGTATTTATCACCTAATCGGTCGTGTGCTTCCCGTAGTTGAAATTCGTTGTAGAACATTACACAAGATTTAAAATTACCAAAAATAGAACATACAAAAACGCATTAAACAAAATGCGCTTTATCATTTGTGCTGAACTTCGTTGGCATCGCGGGTTCCGGCTTTCTTGCATTGACCAGAATATTTTACTTTGCTTACTTGACCGAATGATTTTGCCTGTTTCTTGCTTCCGTAATCCGCAGATTTACGTGTGTCTTTGTTTTTCATTTTATGTCGTTTGTATTTTGTGAATTTTTACCCCTAATGATTCCAACTGTTTCTCTAAATCATCTTTTGAGAGTTTTGCCTTGTAGAAATTACTCCCACAAGTAACCTTACACACGTTTGGTATTTTTTCATCCCAATTAGAATTATCATACCAATCTTCAATGATTATTTGGTCAGCAGGTAGTGTTATTTTTCTAACTCGCTTATCAGAGTTTTTGTAAAACAGATAGTCTATTGAAATTTTTACCATTAGCGTATAAGATTGTCGTAAAGTAAATGCTTAAACTGACTTACGTTTTCTTCTTTTCCGTCTGCCCAAACCACATTTACCCCTTCCAAATTTTCTTCATTCAGCAACCACAATTCGGGAGTAAACTCTGTTTCTTCTGCAAGTTTATTAAGTTCTTCTTCGCACTTATTCTCATCCTCATTTGATTTATACTTAATCGTGTATGGCATTTTGTGTTTAGTTGACGGTTTTCCTTCTTCTTTTGATTCTACTTCTAATTCCCAAGTTGGATTCGCCACAAAGTCAAGTTTCTTTTCTCCTTCAACTTCTACCAACTTAAAATTGTGCGCTCCGTCACGAAGTAAGGTATCTGTATCGTCCTTCCCTTTAACTACTATGAAGTCAACAACTTTATCTCCCGCCTTAAATTGTTCGTCCGAAAATGTTTCAGCATAAGTTTTGATAATTTTGGTTTGCTTGTCAAGGTAAGTAAAGAAGTCATCTTCCATCGCCTTTACGTTTTTCTGCAACCAGTAATCAACTTTCATGTCAATCTTTGGATTTGACGCTTCAATTCTTTTCAGAACTTTAAGCAGTCCGTTAATTTCGTGAACTTTCAAAACTTTCTTTGGTTGCTTTCCGTAACCCAACTTTACTTCTTTTGCTTGTGTCATATACTTTTTTTGTTTAGTTGCAAATATAATCTTTAAGGTTCAATAACCCCAATCCCTCTTTCTCTTTTTTTGGATTCTTCTTCGCTTTTCAATATATCTCCTCTTGCTTGCTTCACTCAATTTTTCTTTTCTCTTTTTTTCTTTTTTAGCCCAACTTTTTGGGTTCTTGTTTTTTATCCCCTCAACAAATCTATCCTTGTTTCTACACGCGGCAGTTAAACTGCTTTTTACCCTTATATAGCTTTTGTTTCTGTTTGTGAAATACGGTTCTTGTAGTGCCTCACGAAAAGAGAAAATCAAATCTCTGTCTTTTACGTTTGTTGTTTCTCCGTTTAAAGTCCTTACAACTTCAACCTTTATTTCGCCTAAAACTAAATCATAATGAAAATAAAACAAGTCTTGTAATGCGTTAAACATAGCCAAAGCATAAGCAGTAGAATGTTCTACACTCATGTTGTTTTCGTAAGCCATTTTCATTACTATATCTACATGGCTTTCGTCAAGGAATTGTGTAATAAATTCTCTTGCGCTTTCTTTTTTGTAGCGTTCAATGTCGAAATTATAGTTTACTCTTTTTGAGAACTTCACTTTAATTTAACAAGTTCCTTTTGTAAATATTCTATCCGTAGGTCAAACCACTTACTTGCCTTATCAATACCTAATTCAATTCTTTCTTTACCAACCATAATCTCATGTTCAATCCAATAAATCCTTTCTTCTATTGAAAGTTCCTTAAAAGTTGTGTAAGGATATTTAACCTGTTTTATTTTCATTTTTATAAAATTGATTCACCGTTCTTATTCTGCTGTTTGTTTAGGATTTGGAGAGTTGAATTTATTTAGTCAGTTCATCGGCTTCAATATTTTGTTCTCTTGGAATCCATTTAAAGCTAATATTTTTGAATTTAGGTATCATTTCTACAACTGAATCCATGTAAGGAACAAATATACCACGCCCCCCTGTATTTCGGTATAAACAACGGTTAATTACAATTTGACTATCACCGAATATTTCTATTTTTTCACTCATTGCATTTTCTATTTCAAAGAATGAAAGGATTTTGTGTAATGCCATTGCTTCTGCAACATTGTTGCTCGTTCCATCGGGAAAATCTTTTGAGTAAAATTTATCGGTGAAATCGTAAATTCTTTCTCTTTTACTTTCGGTTACTTCGTAAATCAATCCACCAATAGTCATATCTCCATTTGGATTTACTGTTACGCTTCCGTCAAAGTAACATTGGTATTTCATAAAAACTTTTTCTTACTAAATTTAAAACTTAGATACTAATACAGAAATACCATTTTAATTACAAACCCACCAATCAGCTTTTGGTGAGTTTCGAGTAGTTGCATAGTTCCCTCTTAGAAATAACCGATTAAAGTTTTTCTTAGAACAAACCATGCAGGAATCAGCTTTGTGGAGCCTGCCCCGATGAGCGCATAACAAGTGGAACGCATCGCCCTTGTTTTTGGAATCAATTTTTCTACCTTAATGCAGGCATCCGATTTGCGCTTAATTCCTTAGTTCTCGCGCTGACGTTATCGGCTTCTCTTGTTCGTCTTTAAAGTGGTCGCAAGTAGCTTAAAATCCCGCCCGAACACACTCGAACATATTTTCAGGCTTGTGGGGAATGGACTAAAAAGTAAAACCCCAAAAAGTTCACGGCTCATTTGGGGCTTACCTAAGCATTTCTGCTTTCGGGAAACCCGCTTTTATCTGTGCCGTGAACAAATGCAAGCGGATTATATGTAATGCAAAAATAGCAAACTTTCCGAATTTGCAATAGCACATAAACAAAATTTTTTCAGAGCAAAAAACTTCGCTTATCTGCCGTTACCTGCAATGGCTATTGCTACTCTCATCTGGCTTTGGCGCAATGACAAGGTGAGAAAGAACAGTAGCGGGTGGAAGGATGATTATTATGACTGACTTGTATTACTTAACTAAACATAAATTGACAAATGGAATCTTTCTTTGCTCACACATTACACGACATCAACATTTTGAAGTCTGACTTTAATGAATTAGTAGAAGGTAATTTCCAAAAGGAAGAAACCGACACGTTTGACTTAGTTCCTATTCGACTTGGTGACGGTGCTTTTAAAATTACAATAACACATTCGCACACACTTAGACAAGACAATAACATTCTAATAGACTTTGCGATTGAATATACTTTTCAAATCAGAGAACAACCAATCGTTGCCAACAGACTTGTTGCTCAACACACATTCTTTTTGACATTGGAAACGAGGACATTTACGCGTGGCATACTTGGACTTGAGGGGAAAAGAAAATATGGAAGATTATTGCCAATGAGTAATTTGACACCAGCAAGAAATAAGGAATTAGAGAAACAGGTTGGCGACCTTGTGAAAGAATTTAATAAATCTAATCCGTAACGGCTCGACATATCGGTATGGACGTTCAGGATGGGTTAGATTATATTCGTGGATGCTTTTAAATATACCGATTAGTTCTTCATCTTTTATGAATGGACTATCTGAATCAATCTTGTAATGATAGACACAGTTGCTTTGTTCTGTTTTGACAAGTGGTCTGTATATTGTGAAGTTGCCCGACAAAATGACGAGATGCCACAGCAGGTAACAAGGGGTTAAATGAAAGAGGCGAGTTCCTGTTAGTGGACTGTTTTGTTTTATTAGTTAATATTCACTTCGAGGATAATGAAGCCCTTTCTATCGCCTCCTTCATTAACCCCCGAAACGTTGCCAAATATACTTATACTTTACGAATATCCAAATTTATTTTTTCTTGACTTTAAAATATTTAGTGGTAGCAATATTTATTTCAAACTTTCCGAATTTGCAAGTTTTATTTTAAAATCATTTCGCTTTTACGGTTAGTGTCATTCCGACTTTCTTTACTACTTCTACATTCAATCCTACATTTTCAGCATACTGTTGTATCAACAGAAAATCGCGCTGACTGCAAGTAATCTGACCGCCACTTTTAAGTGAAGCTATCCAAATGCGCTGGTTGTCGTGTTTCATCAGAAAGTCTTGTGTGTAAAGAATCGTTTAATCTTGTAACAAGTTGTAGGTGTCAATCCCGAATACGGGTCTGTTTGAAAAAAGTGTTGTTGTTGCCATAAAAGCATATCAGAATCATCATCAATAATTGCGTATCGGTAAAAGTCAAAATACTTTACATCAAAATATTTTTCTACATTATCTCGTAACCACTTTTGAATTTCACATCCACGCTCAACGTGTAAACTTGGTGTAATATCTATTATCTCAAATGTTGCTCCTGCTTTTTGTAAAACATCTTTGCAATACTCCAATCCCGAATGTCGCCACGTAGAAGATATTACTACTGCCGATTCCGTTTCCGAGCATAGATTGTTTAACCAACCAACTCTTTCTGTGCAAATTTGATTTTGTGGATGTTCAATAATTGATTCTGACTGTCCCCTTTTTTCATAGAAAATCTGACAATTTAAAACCCCGTCAATATCTAAGAAGATTATATTCTTCATACCACAAAATATTGCGCCAAACTTCCTAATGTGCAAATCAAGAATAGGGTAAATGGAAGATTATCAAGATTCGGGTCGTCCTTAACTTTAAACGGTTCATCTTTCACCACTTCGCGCTTTGCAAAGTTTTCTTTAGCTTCCGAATGTTTGTTTTCGTATTTAAAAGTATCAACCGACAAACTTATTCCGCGCTTATCTTTGAGTGAAGTTAGTTGAAGTTTAATCTGCTTTGCGCCTTTGTATTCTGTAACGTATTCAGAACCTTCGTTCTTAAAATAGTCATTGAGTTGGTCTATTGAAATTACAATAGTCCCCAATACAAATTGCGGTTGTGTGTCTTTCGGATTGAAAGTAATAATTCCCTTTGGATAAACTTTTTGTGCCATTTTTATTTTGTTTTTAGATTTATTTCTTCTTTGTCTTGTGGCATATAATACTCGCACTGCCCATTTTCATCTTGTTTAAAGTCAGAATATGATTGTCTGTATTTATCGGGTGGTGCATTAAATCTCAAACAGTTCCAACTTAAAGAGCATTCTTCATTTTTGCACATTGAAATATCTGAATTCATGTTTATTGTTTTTATCTTAAAGTCGAATCTATTTTAACCGAACTATGAATATTCCACCCGTCACTCGTTGTAATCACCAAGTCGCTTTCCTTGCAACTCGTCAAAATAACAGCCCACAATACAGTCGCACAAAATAGCAAGATTCGGATGATTAGGTGGTAGGGGTTCATTTTAAATAAGTTTCAATTAGGTTTTTAAAGCTATCAAAATCCGACACAACTTCATACCAATACCAATTATTTTTTACCGATTTCTCGAATGTTTTTTGTGAATCAGTTTGTTTTCCTTTACCGAATTTAAACTCAATAAACAACCCATGACACCCTTGATATTTGTGTCCTACTTTTTCGTGGTCAACATATTCGGCAAGAAACATATCCGCAACTCCGGCACGAACCCCTTCTCCTTTCATTATTCCAGCTTCAATTTTATTTCTTGCACCCCCGTTTGGAATTGCGAAAAGAAGTTGTTTTAGTTTTGGGTATTGTAGGTCAAACCAACGCACACATTCCCTCTGTAACTTGCTCTCGTTATGCTTTCTTGCCATGTTGCTCCATGTATTTTTTGTGAACTTCAATTAGGTAATCGCGCTTGTCTTTTTTATCTCCGAATTTTACATGACACTCACGACACACAGCCATAATATTGTTTATGTCGTTTTCTAAGTCCTTTCTTATAGAACGCGCCCATACGTGATGGCAGTCCACACTTTCCGCACCACAGCACTCGCATGGAATCCAATCGCTCATTTTGAATCCGAAGAAATCCAAGTAAGTTTTTGTATAATTTTTCATTACTTCTTATACCGCAATATCACGCTTGAACTTAGTTCCATCCTACCCGTTTTTAGTTTCGGTTAATTCTTCCCCCGTTAAACTGTATATCAAATTCTGTAATTGATGAAAGAATAAAATATGCGTCAACTCCAATCCTGACTTAGTTATTACAAACCACTTCCCATTCTCATTCTCATAAGAAACTCCAATAGATTCCTTACCAACAATTTTATCATACACCAAATCCCCTTCATCGAAAAAATCAGAATCGAAATTATCTACAAAACCATACTTCTCTAATAATCCCTTAGATAATTCAACCCCCGAAACATCTTTCCATTCGCAATGTTCGGCAACTACGCTTCCATTTAATGAATCATAAGTTACTCCGCTTGCAGTTATCTCAACCACAATAGATAAAATATTTCCTGTTGCTACCAAGTTTCCAATTCTTAACTCTGTATTTTTCATTTTACTTATTTTCTTTATTTTGAACTATTACCTCCAACACATACTTCAACTTCCTTTTCCTCTCCGCCAAATCTCCCTTCCAAAAATATTCAGGGTGTATGTAATAAACAGCACCCCTGCTTTTTTCCTTACCCTCCTCCCTATACAATATACCTTTTTTAACCAACTTCGGCAAAGCATTACTTACAGAACTTATACTAACACCCATCTCAACAGAAATCTTCTCCTTAACACCCAACGACACACTTACCATATTGTTATTAAACTGCAAGTTATTAACCAACCACGCCAATGTCTTAACCTCCCCAATACCCATATCTTCCATCAAACCCAACACCTTACAATACGTAAGATAGAACTCGGTATCATTCTCCATGATATACCGATGAACCTTGCTATCTATCAATTCACCCGTATCTTTGTCTATTACCTTTTCGTCAGAAATCTTCCGCAAATGTGTTTTCTTCATTAATCGCAAATGTAACTATAATACACGACAAATATACTTAAACTTATCAACAATATACTTTAAATACTTTCAGGTGTATTCACAATACATACGGGGGTATCTTTAATACTTTCCCATGTATCTAACTTACTTTAAGTAAAGCAATATAATAAAACCAA
>ERZ724522.644-NODE-644-length-21269-cov-4.367257_pt1 | contig 21269 bp, 28 predicted proteins | sample MGYA00376055_ERZ724522 | MGnify/ENA primary metagenome ERZ724522 (study PRJEB28724, sample SAMN07190884) | wastewater metagenome | isolation source: effluent of sewage treatment plant in Hong Hong | place: Hong Kong | collected 2016-03-17 ...
AAGCTCGGCCAGCCGCTGATGCCGTGGCAGCAGCTGGTCGCGGACGTCGGCCTCGAGCTTCTTCCTGACGGTCGGCCGGCGTATCGGTCGGTCGGGTTCACGGTTCCTCGCCAGTCGGGGAAGACGACGCTGATCCTGGGGTGGGAGGTGCAGCGGGCGGTCGGCTGGGCGAAGATCCTGGGTCAGCCGCAGCGGATCTTGTACTCGGCGCAGACGGGGAAGGACGCCCGGGAGAAGCTGCTCGAAGACCAGGTGCCGTTGCTGGAGCCGCACCGGCGCCTGTTCGGTGTGAAGCGGGTGACGCGCACGAACGGGTCGGAGTCGGTGTCGTGGACGAACGGGTCGCGTCTCGGCCTGCTCGCGTCGGGTGAGGACTCGGGGCATGGGAAGACGCTCGATCTCGGGGTGAAGGACGAGCTGTTCGCCGACGTGGACATGCGGCGCGATCAGGCGATGAATCCGGCGATGGCGACTCGCCCGTATGCGCAGGCGTTGACGGCGTCGACGATGGGGACGTCGGAGTCGGTCGCGTTGAACGCCGAGGTGGCGAAGGGCCGCGCGGCGGTCGAGGCGGACACGGGGAAGGGCCGGGCGTACTTCGAGTGGTCGGCGGCGCCGGATCAGGATCCGGGGGATCCGGCGACGTGGTGGGGTTGCATGCCGGCGCTGGGTCGGACGATCACGCTCGAGGTCGTCGAGGACGCCTACGCGGACATGCCTCTGGAGGAGTTCAAGCGGGCGTACCTGAACATCCCGACGGCGTCGGACGATCGGGTGATCCCGCTGTCGGCGTGGTCGAAGGTGTGCCGGTCGGACGTCGAGGCGACGGCCGGCGTGTTCATGTTCGACGTGAACCCGGAGCGGTCGGCGGCGGGGATCGTCGCCGCCGGCGAGGGCGAGGTCCTCGAGGTCGTGGAGTACTGGCCGGGGACGGGCTGGCTGGTCGATCGGGTCGTCGAGCTGTTCGAGAAGTACCGGGTGCCGTTCGCGGTCGATGTGCGCGGTCCGGGTGGGAACTTCATCCCGGAGCTGAAGCGGCGCGGGGTGCGGTTGATCGAGCTCGACTCGAAGGACATGACCCGCGCGTCGGCGCACTTCTTCGACGAGGTGATGCGCGACGCGGTGAAGGTCCGCCAGAACGCGGACCTCGATGCGGCGGTGGCGGTCGCCGACAAGAAGTCGGTGGGCGACGCGTACGTGTGGGGGCGGAAGACACCGAAGGGTGACGTGCTGCTGCTGGTCGCTGCGTCGGGTGCCTTGTGGTGCCAGGCGCAGGGTCCGGGGAAGCGGCCCGGAGTCGCGGGTGTCCACGATGAAGACGAGGTCGCGCGGATCCTCGCTGCGATCGAGGAGGACGAGGCCCGTGCTCTCGAAGCTCTCGGAGAAGACGCGTAGCCACGCTGACACGCTGGTCGAGCTCGTGGGCCTGGTGGGTGTCGCGGTCGCGGTCGCGCAGCTGTTCGGCTTCTGGTGGGGGGTGCTGCTCGGATCGGTGCTGCTCGTGCTGTTCGCGCAGACGATCCGACCGGCGGCGGTCGAGCCGGGGGAGGGTGACGAGTGACGCTGATCCGGCGTCTCGCCGCTGAGACCCGCGCGTTGACCAGCTTCGGCGGGTGGGGCCCGTACGCGGACGGGACGATTCCGCCGAACAGTCTGGAGGGGCAGTCGACTGCCGGGCAGGTCGTCAACGAGTCGACGACGTTGCAGCTGATCGACGCGTACGCGTGCATCTCGCTGCTCGAGGATTCGATCTCGATGCTCCCGATCGACGACTTTATCCGGGAAGGTGGGGTGCGCCGGGAGGTCGATCCCCGACAGCTGATCGTGCAGCCCGACCCGGAGATCGAGCTGTGGGAGTGGGTCGCCCGGGGGGTCGGGTCACTCGCGACGGGAGGCAATGCGTACGGCTACCTGTGGGACCGTGACCGCTTCGGGTACCCGCAGCGGTGCACGTGGATCCACCCGGACGACTGCACGCCTCGACGCAACCGGGAGACCGGGATGCGCGAGTACTCGATCCGCGACGCGCGGCTCGGCCGGGAGACGCTGCCGGCGTCGGAGGTCCTGCACATCCCGCTCGTGGTGATGCCCGGTGCGTTGCGTGGCCTGTCGCCGATCGGCGCCGCGAAGCGAGGCCTCGGCCTGGCGATGGCCACCGAGGAGTACGGGGCCAAGTGGTTCGGTGACGGGGCGAACCCGTCGAGCGTGCTCGAGACCGAACAGGAGATGGACGACGGCGAGGCGAAGCTGCAGCAGGCCCGCTGGATCGCGTCGCATGGCGGCCGCCGCCGGCCTGCGGTCCTGTCGGGCGGGTTGAAGTGGCGGCAGGTGCAGATCTCGCCGAACGAGTCGCAGTTCCTGGAGACCCGCAAGCTGAACACGGCGCAGGTCGCCCGGATCTGGCGGGTGCCACCGCATCGCATCGGGGACCTGTCGGACCACGCGTCGCAGGGCGGCGGGAAGGGACTCGAGGAGCAGGGCATCGGCTACGTGGTGTTCACGTGCGGCCCGTACCTCACCCGGATCGAGGCGGCGTTGTCGTCCCGGAAGGTGTGCGACCCGCGTGAGGGCCGCTACTCGAAGTTCAACGTCGGGGCGTTGCTGCGTGGCAACACCCGCGACCGCTACGTGTCGTACGCGGTGGGTCGGCAGTGGGGCTGGTTGTCGGTGAACGACATCCGTGCCCTGGAGGACATGCCGCCGATCGAGGGGGGCGACGTGTACCTGCAGCCGCTGAACATGATCGACGCGGAGAAGGCACTGCAGGTGCTCATCGACCCCAACCCGGGAGGCCAGCAGTGAGCATCCGCACTCTCGAGCGTCGCACCGTCGCGGCCCACTTCGAGGTCCGCGAGAACGCTGACGGCACCGTCGTCGGCTTCCGCGGGTACGCGGCCGTGTGGGACCAGGTCGCGCACGGCGAGGTGTGCCGGCGCGGCATGTTCGACAAGACCCTCGCAGAGATGGCCGACGTCCGGTTCCTGGTGAACCACGCCGGTGTGCCGCTCGCCCGCACCAAGTCCGGCACGATGCGCCTCTCGATCGACGACCGCGGCCTGGTCGTCGAGGTCGACGAGCTCGACATGGCGAACCCGACCGTGCAGGAGCTCGTCAGCGCGATGCGCCGCGGCGACATCGATCAGATGAGCTTCGCGTTCTGGCCGATCCGCGAAACCGTCAACGATGCTGGTGTCCGCGAGCTGCTCGAAGTGAAGCTCGCCGACGTCTCCGTGGTCACCTACCCGTGGTACGACGAGACATCGGCCGAGCTCAACGGCATCGAGCCGGCGCTCCTGTCCCTGCGGTCGCAGGGCCCGGCGACCAGCGAAGCCCGCGCGGCACTGACCCAGGCGTACCGGCGGGGCATGGTCGCGATCGAAGATCGCGACCTCGGCGACTGGACGCTGTCAGACGCCAGGCCGCTGCTCTACGGGGCGCTCGACACCCTCCTCGGATCCGGGCCCGGCGAGCCGTACCACTACTGGTACTGGATCGCCGACGTCAGCGACACCTGGTTCGTCTACTGCGACGAACGGCCGAACGCCGACCAGCAGGGCCTCTTCCAGATCGACTACTCGATCGACGCCGACGGCACCGTCACGCTCGGCTCCCCGTCGAAGGTCCTCGCGAAGACCACGTACATCGCCGACCCCGAGCCCGACCCGGCTCCGGTCAACGAGCCGCGGGGCATGAGCCCCGCCCAGGCCCGCAGCCTCATCGAGGCCGGGCTCCTCTAACCGACGGCCCCGCGCCGGACCCGCACGCCGGACCCACAGAGGGCACCACCTGCGGGCACCACCCGAGACGCCGGTCACCCCCACCAGCACACCTCGGGCGCCGACGCGCGCCCGCTGATCCCGGAAGGGAAACCGATCATGGACGAGTTCCTCCGCCAGCTCGAGGAGTGGGCCGCGGCCGTGCGCGCGCTGCGAGACCAGATCCTCGCAACCGCCGAGACCGAGACCCGCAACCTCACCGACGACGAGGACGGCGAGCTCCGCCGCCTGTCGGCCCACGTCCGCGAGTGCGACGAGCGCATCGCCGAGGTCCGCCTCGACATCGCCGCCGAGCAGCGCGCCGGCCAGGTCGCCCTCGCCACCGGCGGTCTCGACGTCCGCCACCAGGTCGAGGTCCGCTCCTCGCCGCTGCAGTACCAGCGCGGCGACCGCTCGCAGAGCTACTTCCGCGACCTCGGCCTCGCCCTGGTCGGCCGGGACAGCGAGGCCATGGCCCGCCTGGAGCGGCACCGCACCGAGATGGACGTCGAGGTCCCGCGCCTGGAGGCCCGCCGCGAGGCGGCGTTCCAGCGCAGCCTCGACGAGCTCCGCGTCGGCAACCGGGAGGCGATGGTCCAGCGCGACATCAGCCGCACCGACGGTGCCGGCGGCGAGTTCGTCCCGCCGCTGTGGATCCTCGAGGAGTACGCCGAGTACGCCCGTGCCGGCCGGCCCCTCGCGAACCAGTGCCGGAACATCCCGCTGCCCGGCGGCACCGACTCGATCAGCGTCCCCCGGATCACCGGCGGCACGTCGACCGCGGCGCAGACCGCGGACAACGCGTCGGTGAGCGAGACCGACATGACCACGAACTCGGCCACCGGTCCGGTGCGCACGATCGCCGGCCAGCAGGACATCGCACTGCAGCTCCTCGAGCAGTCGCCGCTCATGTTCGACGAGATCGTCTTCGCCGACCTGACCGCCGACTACAACTCGAAGCTCGACGTGCAGATCTGGAACGGCTCCGGGTCGTCCGGCCAGCACACCGGCCTCCTGCAGCTGTCGGGCACGAACTCGGTCAGCTACACCGACGGTTCGCCGACGGTGCCCGAGTTCTGGCCCTACGGGTCGCAGGCGATCTCGCAGGCGGCGTCCGGCCGGAAGATGCCCCCGACGGCGGTGTTCATGCACTCCCGCCGGTGGTACTGGATGGAGTCGACCCTCGACTCGTCCAACCGGCCGCTCATCGTCCCCGCGGCGGTGGCGCTCAACCCGTTCGCCATCCCGAGCGAGGTCGTGGCCGAGGGCCCGGCCGGCCAGTGGCACGGCCTGGTCACGTACCTCGACCAGAACTGCCCGACCACCCTCGGTGGCGGCACGGAGGACGCGGTGCTGGTCGTGCGCGGCCCGGACCTGCTCCTCTTCGAGGGTGCCCTCAAGACCCGGGCGCTGCCCGAGGTCCTGTCCGGCACGCTGACCGTCCGGCTGCAGGTGTACGCCTACTCGGCGTTCATCGGCGGTCGCTTCCCGGCCGGCATCTCGAAGATCACGGGCACCGGCCTCGCCGCCCCGTCCGGCTTCTAGCCGACGCTCCCACCGGGTGACAGGGGAGGACCCTTCGGGGTCCTCCCCTCACCCCTGTTCTCGACGACGTCGAGGGAAGGAACACGACCATGAAGCAGGACGGCGACCGCTACGCAGCGGACTACCTCCGGCAGGGTTCGCCCACGAACACCACGTTCGCCGAGACCGTGCCGCGCTACGTCGCGGGCAGCGACCTCGCGATTGCGACGACCGGCGTCGAGCTCGCCGTCGGCGTCCCGCTCCAGGCGGGCGACGTCATCTCGACCGTCACGTTCATCGTGGGTGGCACGGCGCTCGGGACCGGCACCGCCGGCTACGCGGTGCTGCGCGGCACCGACGGCGCGAAGCTCGTGCAGACCGCCGACTTCGGGTCGACGGCCCGGTCGGCGAACACCGCCTACTCGGTGTCGCTCGCGAGCTCGTACACGATCGTCACGCCGGGGTTCTACTACGTGGGCATCTCGTTCACGGCGTCGACGATCCCGACGCTGCGTGGGGCGACGGTCGGCAACGCGACCGTGGCGGGTGCGATCGGCCTCTCGGCGAAGATCCTCGCGCAGACGCACGGCTCCTCGGTCGGCGCGACCGCGCCGTCGACGATCGCCACGCCGACGACCGTCGCGACGATCCCGTACATCGTCCTCACCTGATCCGCGCCGCCCTTCTGGTGGCTGACCGAAAGGAGCAGGCTGCGATGAACGTGGAGCAGCTGCAGGAGCGGCGCCAGTCGCTCATCACCGAGCGGGCCTTCGTCGCGGAAGCCCGCGGCGACGACCGCCGCCTGGCCGAGATCGACGAGCAGATCGACCTCGTCGACGCCCAGCTCGCCGAGCTCGTCGCCGTGGCTGACGTCGAGGCCGTCGAGGAGGAGCAGCCGGTGGCCAACGAGCCGACCGCACCGGAGACCACCGAGGCCCCGGCCGCGCCCGAGCAGGCCGTCAGGCCCGCCCCGAAGCGCAGCCGGAAGAAGGCCGAGTAGCACCAGGTGGCGATCTCCAACGGGTACTGCACCCTCGACGAGATCAAGAGCCGCCACGGCATCGAGCTCGCCGGCGCCGACACCCTCGACGACACAGCCCTCGAGCTGGCCATCGAGGCGGCGTCGCGCGAGATCGACCGGTGGTGCCGCCGCCGCTTCTGGCGTGACGGGTCGACCAGTGCCCGGCTGTACCTGCCCGACACCGTCCTCGACGGCGTCATCTGGATCGACGACTACGACCCGGCCACGGCCATCACGGTCAAGTCGGACGACGACGACGACGGCACGTTCGAGACGACCTGGGTCGCGGGGACCGACTACCAGGCGGAGCCGCTCAACCCGGACGTGTACGAGACCGGCGCGAAGTGGATGCTGCGCCTCCTCGGCACCCGGTCGTTGCGCAGCGTGTGGTCGGGGCGGCCGCAGCTGCAGGTCACTGCGAAGTGGGGCTGGCCCGCCGTCCCCGCCGCGGTGAAGCAGGCCTGCATGATCCTCGCGTTCGACCTGTTCAAGTCGAAGGACGCCCCGTTCGGTGTCGCCGGCACCAACGACTTCGGGGTGCTGCGGATCCGGGACAACCCGCAGGCGAAGGCGCTCCTGGCGCCGTACCGGCATCCCGGCGGGGTGGCCTGATGGCCGACGTCGACACGATCCTCGACGAGCTGAAGGAACGGCTCGCCGCGGTGGAGCTCCCATCCGGCGATCAGTTGCGGGCCGGTGATCTCATCACCGACCAGATCAACGTCCCGTGCGCACTCGTCGGCCCGGACAACCCGTTCATCGACTGGGACCTGACCCAGGCGCGCGGGGCCGATACGTACTTCGTTCGGGTCGTTGTGCTCGTCAGCCGTGCCGAGCAGCGCACCGGATCGAAGCTCATCAACGCGCTCCTCGCGAGTGAGGGTGTGTCGTCGGTGAAGGCGGCGATCGAGGCGAGCTGGCCGGATGCGGCGTCGGGGATCTCGTTCGCAGAGGCGCAACGCGTCGAGGACTACGGCGTCCACACGTGGAACGACGTCGAGTACCTCGGCTGCGTGTTCATCGTGATGGTCGTGACGTGATTCCGCCGGCATCACCATGCGGAAGGAACCGTTCGTGAAGTACCGAGTGCTCGTCGGGTGCAACTACCGACCCGACCCGAAGAAGCCCGAGGTGCGCGCCGAGCCGGGCGATGTCGTCGACGACATGCCGGCCAAGGTCGCCAAGGCCCTCGGCGGCGACGTCGTCGAACCGGTGGAGGACTGACCCATGGCGTTCATCACCGCCGCGACGTCGCGGCTCATCCTCGGTGACTTCCACCTCTCCGGCTACATGCGGAAGGTCGCCGCCGAACTCGAGATCGCGATGCTCGACTCGACCGTGATGACCTCGACCGCCGAGGAAGTCCTGCCGGGCCTCAAGATGGGCACCTTCCCGCTCGGTGGGCTGCTCGACTCGGACGGTGCGGCCACCGGTCAGCACCGCCAGATCTTCGACCAGATCGGTGCGACCGCAGCCGACGCCGTGTCGTGGGCGCCGCAGGGCTTCACCCGAGGCAACCCGGTGATCTCGGTCCTCGGGCAGGAAGCCTCCTACCCTGTGTCGGTCGACGTGAAGAACGTCGTCGCCTGGACCGCCGACCTGAAGATCGACGGGCCGATCGACTTCGGTGTGTCACTCGCGGACCTCGCCGCGGTGACGACCGACACGACCCGTACCGGTGTCGACAACAGTGCGAGCACGAGCAACGGCGGCGCCGGGTTCCTGCACGTCACCGCGTTCTCGGGCTTCTCGGGTGTCACGTTCAAGGTGCAGCACTCGACGGACAACTCGTCGTGGTCCGACCTCGCGACGTTCACCTCGGTGACCGGGAAGACGTCGGAGCGGGTGACGGTCGCCGCGGCGACGACCGTGAACCGGTACCTGCGGTTCTTCGCCGACGTGACCGGCTCCGGCAGTGTGACCTGCCAGATGTCGTTCGCTCGCCGCTAGTTCTTCTTGCCCCACCGGGCGGCTGCGCCAAGGCGGCCGGCCGCTGCCATGCGCTCAGAGTTGTACTGCCGTTCCGAACCGTGCTCGGCGTTGTGCTGGGCCGGCGTCATCAGCTCGAGGTTCTCGATCCGGTTGTCGGCCTTGTCGCCGTTGATGTGGTGGACGATCTCGTCGGGTCGGAGGGGCCTGCCGAGGTGTTGCTCCATGACGACTCGGTGCTCGCGCACGTACCCCTTCGGGTCTGCGGCCGGGTGGTCGGGAGCATGCACGAGCACGTAGCCCTGGGCGTTGACGATGCGGCCGCCCTTCCAGAGGTGGTGGTTGGCGCCGCGGTACTGGGCTGATCGGTGGCCGAGTGCGTAGGGCACGGGGTGGCCCTTGAACCAGCGCCGCTTGCGGTCGGTTCGATCGGCGATCTTCGTCGGCTGGCCGCAGCCGCACTCGCAGATGCCGCTCGGGATTTCCTCAGGTGTCGGCTTGTAGCCGGTGCCGAGTCGGGGGCTTGCAGGTCTGACTCGGGCGTGGTGCCCGGGGATGAATCGGGGTTGCCGGTACTTGTGCTTCGGCCTTACCGGGATCTCCTCACCACAACCGCATTCACAGATCGCCATAGGGCGACAATAGCAGGAGGAAAAGACCGTGGCGTTTGGTGCGGGAAAGTCAGGTGTCTTCCAACTCGACAACGGTGCGGGGTCTCTCCAGACCCTCTCGGCCTACATCAACAAGGCCGACATCAGCCTCACGATCGCGATGCTCGACACCACCGTCTTCTCCCTCAACGCGGAGACGGTGCTGCCCGGCCTCAAGGCGGCCGACAAGATCCAGATCTCCGGGCCGCTGGACCCGACGCTGCACACCCACTTCGGGACGATCTACAACAACGGCGGTGGGCTCACCACCGGGAACGGGTCGTTGTCGTTCGTGCTCGGCCCGATGGGGTCGACGACCGGCAACCCGAAGTTCACGGGCGAGTGCTTCCTCTCGAAGTACGCGCCGGGCGCCGAGGTCAAGGGCCTCGCGACTTGGTCGGTCGAGCTCACCATCACCGGCGGCGTCACCTCCGACGTCTACTAGGCCGGCGTCACCATGGGGACGTCACGGTCCCCGGCTGAGCTGTCGCGGAAGCTGAGCCAGCTGGCGGTCGAGATGCAGGACCTGCCGCTCGCGATGGTCAAGGAAGCGTCGCAGGCGACGAAGGCGGCGGTGAAGGGCCGGGCCCCGGCCCGCCTGTCCGGCCGCGGGAAGCGCGGCGCCAAGCTCGACGTCCGGTACAACGTCGGGAACTACGGCGGCGAGGCCAAGTCGCTGGTCTTCGCGACGGGCCCGTTCCACCTGATCGAACGCGACACGAAGCCGCACCGCATCCCCGCGTTGAAGGGGCAGAAGACGCGCCAGAACCGTGCGGTGCGCGCGACGAAGGGCCGCACGTTCGGCCCGGCGTTCGGCGGCGTGAAGACCGGCGGGAAGCCGATCGTGTTCGGCGACAAGGTCCGCAACCAGGTGTGGCATCCAGGCACCAAGGGTCAACACCCGTGGGAGCACGGTGTCACCGCCGCGCAGTCGGTGATCCGCAAGGTGTTCGAGTCGAAGGGGGAGCTCGTGCTCCGCCGCGTCTTCTAGGGGGAAACGACCGTGGATGTGAACCGTATCGGCGACCAGGCGATCGGCGAGATCGTCGACGCCGGCCAGTACGCCGTCGAGATCGACGGCGAGATCGTGCCGATCCTGTCGCTGCCCCCGGGTGCTCTCGGCCAGATCCAGTCGCGCACCGGGTTCGGATGGAACCGCATGATCGTCGAACCGCTGGTGCGTCTCGACGTCGCCGCGGACCTCGTCGCTGCCGTGCTCACCAAGCTCGGGAAGGACCCACGCGACCTCGACACCGAGGACCTGGTGCGCCTCTTCGTGAAGATCCCCGGCGATCTGCCGGATCCCGAGCCGCACGGTGAGGGCGGCGAAGGAAACCCTACCGACGCGAGCTAGACGCCTGGATCGGCGTCTACTGCTCGCCGCCGTTCAACCACGATCCGGCCCGGGTGCGATGGGAGTGGGAGGTGCGTGACTTGCTGATCCTCGAACACCACCGTGCCCGTGTCGCTCGTCTCGTCGCCGAACGCGCCGCGGGGATCCCGTGAGCACGTTCACGGAGCGGCTCGAGCTGCTCATCACGTCGAGCGCGAAGGGTGCCGTCGCCGGCATCAAGGAGACCGACTCCGCGGTCACGCAGCTCGACACGAAGGCGAAGGGCGCGACCGGGGTCCTGCAGAAGTTCGGGATCCAGGGTGAAGCGACGGGCGCGGTCCTATCGGCCGGCGTTGCCGGCGGGGCGATCGCCGCAGGGGCCGCGATCACGAAGTTCGCCGTCGACGGCGTCAACCAGTTCACCAGCCTGGCCAGCACCGTCCGAGACTTCCAGCGCGCATCAGGCGCTACCGCGGAATCGTCCTCCCGAATGGTCGCCGTGTTCGACGACCTGGAGATCTCCCAGGAGGCTGCGTCCCGGGCGTTCTTCAAGCTCAGCCGGGAGATCGGCACCAACGACAGCGAGCTCTCCAAGTACGGCATCACCGTTGCTCGCACGAAGGATGGGAACCTCGACCTCGAGGAGACCATGCTGCGCGTCTCCGAGGCGTACAAGAACACCACGGACCAGGGTGAGCGCGCAGCGCTGATCCAGGAGGCGTTCGGCCGCGGCGGCAAGGAGCTCATCCCGATCCTCGAGCAGGGCCGCGACCGGATCCAGGAGATGTTCGCCGAGGCGGACAAGAACCACCAGATCTTCTCGCAGGACGACCTGGAGCAGGCACGCGAGTACGAGCTCGCGCTCGACTCGCTCGGCGACTCGATCCAGGGGTTGCAGCGGTCTGCCGGGCAGGCGCTGGTCCCCACCTTGACCACGGTGGCGAACAGCACCGCGGACACGATCACCACCGCAGACGAGCTCACCGGCAGCATCGGCGGGGTCGCCGGCGGCGTCCGGTTCCTCAACGAGAGCTTCAACCCGCTCATGTTCGGGATCAACGCCGCCGGTGGCGCCATGAAGATCCTGCAGGGCGACTTCCGCGACGGCTCCGAGCAGCTGGTCCGCTCGACCGGCCTGATCGGCAAGGGCGCCGCGAACCTCGGTGAGACACTCGGGATCTTCTCGAAGGGCGGCGAGGAGACCGACAAGTTCACCGCGGCGCAGCAGCGGCTCACCGCGGCACAGCAGTCGGTGGTCTCCCTCTCGGCGGACAACACGACGAAGGCGTCGGAGCTCACCGCGGCGAAGCGTGAGCTCACCGCAGCGGAAGACGGCTACGAAGCCGTCGTCGGCCGGGTGACGACCGCACTGCAGGGCCAGACGTCGAAGCTCGTGGAGAACACGCTGGCAGCCCAGCAGTACATGAACACGCAGCTGGGGGTGCAGGGCGCCCAGCTGAACGTCGAGGCCGCCACCCAGAAGTACAACGAGACGCTGTTCGTGAACGGCGCAGAGGCGTTGGAGACCCGCCAGGCGGCGCACACCCTCGAGGTGCAGTACGCGGCGTTGGGTGAGGCGACGAAGAAGGCGGCGCTCGAAAGCGGCGCGTCGCAGAAGGAAGCCGCCGAGCAGCAGATCGCCTCCCTCGAATGGGTCGCGGGGACCCTCGCCCCGGGCTCGCCGTTGCGGGTGTTCCTCGACGACTACATCAACACGCTGCGGAACGGCGTCCCGAAGAAGGTGAACACCGTCCTGGAGCTGACGACGTCGATCGCCCAGGCGGCGGTCGCCGGCGGCTATGTGGGCGGCGACTACTACGTCGAGGGGGCTGGCGCGACGGGCGCCATCGTGAACCGGCCGACAGTCGCGCTGATCGGCGAGGCGGGCCCCGAGGTCCTCGCACCGTTGAGCAGCCTGCCCGGGAACTCGCCACTCCCGGGGGGCATGGGCGCCGGCGGTGCGCAGACCCTCGTCCTGTCGGGTGGGCCGCCGGGTCTCGCCGAGTGGTTCGTTGACCAGATCAACCAGATGGCACGTGGCGGCCCGGTGTTCCTGGCCGCTGCCGTCGACTCGTAGGGAGAGCACCGATGGAAGCACAGACCTGGGTCGAAGTCGCGAACTCGCTGGTGGCGATCGCCGACGGCACCGCGCTCGCGTCGTCGGCGTCGATCGGTGTGATCTCGCCGAACTCGTCGACGAACCCGCCGATCACGTTCGACGCCAACACGCTGTTCCCCGGCGCGGCGATCCGCGTGACCGCCGCCGGCCGGTTCTCGAACACCGGTACGCCGACCCTCAACCTCGGCCTCTACTGGAACGGGTCGGGTGGTACGGCGCTCGCAACGACCGGCGCGATCACCACGACGTCGGGTGTGACCAACGTGCCGTGGCGTGTCGAGGCGCTGATCGTCTGCCGGGCGATCGGCTCGTCCGGGACGCTGTTCACCGAGGGATGGGCGCACGGCATCTCCGGCACGGTCGGCGTGTCGGTGGTGCCGATGCCCGCGTCGGCACCGACTGCGGTCACCGTGTCGACGGTGGCCGCGGCGTCGCTCGATCTGACGGCCACCTGGGGGACGAGCTCGGCGAGCAACACGATCACCTGCCACCAGTTCCTCGTAGAGGCCCTCAACTTCAACCCGGTCTGATCCGTGCCGGGACGCGCGACGCGAGGCCCGCACGGGCCCGACATCCGACGCAGTCGTGGGGGCACCTCCGTCGAGGTGGTTCCGCCGGCGGCGCCGCTCACCCTCACCGCCGACTTCCCCGAGGTCGCCCTCGAGTGGATGCCGGACGGGAAGCCGAACGACGTCGACGGGACGTGGGAGAGCTTGACCCCGTACCTCGCCGGCGGGACGTGTAAGCGCGGCCGGAAGTACGAGCTTGACCGGTTCGTCGCCGGGACCATGACGTTCACGTTGAAGGTCGACCCGAACCGTGATGGGGTGCCCGGCCGGATCTTCGACCGGGAGTATGCCGCCGGCATCTACTACGGGAAGCTCCGCTCGATGAAGCAGGTGCGTCTGCGCGTCTGGTGGGAGGGCGTCTGGTATCCGGTGTGGCGCGGCTACGTCGTGTCGTGGGGCACGGTCGTGAAGGACGGCGCCTTGTGGGTGTCGACGGTGCAGTGCCGGGATGCGTTCGAACGGTTGGAGCGGATCCGGCTGCCGTCGTCGGCGTGGGCGCTGCTGGTGCAGAAGCAGAACCCTTCGGCCTGGTTCCGCCTGGGGGAGAGCGACACGAACCGGGTGACCGACTCGTCGCCGAACGGCAACTACGGCGTGTACGACAACGTCACCCAGGGCGTCCAGGGATTGGTGCCGAACGATGCCGATGGGGCGTGCGAGTGGCCGGACAACGATGAGGCGCAGGACATGCGCGTCACGATCCAGAACCCGACGCTGATCTCCGGGTACCCGTTCACGATCTCGGCCCTGGTGCAGGTCCGCGGCGACACCGACAACGGGACGGTGATCGTCCACGCTGCGTACGTGGCCGGATCAACGACACAGGTCCTCCAGATAGCTGTGAGCAACGCCACGGTGAACGGTGCTGCTGGCCGCGTGGTCTTCGGCGTCTACAACGGGGTCTCGTTCCGGGACATCACCTCCGCCCTCATCGTCTCGGACAACAAGCCGCATCACATCGTCGCCGTGGCTCGAAGCGCCTCGGACTTCGCCATCTACATCGACGGGTCGAAAGCGGAGGTCACGGTGTACCCGGGCTCCGGGTCCGCCACGTGGCCCGGGACGTTCCCGTCTGGGTACAGCATCGGCAACCTGCCGAACGACTACGACAGCGCCAGTCTCAACTATGCGATGCGCGGCGTGATCGACGAGGTCGTGTTCTGGAACGCGGCCCTCTCCGCCGACACCATCGCAGCGTTGTCGTTCGCCGCACTCGACGGCTGGTCCGATGAGCAGTCCGGCGCCCGCGTCGCTCGGTTCCTCGACGCGATCGCCTGGCCCGCAGACCTCCGGGAGATCGAGGACGGCATCAGCGTCCTGCAAGCCGCGTCGTGGAGCAGCGGCGCCAGCGCACTCTCCGTGATGCAGACCTGGGCCGACACCGAGCTCGGCGCGTTCTTCCCCAGCCCCGACGGCAAGCTCGTCTGGCGGTCCCGCCACTACCCGCTCCTCGACGTGCACGCCACCCAGGCGCAGGCCAACTTCGGCGACGCCACCAGCACCGCACCCATCAAGTACCTCCGCGACCAGTGCGCCCTCGTCACCGACGAGAACCTCGTCCGCAACCCGATCATCGCCTCGCGCCGGAACGGCGTCACCGTGACCGTCGCCGACGACGAGCTCGTCGCGAACGAAACCGGCGACCGCACCCACAGCCTCCCCCAGTCCGAAGACCTCTACGACGCCGTGATCCGCGACCGGGCCGTGTGGGCGCTCAACCGGTGGAAGCGCGAGAAGACCCGCCTCGCGGGCATGACCGTCGACCTGCGTTCCAACATCGCTCAGTTGCCGACGCTCTTCACCCTCGACATGGGCTACCGCATCAACGTCGAGCAGAACCCCGACCCGGACACCGATCCGATCTCGGTCGACCAGATCGTCGAGAGCCTCACGCACACCTTCGCGCCGAAGCAGTGGCGGATCGGCATCGAAGGATCGCCGCCGGACCCGAACGTCGGTTCGTACCTGATCCTCGACGACGAGGCCGCCGGCCTGCTCGACACCGGCCTCATGGCCTACTGAGGGCTGGGGTCGAGTCAGCCCGGCGTAGCCAACTCGGCCCTCTGTGGGGGGTCTCGACGGGGGCGACGCCGCACCTGCATCCCGGGACCACCTCCCACCGTACGCGAAATCGGGGGCCGAATGAGCGACTTCATCGACGTCGGTCTCTCGACGCGCATCGACGTGTCGCCACCCGACCCGGACCAGCCGCGCACCTACACCGACGACGCCTATCCGATGGTCATCGAAGACCAGCGGCACGCCTACCGGGTCGAGACCTACGACGAGGTCCTCGCCTGGCAGGCCGCCTGGTTCGCCGGCGAGGTCCCACCGCACCCGTTCCCGCGGCCACCGATGGAAGTCGTGCGTGACCCGCGCGAGGTCGTGCCGTACATCAACGCGTCCCGCTGGATTGCCGACTGCCCCGAGTGCGGGGCGGCGAACGCCGTGTGGGACCGGAACCCCGACATGGCGTGCCTCGCCTGCGGCCGCGTCTGCAGCGTCGCATGGCAGCCGCCGAAGGACCGGGCTGCGGTCATCAGGGTGATCGCCGACTGGCCCACGAACCAGCGCAGCTGGGACGCCCACCGTGGCGAGACGCTCGAGGAGCTCAAGGTGCAGGCCGTGCTCGTCCAGGGTGTCGCACCAGACCTCCGCAACGGGCTTCTCGTTGCCGCTGGGGTGACGATGCCCGACGACCTGATCTCGCCGCAGGACTACCTCGACCGGCTCCGCACGCAGCGGATCAAGCGCGAGAAGGGGCTCGCCTGATGGGCTACTCGACGCCGTTCACCGCTGTTGCGGGCACCGCCTGGAAGGCCGCCGACTGGAACGTCTACGGCCGCGACAACATCGCGTGGATCGCCACCGACAGCCCGGCGTGCCGGGCCTACAACTCGGCTGCGATCAGCGTCGCGACCGGTACGGACGTCTTCTTGACGTTCAACTCGGAGCGGTTCGACAACGCCAGTGTCCACTCAACCGTCAGCAACACGGGCCGCCTGACCGTCCCGACCGGCGGCGGCGGCAAATACATCATCGGCTCGAACATCGACTTCGCCACGACGTTCGCCGGTGTGCTGCGCGCTTCGGGTCTGAGACTCAACGGGTCGACGTTCATCGCCGACCAGTACTCGCCGCCGACCAACTCGGCGTTCTCGTCGGGCCGGTTCACGGTCACTTCGATCTATTCGCTTTCCGCGGCCGACTACGTCGAGGTGCGTGCTTACCAGGACTCGGGCGGTGCGCTCAACGTGACCGCGACCGGCAACTACAGCCCGGAGTTCTGGTGCTTCTGGTTCCGCAACTAGCAGGGGGGTCAGGCATGAAGAAGGTCGCCATGTTCGCAGGCCGCACCCGCAAGGCCATCGGGACTGCCGTCACGGGCGTCTACGTGTGGTTGGGCCTGGTCATCCAGTCACCCGCCGCGCACATCTCCGCCACCGAGTGGTACGTCCTCGCCGGGGTGGGCGTGTCGGTCGCCGCGGTGTACGGGCTGACGAACGACAGCCCGCCCCCGGAGGAGCGGGCCAACGTGACCGTCGAGCCGAACAAGCCGCTGGCGACGGGCGGGATCCTCCCGAAGGGCGTCCCGTACCTGGTGGGCGAGCGCGGCCCCACGACCACCGGCAACCCGCAAGGCGACACCCGGTGACCAGCGGCCAGCAGCTCGTCGACGCCGCGTCGACGTTCCTCGGCGAGCCGTACAGCACCGCACCCGGCCGCACCTCACCCACCTCCGGGTACAAGGACTGCTCCGGCCTCGTCGCCGCCGCCTACGAAGTCGCCACCGGCCGCGAGCTCGGCGCCTACGTCACCGTCACGATCTACCGGCTGTGCCGCGACCAGGGCGGCCAGGTCATCACCCGCGACGAAGCAGACGGCATCGCCGGCGCCTGCTACCTGATGCCCGAGAACCCCGAACAGGGGTGGGGGCCGCTCGGGCACATCGGCTTCTCCACCGGCGACGGCTCCACGATCGAAGCCACCCCCGCCGCCCGAGGTGGGGTGCAACGCCTCCCGAACCGGTACCAGCCGTGGGGGAGCGTGGCGGTGCTGCTCCCCGGCATCGACTACTCGAACGCAGGCCAGGGCGGCGCCCAGCCTGCGACCGGGAAGGGGCAGCACATGATCTACGTCGACGTCGAGGCGCGTGTCGCGCTCGCCATGGAAGGCCCGGTCATCGTCGCCGAGTTCAACGGGCCTCCCAACCAGTACGGCATCCCCCAGGACGCGATGGACTACGCCGGCACCGACATCCCGCTGCGCGTCGTTCCCGGGCTGGTCCTCGCGAAGCTCCGCAAGGCCGACGAGATCGCACTCACCCCTCCGGTGGTGACGACGGTGCCCGGCGACTGCCCGCCGCTCACCTCCTACACGGCCCAGGAGCTCGTCGAGGCCCTGGCCACGGTGATCGGCTGACCGCCATGGCCTACGCCGTGTTCTCCAACCAGTTCGGCCACCACGTGATGAAGGTCGACCAGGGCAAGGCCGAGCTCATCATCACCTGCGGCGCCGACCTCCCCCTCGCCGAGCGGGTTCGAGATCTCCTCGACCGGCACGGCCTCGTCGACGTGCCCCTCGAGCAGGTCGAGACCAGCTGATGCCGGCCTCCGCCTCCGACGGCATGTGGGCCGCCATCGGCGCCGCGGTCGTCGCCGCGCTCACCCAGGCGTCACGGCTGATCCGCCCTCGGAAGCCGAAGCCCACGAAGCCCGACATCTTCGCGGCAGAACGTCGACGCCTCGACGAGCGCTGGGCGCGCCTCGACGAGGAGCAGCGGAAGCTGCTCTCCGAGGTCCGCTCCGAGCTCGAGGACTGCCGGAAGCGCTCGGACGAGACCGACGCGATGCTCCGCGCGGAGCGGCTCCGCACGCAGATCGTGATCCGAGCGCTCCAGGAGGCCGGGATCCCGGTGCCCGACGCGGCGCTCCTCGACGTCGACTTCGATCCGGTGACCGGGGCGTACAAGCTGCGCGAGGTCGCGTGAGCGTCACCGGCCGGCGGCGCCTCTTCGGCGGGCTCCTGGTCCGCTTCCCGGGCGGGTTCCTGTGGCAGTCCCGCCGTTGGCAGATCCACGTGCACCACACCGACCACGACATGCCCACGTCGGTGGGCCCGTAGAGCGCGCACCGGAGCCGGCGCCCCCCTCCGTCTCCAAGGTGCAGCACCGAGACGCCCCCCTCCTCCGGGAGGGGGGCGTCTTCGCGTCTTCGATCAGATCCACCCGAGCGCGTAGACGACCGCGACGGCGATCATCAGGACGACGATCACGGCGAGCTGCCACGGTGGGAGGCTCCTCCACCACGGCGCCGTCGGCTTCTTCCGCCAGTCGTCGTGCCAGTCGGGGCGGTCGGGCTCCACGAACCGCGCACGCTATGCCGACGGAATCACCACCGCAACCCGGCGAGCACCAGCTGCCCGTCCTCGAGGTCGAGCTTCGTGTAGCCGACGGTCGACTGGATCGACCGGTGCCGCATCAGCTCCTGGGTGACCCGCAGGTCGCGCGTCGCCCGGTAGATCGCGGTGCCGTACGCGTGGCGGAGCGTGTGGAGCGTGTGGGCGATGCCGAGGGTGCGGAGGTAGCCGTTGGCGATCTGGCAGATCCGGGATCGGGAGAGGTGCCCGCCGTCCCGCCCGGGGAACAGGTAGCCGACGTCGGGGAGCGGGCAGCGGTGGAGCACGTCGGCGAGCAGCCAGACCCTAGGCCAGATTCCACAAAATCACAAGAGGGGCGAGGAACTAAATCCTTGACATGAACCTAGGGAGTCCCTAATCTCCCGGTCGTGGCACAGGAACACGAGCGCCCCCTGACGACGAGGCAAGCCGCCGAGATCCTCGGCGTGTCGCCCCAGACGATCGTCAACTACGCCGACGCCGGCCTCCTCCGGTCGTTCCGCCTGCCGTCCGGGCATCGGCGGTACCAGCGCGCCGACGTCGAAGCTCTCCTCGACCCGGAGCGCGCCGCGTGAAGGCCGCCTGGAACGTCGCCGGCGCCACCGCGCTCCTCGCCTGGGCCGCCGTCACCCTCGACGCCCTCGGCATCCCGCTCGGCGCAGCCCTGATCGCGCTCCTCGGCGTCATCGCGGTCGCGCTGCTCGTCATCGCGCTCTGGCCATCACGCACCACCAAGGGGGACCGTTGACCACCACGCTCGAACGTCGAGGGCAGGAACCCGTCGACGTCAAGAAGGCCGACCCCGAGGACCTGCGCCTCTGGTCCGTCACCACCATCATCGGCGTCTTCGACAAGCCCGGCCTCATCTACTGGGCCGCCGGCCTCACCGCCGACGCCGCGCTCGACGACCTCACCTTCGTGCAGCAGATGCTCGAACGGCGCGGCCGCGACGAGACCTGGAAGTGGCTGCGCGACGCGCGGTTCCGCCGCCCGAAGGACTCGCTCTCCGACGCCGAGTTCGGCACCCAGTTCCACGCCCTCGCCGAGGAGTACACCCTCACCGGCATCAAGCCGACCCCGACCCGCGAGGTCTTCAAGGCCGACCTCGACCTCGCGGTCGCGTGTCTCGACCAGTTCGACGCGTGGCTGCAGCGCTACCAGCCCGAGTACCTCGCCACCGAGGTGACGGTCTACAACGCGACCTACGGGTACGCCGGTACCTGCGACTGCTTCCTGTCGATCGACGGCGTCCCGCTGATCGGCGACTACAAGAGCTCGAAGAAGAGCAAGGACGGGCAGGGCCGGCCGACGACCCTGTACCCCGAGGTCGCGCTGCAGCTCGCCGCCTACCGGTACGCCGAGGTCGCCGCCGTCTGGCGGGCCCGCCGCTTCGAGTCGTTCCGGCGCCGCTACTACCTCCTGTCGGCCGCCGAGCAGGACCAGGGCGTCCCCGTGCCCGAGGTCGTCGGCGGTGTCGGTATCAAGGTCACCCCGGAGCACTGCACCGCCTACGCGGTGAAGTGCGACGAGGAGGTCTTCGACGGGTTCCTCTACGTGCTCGAGGCCGCCCGCTGGGCGTTCGACCTGTCACAGCGCGTCCTCGGCGAGCCGCTCGTCGCACCCGAGGGGGACCAGTGAGCATCATCACCCTGCAGCGCCGGCTGCGCGAGATCGCCCGGATCCGCACCGGCGACCAGGTCGCCGCCGGCCAGGGCAAGACCCGCCCCCGGAAGCTCACCACCTTCCGCATCACCAGCGCCGACCAGCGGTTCATCGCCGCCGCCGCCGACCGGTACGGAGGCACCCCGCAGCCATGGGAAGCCCCGTCGGGCCCGCAGTGGGAGGTCTACACCGAGGCCTCCGAGATCCCGGTGGTGGTCCCGCCGACCGACATGGCGTTCTCCCAGGCGTACGAACAGTGGAGTGCCGGCGGTTGCCAGCGTCGGTGCGACGGTGAACGCGACCAGATCAGCGACGGGCCGTGCGTCTGCGACCCCGACAAGCGGGCCTGCCAGCTCACCACGCGCCTCTCGGTGATCCTCCACGAGCTCCCCGGCCTCGGTGTCTGCCGCCTGGAGAGCCACGGCTACTACGCCGCCGTCGAGCTCGGCGGCGCCGTCGAGCTCGTGAACGCCGGCTTCGCCCAGGGGCAGCTCCTCCCGGCGCGGCTGCTCCTCGAGCAGCGCCAGGTGAAGCGCATCGACGCGAAGGGCAAGCCGCAGACCCGCAACTTCGTGGTGCCGTGCCTCGACTTCCAGCTGTCGTTCGCAGCGCTGCAGCAGATCGGCACCGTCGCCCCGGTATCCCTGCCCGCCGGGGCGACGGCCGAACTCGACGCCCCCGCCGCCGGGTTCACCCCGGTCGGAGAGCTCCCCCCGGCGCCGGTCGGGTCGATCGAGGAGCAGGTCAAGGGAGCGGGACGGGAGCGGAGCGGACGGCGTGGTGGGGCGGAGCCGATCCGCCCCACCGGACGCCGGCCCCGCTCCGCCGTCGAGGTCGTCGAGGGTGGGCAGGCAGCGCCCGGCCCGTCGACTGGCGGAGGGCCGGTCCGTGGTGTGGACGCCGGCCCTCCGCTTGGTTCGTCGGATGGAGGGGAGCCCACCGAGGCGGAGACCGCCCGCTCCGCTTCCGGTGATGGGGACGTCGTGACTCCGACCGCGCAGCGCGGGGAAGACCGGCATGACGCAGCCTCCCCTCCGTCCGGCGCCTCACGCACCGCGACCGCGCGGGCCCGCCACGTCGCGATCGCCTGCCGGGAGATCGGTGTCGACACCGACGAGGCCCGCCACCAGTTCCTCGCCCTGGTCACCGATGGCCGTGCGTCGTCGGGGAAGGACCTCGACGACACCGACTTCGCGCTCGTGCAGGAGGCGATCCAGCGGGTGAAGGACGGACGTCTGGTGGTGGCGGGCGGTGGCGACTTCGCTCTGCGCATCGAGGAGGTCACTGGACCGACGGCTGGGAGCGCGTCG
>ERZ724522.646-NODE-646-length-21183-cov-16.962420_pt1 | contig 21183 bp, 26 predicted proteins | sample MGYA00376055_ERZ724522 | MGnify/ENA primary metagenome ERZ724522 (study PRJEB28724, sample SAMN07190884) | wastewater metagenome | isolation source: effluent of sewage treatment plant in Hong Hong | place: Hong Kong | collected 2016-03-17 ...
TTGCAGTCCGTTGGACTGATCGAGGATGATAAATTAGCTGATGCCGGTTCTTGGTCGTGGGGACCGATTGAAGGCGGCGGCTGCATTGTCCGAGCATATGGGAAGGTGATGGCAGCATGAAGCAATCGCGGCTTATGTCTTTGCTCGAATCTGGAACGAACATTCTTGTCGGATATTGGCTGGCAGTTTTGGCGCAGCTAATTGTGTTCCCGTGGTTCGGCTATCCGGCCCGCTTGAGCGACGCAATTCAGATCGGCGGGATTTATACGGTGATTTCGATAATTCGCTCTTATGCGCTTCGGCGCGTATTTGAGCATATCCGGGTTAAGTCATGTTGAACATTCACAAAGAAGTTCTTGCGGAAGGCGTCGAGGTATATCTCGGCAACTGTCTAGATATTCTTCCAGAAATCGGCCCCGTGGATCACATCATAACTGATCCGCCATATGAGGCGATTATGCACTCCTTAATAGGAAAGGCCCCCGCCCGCCGCCATCGTGCCGACGGAGGACCAAAAATAAAGGCGCTTGACTTTGATCCAATTGACAACATTCGCTTGCAGGTGGCAGGCCTTGCCGCAAATTATTGCAATGGTTGGGCGCTGATTTTCTGCACGACAGAAGGTGTGGGGCGCTGGGAGGACGCAATTAATGAGAGCAAGGCAAAATACAAGCGAGCCTGTGTTTGGGTTAAACCGGACAGCTTACCACAATTTAACGGACGAGGCCCAGCTGTAGGGGTCGAGAATTTTATTGCTGCGTGGTGTGGGAGTGGGCATTCGTGCTGGAACGCTGGGGGAAAGCGCGGTGTATACACACATCGAACGAACCCGCCGGAAAGGGACGGGCGGCATCCAACAGAGAAGCCAGTTGCTCTTATGTGTGAAATGACTTTGGATTTTACAAACCAAAATCAGTTGATTGCAGACCCCTTCATGGGGTCTGGCACAACAGGGGTTGCAGCGGTGCGACTTGGTCGCCGGTTTGTCGGTATCGAGCTGAACAAAAAGTATTTTGAAATCGCTTGCCAGCGCATTTCAGATGAAATTTCCCGCCCCACATTCTTTTCAAAAGCGCCGCGACCTGCAAAGCAGGAGTCAATGATATGACTACGTTAGGAGTTTTCGCAGTCCATCGCGGGATTTGGGAACATACGTCATTTGACGACGAACCATTCACGCAACGTGAGGCATGGATTTGGCTCATCAGCGAAGCGGCCTATAGGCCGTTCAAGAAGCGTGTTGCGGGTCACGTCATTGAATTGAAGCGCGGGCAGGTCTGCCACTCTCTGCGATTTATAGCCGACGCTTGGGGCTGGACGCTCGCAAAAACAAGGCGTTTTCTTGAACGCTTAAAAACCGACGCGATGATCGACACACAAACCGACACAGGCGTGACAGTGATAACGATCTGTAATTATAACAAATATCAGACTGCACCCACTAAAGAAGGCACACCGTGCGACACACAAAACGGCACAGAACCGGCACAGGACCGGCACAAACTAGAAAGAAATAAAACAACTAATAATAAAAATACTACGCTACTAGGCGCGCGCGAGCCGGTCGAAATTGTCGCTGAGCCAGCAAAGGCTCAATCGCTGGTAAGCCCTGAGGCCCTCGAACTGGCGGATGAACTCGCGGTGATCTGCGGTCACAAGCTGGAATTCATCCCGCCAGCATGGTGCGGGGCTGGCATGTGGGTGCAGAAATGCTTGGGCGAGGGCTGGACGCCGGACGAAATGCGCGAAGGGACGCGTGGCGTTGTGGCGCGGGGCCGCAAGGTGGATTCGTTCCGCTATCTCGAAAAGCCGCTGGCTGATTTTGTCGCGCGCAACCGAGCGCCGCTGCATGTCGGAGAGGCGAGAGGACAGGGGCCGCCGGGCTGGAAAAACGGCGCGCGCGCCGGGAACCTTGTCGATGCGTCCGACCGTTTGATGGATCGCTTGAAGGAATTTACGAATGGAAACGATGGAACCAAAAATTCAGCCGGAAGAAGCGTTGAAGCGGGCGCGGCTCCTGTTCGGCTGCTATCGCAAGAGCGACGCGGCTGATCCTGAAACCTACGTTATGGCGGTTTCTGCGATGCTGGCGCAGTTTGACCGCGAGACGGTTTTTTCCGTCACCGATCCCATTCACGGGCTGCCATCAAAAACGGATTTTGTGCCGACAATCAGGGAAATCAAGGTTGAATGTGAGCGGGTGCGGGGCGGACGCGAGGCCCGCGCCAGAATGATTGAGGTTGAAAGAAAATACATTGAGGAATGGAACGCACACGGCATCCCGCCGCAGCGGCATTCATGGGGTGCCGTTCGACCGATGACTGATAGCGAGCGCCGGAACGGGCTTCGCATCGAGCACAAACCTAACCCGGAAATGGCGGCGCGCATTGCCGGGGTTTTACCGAAGCCGAACAATTCAAGGGCTGAAATTGGGGACAAGGTTGATGGCTAAATTGAAAATCCGCAAGGGTGGGCCGAAGCGCAAGACAAACGTGGTCCGTGACGCCTCAGGACGGTCGCGGGGCGAGATTATCGACTTGTCGGTTGTGCTGGCGCAGCCACATAGGCGCTGGTCATCGAACCCGCGCGATCAGCTCTTGGGCTATCCCCTAGGCCGCTTATTTGTGCAGGATTACATCAACAGGGACCAATTGGAGGCCGGTGACGAATGGGCCGCGCTGGTGCGCGCTCACGCGAGGATTTTGGGAATACCGGTTGGAAGCCCAAAGTCTCCTATGACGGAAATGGTATCAGGCGGGTTTTATCACTGGGAGACGGCGCAGGGCGACGACGATGACGGGGAGCGGCAAAAGCGGATCAATCGAATCCGGGGCCTGTATGACGACTGTTTCGTTGCCCTTGGTGAAATCGGTATGACGTTGGGCGTTGGGCATAAAATCCTGAATCTCTGCCGGGAAATCTGCATCCAAGAGGTGAACGAGGTTGTTTTGTGGCGGGAAAGGCCATCCCAAATTGGCAATTTGCGGAGCGGACTCAATGTCCTGTGGAAAACTCTGGGGCACGGCAAATAATCCTAGACGCATGGATTCAATTCCTGTATGTCGATAACTGGATAAGGGGAATAGCGCCTAGATCGCACCATTCGCCGTTCTAGCTCAACAGGCAGAGCGCCGCTCTTGTAAAGCGGGGGTTGCTGGTTCGATTCCGGCGAGCGGCTCCATCAGCCTATCCTGCCAAGCGTATGGATAGCATTCGGTCACGCTCTAATGGGCGCGGCCAGTCATTTCTAGGTGTAGCGCAGTAGGTAGCGCACTTGCCTTGGGTGCAAGGGGTCGTTGGTTCGAATCCAGCCGCCTAGACCATTCAGACCAAGCCGCTTTCGGCAATTGTGTCAAAACTTTGTGAATCCAAATGAGCAACCCTAAATCACGCGGCCAGCAGCGGGACAAACCGTTTCGCGCGGCGCTCATGCTTGAGATTGCTGCGGCAGGTGAAAACCACAAAGCCTTACGGGCTGTTGCAAGGGCGCTTGTCGAAAAGGCATCGACTGGCGACGTGCAGGCCATTAAGGAAATTGGCGACCGGCTGGACGGCAAGGTTCCTCAGGGCATCGTTGGCGGCGATGAAGATGACAACCCCATTGCCGTTGTCACGCGGGTTGAAATCGTAGCACCTGACCTTGACGACAGCACGGGTTGAAATCCCTCCAAAGCTGATACCTGTGTTTGCAGGTGTGGCTGATGTTCGAGGGGCGTATGGCGGACGTGGTTCTGGTAAGAGCCGAACATTCGCCAAGATGACGGCGGTTCGAGCGTATTGTTGGGATGTAGAAGGGCGCGAGGGAATTATCCTGTGCGCCCGGCAGTTTCAAAACTCGCTGGATGATTCCTCGCTTGAGGAAATCAAGGCGGCAATACGGTCTGAGCCTTGGCTCAACGATCATTTCGAAATCGGCGAGAAGTATATCCGCACCAAAAGCGGGCGGATTAGTTACAAGTTTGCCGGGCTTGACCGCAACGTTGATAGCATCAAGTCCAAGAGCCGGATTCTTCTGTGTTGGGTTGACGAGGCCGAACCGGTCACTGACGAGGCGTGGCAGAAGCTAATCCCGACGCTCCGCGAGGAGGTTTCGGAACTTTGGGTGACGTGGAACCCTGAGCGTAAGAACAGTGCGACGCACAAGCGCTTTCGCGAAAGCCGCGATCCAAGGTCAAAGATCGTTGAATTGAATTGGCGGGATAATCCGTGGTTCCCGTCAGTCCTTGACCGGACGCGCGAGCGCGATCAGAGAGATAGGCCGGATCAATACTCTCATGTCTGGGAGGGTGATTTCGTGACCGCTGTTGCGGGGGGCTACTTTGCGGCTTCGCTCAACGAGGCGAAGGCGCAGGGCAGAATTACGCGGATTGCGTTTGATCCGCTGATGCGTGTGAGGGTTTTCTGCGACCTCGGAGGAACGGGCGCAAGAGCCGACGCATTCTCGGCGTGGCCAGCGCAGTTCATTGGCCGTGAAATTCGCGTTCGCGATTATTACGAGGCTGTCGGGCAGCCGTTATCGGCACACATTCAATGGCTGATTAAACACGGATATGGGCCTGACCGGGCCGATATTTGGTTGCCACATGACGGCTCGACAAATGATCGCGTGATTGATGTTTCATTCGAGAGCGCGTTTCGAGCGGCTGGATACGATGTGACCGTTGTCCCCAATCAGGGCAAGGGCGCGGCCAAGATGCGCATTGAGGCGGGGCGAAGGCGTTTCCCGCTCATTTGGTTTGACGAGGCGACGACCGAAGCGGGCCGGGACGCGCTCGGCTGGTATCACGAAAAGCTAGACGAGAACCGAGACATTGGGCTTGGGCCTGAACATGACTGGTCAAGCCACGGCTCGGACGCCTTTGGGCTGATGTGTATTTCATATGAAGAACCCCGGCAGGCAATCCGCGTGAAAGAAAATGAATCCGATGAATGGGTTGTTTGATGGCCGGGCTTCTCTCTGACAATTTTGATTATGGCGGGCTATTGGGCAAGCTTTCTCAGACGTGGCCAGCGCGTCTGGCGAAGGATGTTTATTCAGCCTTCACGCTTCCCGGTGATGTCTATCAAGGCAACGTGTCGATGTATGGCGATGACGGGCGCACGAATCCGGAAGTCATCAATCGGTCTGCCGATCTTGCCGGGCTTGTCACGCTTGGCGCGGGGGCCGTTCCGGCAGAGGCCAACTCATTGCGAGCAGGCATCAAGGCTTATCACGGCTCGCCGCATGATTTTGACCGCTTTGACTTGAGCAAGATCGGCACGGGCGAAGGCGCGCAGGCTTACGGCCACGGGCTGTATTTTGCGGACAATGAAGCGGTAGCGCGGTCATATAGGGATACGCTTTCTAAACAAAAGCGCTCCGACCCTGCCTATTGGGCAGACAAGACGTTGCCGCAGGATTTGACGCTGGCGCAAGGTGACGAACTTCGCAGACTTGGGCAAAAAATGCGCCTTAATGGGAATTTGCCAGCCGAAGAAATGGCTCAGTGGAAAGAGTTGCATGCCATTCGGCGCAATTACGAGGGCGCTATAGACGCGCAGGCACCGCAAGGTCGCATGTACGAAGTCAACATCAACGCCGACCCTGCTCGCTTCCTTGATTGGGATAAGCCGGTTAGTATCAATAGTCCGTTGCGGGAACGAGTTGCTGATCTTGGAATGAGTGGCTCATCCGCGCTAAACGCATCTGATCGCAATATAGCTAAAGAAGCCTTTCTCGCCGCCCGCAATGAGAATATGACCGGCAGCGGGCTATATCACTCGATGACAAAGGCTTTGGAAGCAAACAGGGATTCGCTAAAGCCGCTTTATGGCGAAGAGTCATTGTTTTTAAAGCCAACCGAACTCGCGCGCCGTGAATTTTTAGCGCGAGGAATCCCCGGCATAAAATACCTAGATCAAGGTTCTCGCGGTGCAGGCGAGGGAAGCCGGAACTATGTCGTGTTCGACGACAAGCTGATCGACATTCTGCGCAAGTATGGTCTTGCAGGCGCTACAGCCTCTCCGCTTGCCGCGCTGATGTATGGTCAGGGACAGGAAATCAATAATCAATGAAAAGAACAGAGCAGTTAGACGAGGAGGGGATTAAAACCCTTCTCTCAAACGAAATACGCTCTTCTCTGACCTATGACGATACCGAACTGTCCTCAAAACGATCTCGCGCGCTTGAATACTATCGCGGTGAAATGAGCGACACGCCATCGCTTCCTAACCGATCGTCGGTCGTATCCCGCGACGTGGCTGACACGATAGGCTGGATGCTTCCCGGCATTATCCGGGTGTTTACTGCGTCCGATCAAATGGCGCTCTATGAGCCTGAGAAGCCGGGCGACGAGCCGTTTGCAAAGCAGGCTACGGATTATATCAATAATCTCTTTTTCAAGGAGAATGAGGGATACCGCATTCTGTGGGACGGAACACACGATTCCTTGTTGCTCGGTAACGGCATAATCAAGCACTGGTGGGATAGTTCGGAAGAAATCAAAGTCACCGAACATTCCGGCGTGACTGAGGAACAGATCGCGCTCTTGCAATCCGATCCTGAGGTTGAAATTGCAGCCCAGAAGCAGGGCGAACCGCAATTCATGGCGATGCCGGATCAGGCTGGCGGCATGGTTGAGGTGCCGATCCCGACCTATGATGTGAAGCTCAAGCGGGTTGTTCGAAGCGGGCGGTTGAGAATCGAGTGTATCGAGCCTGAGGATTTTCTGCTGGATCGCGAGGCGACAAGCATCGAGGATGCAAGGTTCTGCGCGCATCGTCGCGATGTAACCCGATCCGATCTAATCCGGTTTGGGTTTGACAAGGAACTTGTTGAGGGGCTTCCTGCCGATCGCTTTTCGAGCATGAGACAGGAGCGGATATCGCGTGACGGTGACGCCGGTTATTCGTTCAATATGGCTGGCGACAATTCAATGATGTTGGTTGAATTGTTCGAATGCTATGTCAAAGCTGACGTTGACGGCGACGGTATCGCGGAAACGATCAGGGCCTTCTATGCTGGCAGTTCTGGCGCTGGCGAGCTGCTGGACTGGGAAGTATGGGACGATGATGTGCCATTTTCTGACATTCCATGCGAACCTGTTCCGCATCGTTGGGATGCCCGGTCGGTTACTGACGACACGCTAGACATTCAGCGCGTCAAGACTGTTCTGACACGTCAGTTCCTTGACAATCTCTATTGGGTGAACAACCCGATGACGGCGGCGGAACACGAATCAATTATCAACCCGGAAATGCTTCGCAGCCCGCGTTTCGGCGGAACGGTCATCTATAAGAAGGGTTCGCCGGTTCCGACCGCGCTGCCTATTCCGTTCGTCGGGGACAAGGCGCTGCTTGGATTGCAGCACTTCGACAATGTCCGGGAGATGCGCACCGGCGTCTCGCGTTCCACTATGGCGCTCGATCCTGAGGCGCTTCAAAACCAGACTGCGACGGCGAACCAGAACCAAAAGGATTCGGCCTATTCTCAGATTGAGTTGATCGCGCGCAATCAGGCCGAACTAGGCTGGAAGCGTGTCTTCCGTCAAATCCTGAAACTGACGGTCAAGCATCAGGACCGGCCTCGCGTCATCAGGCTCCGCGACGAATGGGTTGAAATGGACCCGCGTTCGTGGAATGCCGACATGGATGTGACGGTTAATATCGGCCTTGGAACCGGCTCGCGCGATCGTGACATGGCGATGCTGAACACGATCTTGAGCGGCCAGATTGCTATGACGGACAGGCTAGGAGCCGCCGGATTTGTTGAACAGGCGCTGGACATGGTGCCTAAGATCAATTTGACGCTGACAAAGCTGACTGAAAGCGCGGGGATCAAAAACCCTGAGCAGTTCTTTATCGATATGAATGACGAGACGGTTCAGCGCATGAAGCAGCAGGCGTCGGCAGCTTCGCAAAAGCCTAACCCTGAAATGCAAAAGGCTCAGATGAAAATTCAGGCCGATGCAGAGAAGGCCAAAGCCGATATGATGATAGCGGCCCAGAAAATGCAGGCCGAACATCAGCTGCGCGCCAATGAACAGCAAATGGAACATGAGCGAAAGCTGGCTCAGATTGACGCTGAATTGCAAATGAAGCGTGAGCAGTTGAATGCCGAACTCGCGATGAAGCGAGAACTTGCCTATGCCGAAATGGACATGAAGCGGGAGCTTGGGCTGGTTTCCACAATGGCGAACAATGGCGGCGCAACATCTGGTGTTGAGCCGGGAGGCGAGCCGGGATGAAATCTGAATATCTCGCCAAGGAAGCAGAAAGGCTCAAGGCTGATCCGATTTTCATAAGGGCGCTTGATGATATTCGCGCCGAGACATTAGCCGAACTGGCTCTGGCTAATGCTGACGACAAGACAATGATCCTGCGCCTCCAGCAGAAGGTTGCAGTTATCCACGAAATCCGCACGGTTCTGGATCGCTATATCGTGGCGATTGATGGACCGGAGCAGGAGGCCGCAAGCCCCTACGCGTAGGCCCGCTTGCATACCCCAAAAGGAAAATGAATGACTGACACCAATCTCCCTGACGGGACTGGTGGCGAAGAGGCGTTGTCCGTTGAGGGCGGCGTTGATGCCATCACCGATCTTTTGAATGACCCGGAAACGGAACTCAAAGAGGAAGATCGCGGCCAAGAGGGCGAGGCCGAGGAAACCGAAGCGGAAGGCGAAGAGCCGGAAGCTGACGATTCTGAGGAAGCGCCTGAGGATAAGACCGACGAAGAAAAAGACGGACCTCAGGACTACGATTCGGGACGCTTTGCATCTGATGTTGCGAAGGTGCGCCTGAAAGACGGGACTGTGATCTCCGTTCAAGACCTTAAGCGGGGTTATCTCTCTCAGCAATCGTTCACACGCGGCACGCAGGAAAACGCCAAGGAACGTCAAGCCTTGGCTTCTCAGAAGGCCGAAGTGGAACAATACGCTCGCACCTTACAGGAGCAGCGGGACTTAATCTTCCAGGTTGCTCAGCAGTTCGTTCCGCAGCAGCCGGATCGCTCGATGTTGGACCAAAGTTCTCCAAATTTCGATCCGATCCGATACGCGGCAATGAAGGCTGATTACGACGAACGGGTTGGCGCTCTTTCACAGTTGCAGCACTTCTCGCAGGCCGAACAGGCCCGCATGACGAGCGAACAACAGCGCCAGCAGCAAGAACTGCGCAAGGCGGAATCCCAGAGACTTCTTGACACCATGCCGGAACTGAAAAAGCCGGAAGTGTATCGGAAGTTTTGGACGGATGCCGTCGAGACAATGTCTGAATATGGTTTCTCGCAAGAGGAGCTGGATCAGGCAATTGACCATCGCCTCTATCCGATATTCCGCGATCTTGCGGCTTATCGCAGGGCGCGCAAGCAGCTTGCATCCGTTAAGCGTGATGTGCAGTCCAAGCCCGTGATGACGGGACAGAAGCGCATGGACCCGAAAGCGAAAGTTTCCCGTGAGCAGACCGTGAGGAAAGAGCAGTTGCGCAATACCGGCGATTTTGACGCCGGTGTGAGCGCGCTCATGGACCTCGATCTTTAAGGAAACAAACACATGGCACAGGTTAGCAATACCTATGAAACCTACGACGCCGTAGGTAATCGCGAAGAACTCGCGGACCGCATCTATCAGATCACGCCGGAGGAAACTCCGTTTCTGAGTTTGATCGGTCGCAAGCCGGTTACATCTACACACCCTGAATGGCAGACTGACGCGCTGGCACCGGTTGATACGAACAACAACCAGCCGGAAGGCAATGACTGGACCTATGACGCGGTCAGTCCTACTACCCGCGTTGGCAACTATACGCAGATTTCCGACAAGAAAATCGTGATCTCGCGTACGCAGGACAAAACCTCGAAAGCTGGCCGCAAGTCTGAACTGGCGCGTGAAGTCGCCAAGAAGGGCGTTGAGCTTCGCATCGACATGGAGGCAATCGTCCTGTCCAACCAAGCCTCTACGGCTGGTTCTGGAAACGGCGCGACAAATCGCAAGCTTGGCGGTTTCCGTGCTTGGCTGGCGACCAACGACAGCATGGGTTCGGGCGGCTCGTCTGGCGGCTTCAATAGCGGCACTGGCGTTGTCGATGCTGCGACGAACGGCACTCAGCGGGCCTTCACCAAGGCTATCCTGGATGCGACCATCCTGTCGGCTCACAATGCTGGCGGCTCTCCCAAAACCCTGATGCTTTCTCCGTATGCCAAGACGGTTTTCTCGACTTTCATGTCGGATACGAACGTTGCTCAGCAGCGGTTTGAAGCTAAGGGCAAAGGCCAGACCACCATCGTTGCGGCGGCGGACATGTATCTGTCTGACTTCGGAACGATTGCGGTTGTTCCTAACCGTCAGATGGCGCGTGCAGGTGCGGCGGTCGCTCGCAACGCCTTCTTGGTCGATCCCAAGATGGTGTCGCTCGGCGTGTTTGATGACATTCAGCTCGTCAAACCGGCCAAGACGGGCGACGCTGAAAAGCGCGTGCTTGTCACCGAATACACGCTCTTGGTGAGCAACGAGGCTGCGCACGGTGTGGCGGCTGATCTCTATGGCATGTCGGCATCGAGCTAAGGAGCAACAACTATGACCTATCCCTTACAGCCTATCACGATCACGGCGAGCACAACTCTTGATCGTGACGTGCATGCGAACGGCACAGTCGTTAATCTTAGCGCTGCTGCTGGCCTGACCGTCACCCTTCCTGCATCTAATGGTAGGGGTGACATCTATGAGTTGTTCGTTGTAACCACTGTTACCTCGAACAGTTATATCATTCAGGTGGCAAACGCGACCGACATTATGCAGGGCGTCATTCATTTGACGACTGATATTGCTGGCACGTCTTTGCCGACCGCATCCACGACAGACACCATCACGATGAACGGCTCTACCACGGGCGGCGTCAAAGGTTCGTGGATTCGCCTGAGGGATGTTTCGTCCGGGGTGTGGCAGCTTGACGGCGGGCTGGTTTGCACCGGCACCGAAGCAACTCCGTTCTCTGCCGCCGTCTCTTAATTAAGCGGCGCTGACGTCAACTAGAGGGCGGGCTTCGGCTCGCCCTTTTTATTTGGAGATTCGAATATGCCCAAGGGCGTTTATGATCGAAAGAGCAGGGAAGAGAACTCAATGAGCGAGAAAAATCAGGCCCCGGTTATCGAGACTGAAAAGCTATTTCCTGTTGTCCTGAACAAGAACTATGTGCCACGCGGCACCTATGAGGTTCTGGGATACGACAAGCCGGAAGTGACGCGCAAAGATGCTGCTGGCCGCGTTATCGTTGTGGAGCCTCAAGAGTTCATCAAGGGCGAAATGAAGCCAGCCACATATCCCGGCGTTGGCTTTGACGGGAAAATCTGGGCCGGCACCTATCTCAAGCTCCCAATCGAGGAAGCAAAGAACCTCATTGACAGCAAGGTTGCGGATCGCGCGGATGCCATCGCTGCCTGATCCAAGCCGTATCCCTGATGACCAGTGGACCTTCGAGGGCGTATCAAGCGACGGCCTGCGCCGTCATTACGTCTATTGGGTTGACAAAGCGAACGGCGTTGGTTTTCGCAAGACAGAAAACCTCGTCGAAGAGGATTTGCTGGCGCAAAACCGAGAGCGATTGAACGACTCTCAGGGCCAGCGGTTTGGCGACGGCAAGGTGGTTGCCAGCGTCCCCTTGAACGTGTTCTACCGCGATTTTGCCAGTCGATTGCGCGAGGGCGACACGGACTTCATGCGCTGGTGGCTCAATAACGACGAGAACAAGCCTTATCGAACATTCCGGGGTAAGGTCTGATGGCCATTAACACCTACACAACGCTCGTCGCGGCAATCGAGGAATGGCTTGCAAGGGATGGTGACGCAACACTTTCGGCCCGCATCCCAGATTTTATCACGCTGGCAGAATCTAAGTTCAATCGGACGCTGTTTATTCCGCAAATGGAAAAGCGGGCAACGGCTGATGTTGATACAGCATCTGATGAACCTGAGTTTATTACGCTGCCGAGTGATTTTCAGACCATGCGGCGTGTCCGTCTCAACAGTGTGGCTGGAAAGCCAAGGCTTGAGTTCCTGACACATACTCAAATTGAGGATTATCGGTACGGAATCGAGAATGTGTCCGGTCAGCCGATCTATTTCTCGATTGTCGGCTCCGAGATGGAATTAGCCCCAACACCAAACGACGATTACACGCTTGAAATGGTCTACCGGGCGAATGTCCCGGCGCTGACTTCGAGCAACACGACTAACTGGCTGCTGACACTTGCGCCGGATTTATACCTGTACGGCGCTCTTTTGGAGAGTTCGCCCTATCTCCGCGACGATGACCGCATTGCGGTCTGGGCGGCTGGCATGAGTTCGTCAATCGAACAGCTTAACGCACTCGGATCGCGTCAAAGCTTCGATATTGGCCCGTCTCAAGTCATGTTGAGCGGCCCAACGCCGTAATAGAGAACACAAGGATTAGATACAATGGCGGCGTTCAATAAATTCAATTGCTTTGTGCTGGACGTCGCAAACGGCCTCCACAACATGAAAACGGGGACGTCAGATGTTTTCAAAATCTATTTGACGAACACGGCCCCAAGCGCGGCGAATACTGTTTTTGGAACGCCCGCCGAAATCTCTGCCGGGAATGGCTACACGGCGGGTGGCGCGACAATTGGAACCATCACGGGTTCGCAATCGTCTGGCGTATTTACATTTATTGGTGGCACCGATCCGACTTGGACGGCTTCCGGCGGGAGTATTGGTCCATTCCAATATGCAGTGCTTTATAACGACACGTCCGCGACCAACCCGCTTATTGGCTGGTGGGACTATGGGACTGCAATCACCCTAACCAGCGGAAACACATTCACGGTAAATGTCGATCAGTCCGGCGGCATTCTGACGATTACCTGATATGCTTGGATTTGGCGCTGTTGGCCACTTTGCTCTCGGCAGGGTCGTTGATGCAGCAACATCAACGCTCATCCTTGAGGCTGCGACTGGCGCATTTTCTGTCGCGGGGAGCGCCGCTACGTTTATCGCTTCAATGGCGTGTTCAGCAGGAAATTATTCTGTAACTGGAAATGCGGCCACATTCGACACTTTTGCGCTTGCGTCCCCCGGCGCATTCTCTGTTGTTGGAATTGGTGCTTCTTTCAATCTTATTGTTCCTGTTGACGCCGGGTCATTCATTGTTGACGGCGGTAACGCATCTTTCTCGGCTTCGCTATCTGCCGATGCAGGATCATATTCTGTAGCTGGGCAAGTCGCACTGTTTTCGGCGTCTATGCCAGCCGCCTCAAGTTCTTATTCCATCACCTTCAATCCCGCATCGTTGGTGTGGGACCATGAGCGATGGATTCAAGAGAGTTCAGACGCTGAAAGCTGGACCGAACGCGTGCGAGAAAGCGAAGCGTGGGCCGCCGTTAGTGCAGACAACGAGACATGGACCGAACGCGGGCAAGATGGCGAAAATTGGACCGATGCGGGTTCGTTTTCGGAAAGCTGGACTGAAATCCCGGTTGATACCGGAATTGATTATCATTGAGGCCGCCTGATGCCACTTCTTCAATTCGGTGAGTATCGGCCAGACGTTTCAGACTACGAAGGGGCGACGACAAAAACCATATTGAATGTCATCCCGCGCGGCGATGGATACGGCCCTTTCCCCGGCGAAAGTCCTTATACGGGTTCGTTGCCTGCGGCATGTCGTGGCGCATTCTACGCGCTAAAGTCTGACGGCTCCGTCATCACGTTCGCGGGAACGGAAACCAAACTCTACAAGCTGAATAATACCGATTACACTTGGGATGATGTATCGAAAGCGGCTGGCTCCTATTCGTCACTGACTTCGAATGCACAATGGCGATTTGCGCAGACCGGCAACCTTGTGTTTGCCACTCAAGCCAACGATTTGTTGCAGGTGTTTGATCTATCGTCATCGACTGAATTTGATGATGCGCTCGGATCGCCGCCGCAAGCAGCCTACATTGACGTTGTTGGTCGTTTTATCGTTCTGTCCGGCCTTTTGTCGAACCCGTTTCGCATCCAATGGTCCGGCCTGAACGATTTCAATTCCTCTAACAGTTGGACGTCTGGCGTCAATTCATCTGATTATCAGGACTTCCCGGACGGCGGGATTGTTCGCGGTGTTGCGGGCGGTGAGTTCGGAACGGTTTTTCAGGATCAGGCCATCAGGCGCATGACGTATGTGCCGGGGTCACCTATTGTGTTCCAAATCGACCGCATATCGCAAGACAAGGGCCTGTTGGCTCCATACAGCATCATTCGGGCGGGTGAGTTGGTGTTCTTCTTCTCATCGCACGGGTTTCAAAAGATTTCTCCCGGCGGCTTTCCTGAGCCTATTGGGCGCGAGCGCGTTGATAGAACAATTCAGGCCGATCTTGACTATGGCAATTTGCAATTATTCATCGGAGCGTCTGATCCGCGATCTTCGAGAATCTATTGGTCATATAAGTCTGTGGACGGTCAAGCCGGGTTTTACGACAAAATCATTGGGTATGATTTCGCTCTTGATCGGTTTTTCCCAATAGATGTGACCGGGGAATATCTTCTCGGCATTTCGCAAACCGGCATCACGCTTGAATCGCTCGATAGCATTTCGTCGTCTATTGATGACATGGTTTTGACGTTCGACGCCTATCCAGCGTCCGTTCGTCCTGAAACGGCGCATTTCAATTCAGATCACAAGTTGTCGTTCTTTCGGGGCGACAGTCTTGAGGCTTCGCTGGAAACGTCAGAACAGGGGACGGACGGGCGGCGCATTTATGTCGGCGGGTTTAGGCCGGTGACTGATGCTGGAACCGTTTATGGCTCCATCGCGCATCGCGATAAAGTCAGCGATACGCCGACAGATTCAAGTGAGGTTGCCAAAAGCAGCCGAACCGGAAAATGCAATCTACGCAATGAAACGCGATATGCGCGTTTCAAGGTTCGTATCCCGGCGGCGGAAAGCTGGACATTCTGTGCAGGTGTGGAGCCTGACATTAAGCAGGTCGGTTTCGTATGACGATAAGAGCGGTGAGTAGAAATGAAAAGGACATTTCAACTCTTGCTCTTGTCATCGGCGAACTGGCTTCGGGTCGGTCTAATGCGCACGGCACAGTCACCTTGACGGCCTCTGCGACAAGCACAACCGTCACAACCGAAAACTGCTCAAGTGGTTCGTGCGTGAAGCTATCACCAAAGACCGCAAATGCAGCGGCGGCGCTGGCGACAACCTACATCGTCCCTAGTAATGGGTCGTTTGTCATCCACCACGCCAGCAACGCACAAACGGATAGAACTTTCGCGTATGCCATCCAAGGCTAGGCTCGTTTGTGTACCGCCAGAGGATGCAAACAGGGTTTGGCCACACGTTCGAGAATTCATTGAGGGGGCGGCGCTCCGCACAAATCTGGCGGATGCCGACACTTTAAGGGACGACATTCTGAGCGGTGCGGCTCTTTTGTGGATCGCTGTTTCTGATCGGATCGAGGCGGCGGCAACAACGTGCCTGATCAAAGCCAACGGTTCGCTTTACTGTGAGTTGACCTCTTGCGGCGGGTCTGGCCGCGATAACTGGATTCAGCTTCTCAATGAGATTGAAGCCTACGCGAAAGCGGAGGGGTGCAGGGCTTTGCGGATTTATGGCCGCAAGGGCTGGCAGCGCGTTTTACCCGATTACCAAGTTAGCAACATCGTTCTTGAAAGGCGGCTCTAATGGGCGGCAAAAGTAGCAGCACACAATCAACCTCTCAATCGCAGACCACTGCGCCATGGGAGGCGGCACAACCGTTCCTGAACAATGTTCTTGGACAGTTGAATACCCAGATGGGCAATACGGGCCTGACAGGTGCTGAAACAAATGCGTTGAATGCGATTGAAACCAATGCGGGACAGAACGCATCAAACATCAATGGCCTTGCCAGCAATCTGATGGCTGGTGGAGGCGCGACTGATCAGGCCAACAATCTCAACAAGGCATATACTGATTATCAGGCTCGGCTTGCGCCTACGGCAGACGGGCAAACAATGGGGGCGAATAGCGGTTTAAAGCCATACCTCGACACGATCATGAATGACGTGCAGGGGCAGGTGAATGGCCAGTTCGCGGCGGCGGGACGTGATTTTTCTGGCATGAACCAGCAAGCGCTTGCTCGCGGGTTTACGCAGGCAGCTGCGCCTGTCATTGCAAATCAATATAACACAGACGTTCAGAACAGAATGAACGCGGCCAATTCTCTTTACGGTGCAGGTGTGTCGAACGCGCAGGGCCTTGCAGGCTTGCAGCAACAGAAGCTCGCCAACCAACAGGCCGGTGTCCAGCTTGGTGAAAGCACCAATTACGGACAGAACGCTATTTTGAACGCCGAGGCGGCAAGGCGCAATATCCCGATGCAATCGCTTGGCCTGTTAGCCCAGATCGGTATTCCGATTGCCGGGCTTGGATCGCAAACAACCGGCACGTCATCGACGCAGAAGAACGACAAAATGTCCGGCGCGCAGCAATTCGGGCTGATTGCTGGCGGCCTTGGCGGCCTAGCAAAACTTTGGCCGCAGGGGTAAGCACCATGGGACTTCTTGACACTATGCAGTTCGATCCATCGACCTATGCCGGTGAAGGTGGCCTGCTTGGCCGCTTGAAACAAATGGCGATGTATCAGAATCCGAATGCTCCATCTGACACGCCTGCGCCTGATAGCTACATGAATGTTGGCGATTATCGCATGCCTGTTTTTGGGCAGGCTGATCCGAACGCGGTTCTCCCCGCGAATGCTCAAATGACGGCTGGCCAGCAGCCGCAGAACGCCATTCAGCCTGTCACACAACCTCAACAGCAAGCACAAAGCCCGACGCTAGGCGAGTCGCTTATGGCCGGTCTTGACGGCTTTGCGAATGCGCGCGGACCACTTCCAGCTATCGCCGCTGCAATCAAGGGGTTTGCGACCGGCAACTCGCAGGAGAACATGACCATTAAAGCGCTGACGCAGCGCGGGCTTGATGCTGATACCGCAAGAACCGTTGCGCGCGATCCTGCGATGCTGCGCTCCGTGCTTCCGAAGCTTCTTTCACCAGATCATGAATACGGCATGACGCCGATTTATGGCACGAACGAAAAGGGCGAACCGGTTATTATGCAGCTTGGCAAAACCGGAACGCCTAAGCTTGTTCAAACGCCAAGTGGCGTGAAGATTTCAACCGGGATCGAAAAGATCGACGCTGGCACGCATTGGGTGGTGAACGACAAGAAAAGTGGGCAGAATATCGGCATTGTTCCGAAGGATTTGCGCGGTGCGGAACGCGAAAAGGGCGTCGGCGAGGCGCAAGGCAAGGCCGTCGCTTCTGCTCCATCTGATATTGTTGCCGGCAACAACGCTTTGGAGCTTCTCAACAAGATCAGGCAACATCCCGGCATTGATATAGGCACGGGGGCAACCTCAATCGTTGCCAACAAGGTTCCTGGGACTGCTGGTTTTGATTTCCAAAACATGGTCGATCAGGCCAAGAGCGGCGCTTTCTTGACTGCCATTCAGCAGATGCGCGGCCTTGGCGCTCTGTCGAATACGGAAGGCTCTGCGGCCACGGCTGCGATCACGCGCATGAATACGGCGACGAGCAAGAAGGCGTTTCTTGATGCTGCTGCTGATTATGAAACGATCATCCAGCAGGGTGTGTCGCGCGCAAGGGGTCGTCTGGCTGATCCTTCATCGACCTCACCTCAACCAATTCCACAGGCACCCGCAAATCCGGTTGCCTCTGGTGCAGGAAAACTCCCCAACGGCTGGTCTGTAAAGGTTCGCTAACAATGCCAACATTTGATTTTACTGGACCAGATGGAAAGAGCTATTCCGTTGAAGGACCGGAAGGCGCGACGGCGGAACAGGCTTTCGGTATTTTGCAGTCGCAGCTTGGGAGCACGTCAAAACCCGACTATGCGACGGACATTGCTAAAAGTGCGGCTGTCGGTGTTGCCAATGGTGCCATAGGGCTTGCCGGTCTCATTCCAGATATAGCGGGCGGCATCAAAAGTGTGTCGAATAAATATCTGATTGATCCTATCCTTGAAAAAACTATTGGCCTTCCAACCAGACCAAATCCGCAAGCGTGGCCTGATCTTAATAAGACATTCGGCTCTGAAAACATCAAAAAGAATGTTGAGAGTGTTACCGGCGAGTTTTACAAACCGCAAACATTGCCCGGCCAGTTTGCTGAAACCGCCGGAGAGTTTTTGCCCGGCGGCATGGCTGGAGGTGGCAGAACTCTTTTAGGAAAATTGGGCACAAACGTTATAGCTCCTGCTATCGGCTCGTTTGCGGCTCAGAAAGCCGCCGAGGGAACTGGGTATGAGCGTGTTGCAGGAGTTGTGGGTGGTCTAGCGGGCGGCGTTGCAGCAAATAAAATGAAAGATGTTTTTTCCCCGGCTGCGGCCAAATCCATAACCCCAGCAGCGGAGGATTTGCTGTCCACTGCCAGCAAGCAATTTGAGAATGTCAAAAGGTCTGGCGCGATTGTTGATCCACAAGACGCACAAATCGTTGCTCAGGGCATACGAAACTCTCTGGAAAGAGAGGGGTTCAACGCCATTGACCACGCGCCGGTATTTCGGGCCGTGGACCGGTTGGAAAAATCAGGACAGTACGGACCTGTCTCAATGAATGACATGGAGTCGATCCGCAAGAATCTTGTCGCGGCCAAGATGAGCAGCGACGGAGCGACTCGTGCCGCCGCAAAGCAGGCAACAAAAGAGCTAATGGATTATATGCCGCAAATAGTCCCAACCGGCGTTCGTGACGAACTCGTGCAGGCCATTGGGAACTATGCCGCCGGTAAGCGGTCAAACGTTGTTATGGGTAAGGCTGATCTTGGTGAGTTGAACGCGCAGACAGCGGGTGCAGGTGCGAACACAGATAACGCCTTACGACAGTCCATAAAGCAGCTTGTTCGTCCAGTAAATAATGACATTGTGCCGAAAGCAAAAACACTTGGATTCAACGAAGCTGAAATCGCCGCAATGAACGATGTTGCGCGCGGGACATTGACCGGGAACATTGCGCGGCTGTTCGGGAAGGCCGCGCCTACAGGGATTGTTTCTGGTGCAGGCTCTACCGGTCTCGGCTATGCCCTTGGGGGGCCAATCGGTGCTGCTGTATTGCCTGTTGCTGGCTACATTTCAAAGAAAGTCGGTGATATGTCAACGAAACAAGGCATCAAGGCGCTTGATGATTTAGTTCGTTCACGTTCGCCGCTTGCCGTTCAGGTTGCTGCACAAAATCCGCAACTGGCATCACAACTGCCGCAGCAGTCCTACGGCTTATTGTCTAGCTTGATTACGTCCGTTCAGAGCGCGCGCAATCGCGTCAACGAGCAAGCTGGTCCATCGCGTTAAAATCGCAGCTGCAAGAATACCGGCAAGAGCCGCGACATATCCGTTATTGGTCCAAGACCACTGAATGTTCGATGCGATTACAGCGAACATTATGATGCTTTGAAGGACATACCACATATGGGCCTCCTCGATAACATCGTCGCTGTTGAAAGCGGCGGGAACGCGAGCGCGCGCAATCCTAATTCATCGGCGGCGGGTCTTGGCCAATTCATAGATTCGACTTGGCTCAACATGATCTCCCGCTACAGGCCAGATATTACAGGCTCGCGGGAAGAACTGCTAGCCCTGAAAATGAACCCTGAGCTTTCCAAGGAAATGCTCGCCAATTACGCGGCGGAAAACGGAAAAGTCTTGCAAAATGCGGGGTTTGATTCCTCGCCGGGGAATACCTATCTCGCCCATTTTGCCGGTCCTGCGGGCGCTTTGAAGGTCTTGCAGGCCGATCCAAACGCGCCGGTTGAAGCCATTCTAGGTGGCGCGGCGGTCAAGGCAAACCCGTTCTTGGCGGGGATGACGGCGGCTAGCCTTAAGGCATGGGCTGACAAGAAAATGGGCGGCGCGGGGGCGGTCCAAACAAATCAGATTGCATCAGTCGCGCGCCAGCCTGCGACCATGGGCGACCAGCAAACAAATCAGCGTGGCGGATTGCTGTCTGCGCCTGCCGACAGCGCTATGGGCCTGCTTTCCGGCGCTGCACCTCAAGCGCAATCGTACGAACCTCAATCAGTGGCCGACCTGCAATCAGACATTGCAGCGCCGCCTCTTATTCAAAACATGGCCGGTCCAAACCGGCAAGCTCAACGCACCCGACTCTCTCAACTAAAGGCCGCCATTCAGAAGCGGCCTTTTTCTTTTGGAAACATAGCATGACGTTATGGAAATGGTCGCGGACCGCTTCAAGCAACGCAACGGCTGACGCCACGGTGAATTGGGCTGAGGGCATGTCGCCGTCAGCGGTGAACGATTCTGGCCGCGCCATGATGGCGGCTACGGCTAAATATCGTGACGATATTGCAGGCGCGATTGCGACGGGCGGAACCTCAACCGCATATACCGTGGCCAGCTATCAAGCATTCACGTCGCTTGCAAACATGGACGGCAAAGTTGTTGCGTTCACGCCTCACACGACGAACGACGCAACGGTCACGCTGAACGTGGATAGTTTGGGTGCGAAGCCGTTGCGTTCGGCTCCATCGGTTGAACTGCCAGCGGGTGTTCTTGTGCAGGGGACACCTTACCTCGCACTTTATAATAATTCTGACGCGGTTTGGTATCTGCACGGCTTCTATGGCAACCCGTATAATGTTCCTATCGGGTCCGGCATTCCGTTCTTTGGGTCAACCGCGCCGAACAGTTCGTTCGTTTTCCCGTATGGCCAAGCCATTTCGCGCACCACTTATTCCGCGCTGTTTGCCGTCATTTCAACGACCTACGGCACGGGTGACGGATCGACAACCTTTAACGTCCCGGACCTTCGCGGGCGCGTCTTTGCAGGCAAGGATGACATGGGCGGCGTCGCCGCTGGCCGCGTTACCAGTGCGGCATCTGGTATTGATGGCACAACGCTTGGCGCGACGGGCGGCGCACAAACTCACACGCTGACAACAGCCCAATTGCCGGTTGTCACCCCGTCCGGCACGATCAGTCTCAGTCCATCGTCTATTGCAAATGCAACACAGCTTGTCGGCGTTGACCGTAATCTGGATAATGCAGTCAGAACTGTTTACGACGCGGTGCCCGGAACGACCGTTCAGACCGCAACATTCACCGGAACGTCTTTCGGTTCTGGCAACGCTCACAACAACATGCCGCCCGCCCTTGTCTCCAACTTCATCCTGCGGGTGAT
>ERZ724522.647-NODE-647-length-21176-cov-21.280242_pt1 | contig 21176 bp, 5 predicted proteins | sample MGYA00376055_ERZ724522 | MGnify/ENA primary metagenome ERZ724522 (study PRJEB28724, sample SAMN07190884) | wastewater metagenome | isolation source: effluent of sewage treatment plant in Hong Hong | place: Hong Kong | collected 2016-03-17 ...
TCTAGTTGGTATATCAGGTAGTGGAAAAACTACCTGGTCTACTAACTATATGAAAGCTTTTAAAAATACACTTAGAATCAATAGAGATTCTATTAGACAAATGCTAGTAGGCAATCTTGATGGTTATTATAAGAGAAAAGATTTGGATATTATAGAGATGGAAGTAACTTGTGCAGAAATTGATATTGCTGACAATTTAGTTTTAAATGCTTATGATATCATTTTAGATAATACTAATTTAAAACCTTCTCATATAGATAGATGGTGTAATTATTTTGAAAAAAGAGATTATAATATTAAATTTAAGTTCTTTGACATTGAATCTATAGCTTATTGTAAAAAGATGGTTAATCAGAGGGATAATTTAACATACACTCAATTAGATTATATCGATAAACAATTTCAACAATATCAAAATATTAAAAATTATATAGAAACTAAATATAAAGATAATATATTATAATGAGTAAAAGTTATAAAAAGAATGCTTTTATTAAAGATTATAATCCTGATTATAAGAAAATTAGAAGGAAGAAATTTAGGAGAAAAACTAAAGAATGTAATAAAGAAGTTCTAAAAAATGAAGATGTCATATATCCTGAAGATTACTCTGAGCTTATAAATGATTACAAAGTATGTGATTGGAGAACGAAGATTAAAAAATCTAAGAAATATAATAAAAAGTATGGTTGTAGAATTAAAAATAATAAAGTTTTAAAATGAATCATTTATTTGTACCATACAACTTAACATTAAAAACTAAAGAAAAAGATGAGTAAAAATATATGGTTTACTGCTGATACACATTATGGTCATAAAAATATTGTCAGAGGTACTTCTAATTGGGAAAATAAAGACAATGGACAAAGAGTAAGAGATTTTAATACATTGGAAGAACATAATAGTGTTCTTGTTGATAACTTTAACTCCGTAGTCAAAGAAAACGATGAACTTTGGCATCTTGGTGATTGGTCTTTTGGTGGATATAGAAATATATGGGAATTTCGTAAAAGATTAAAATGTAGAAATATTCATTTGATTTATGGTAACCATGATGAACACATTGTGAATAATAAATTTTTAGATAACGATCAGGAAATTGAAGCTCATAATTGGTTTATTAAAGATGCCCCCAGATATTATGTTAGAATGCAAGATATATTTAGTTCTGTTCAATACTATAAAGAACTTAATATTAACAACCCTAATGGTAAAACTACATTTATATTATCACATTATGCTATGAGAGTATGGAATAGATCCCATCATGGTAGTATTATGTTATATGGTCATTCTCATGGTACGTTAGATAAATTAACTCCAAATATTGCTAATCCAACATGGATTGGAGATCAATATTTTATTAAGAATTATCGTACAATGGATGTTGGTGTAGATACTAATAATTTATATCCTTATCATTTAGATCAAATTTATTATATAATGAAAGATAGAGAAGTATCTTTAGAGGTTGACCACCATAACTCTAAAACAACTTAAAATAAATTAAAACAATTAAAAACAATTAAAAATTAAAGAAATTTGTAAAGTTAATGTTTAAAGAAAAATTTGAATTAAAAAGAGAATTTGTAGAAAAATTTAAAGATATAAAACCTCCTTTTGGTTTTAATGGTCTCGGAGAATTGACATATTTAAGAACATATTCTCGATTAAAATTAGATGGTAAAAATGAAAAATGGTTTGAAACTATAGAAAGAGTTGTTAATGGAACATATACTATACAAAAAAATCATATAAAAAATCATAAACTTGGATGGAATGAGAAAAAAGCTCAAAATTCTGCTCAAGAGATGTATGAAAGAATGTTTTATATGAAATTTTTACCACCAGGAAGAGGATTATGGGCTATGGGTTCTGATATTATTAACACAAAAGGATTATATGCGGCTCTTAATAATTGTGCTTTTGTTAGCACTAAAGATTTAGATAAAGATACGACTAAACCTTTTGAGTTTCTAATGGATATGTCTATGCTTGGTGTTGGTGTAGGTTTTGATGTTAAAGGAGAAGGCAAAATCAATATTTATGATCCAACTTTTAAATATACATCAACTTTTATTATAGAAGATACAAGAGAGGGTTGGGTTAATAGTTTAAAATTATTATTAAATTCATACTTTAATGAAAATAGTAATTGTATTTTATTTGATTATTCTCATATTAGAGAAAAAGGTCAACTAATTAAAACTTTTGGAGGATTATCATCTGGTCCAAAACCTTTAATGGATTTACATGATAATTTAAGAAGAGTATTAAATAGGAATATAGGTATACCTATAACTATTACTACAATAACAGATATAATGAATCTAATAGGCGTCTGTGTTGTTAGTGGTAATGTTAGAAGAACTGCTGAAATAGTATTTGGACCTTCTAATAATGAATATTTAGATCTTAAAAATTATAATGTAAATCCTGAAAGATCTGAATATGGTTGGACTTCTAATAATTCAATATTTTGTAATATTGGTGATAATTATAATGAAGCTGCTAATAGAACTATAACTAATGGTGAACCTGGTTATTGCTGGCTATCTAATATGCAAGAATATAGTAGAATGAATGGTAAAAAAGATAATAAAGATAAAAGAGTTTTAGGCGGAAATCCCTGCCTTGAACAATCACTAGAATCTTATGAATTATGTTGTCTTGTAGAAACATTTCCAACTATGTGTAAAGATAAAGAAGATTATCTTAGAACACTTAAATTTGCTTATTTATATGCCAAAACAGTAACTTTGGGTAATACTCATTGGGAAGAAACAAATAGAGTCATGCTTAGAAATAGAAGGATAGGAACATCTATGACTGATATATCTTGGTATATACAAAAAAATGGTATTGAAAATCTTAGAAGTATATGTGAAGATGGTTATAAAACTATTGATAGATATGATGATATATATTCTGATTGGCTTTCTGTTAGAAAATCTATAAAAAAAACATCAATAAAACCATCTGGAACAGTAAGTTTATTACCTGGAGTTAGACCTGGAATACATTATCCAGAATCTAATTATTATATAAGAAGAATAAACGTAGCTAATAATTCTCCTTTGTTATCTTTCGTTAGAGAAGCTGGTTATAAAACAGAACCTTCCAATTATGATAAAACTTCAACTATAGTTGAATTTCCAATTTATATAGCAGGAAGAACATTGTCTGACGTTAGTATGTGGGAACAGCTTGAATTGGCAGCTTTTATGCAAAAACATTGGGCTGATAATCAAGTTAGTTGTACTATTACTTTTAAACCAGAAGAAGCCAAACATATAGAAAAAGCTCTTGATTTTTATCAATATAGATTAAAGGGAATAAGTTTTTTACCAAAGTTAGAAAAAGGTGCTTATACACAAATGCCTTATGAAGAAATATCCAAAGATATTTACGATCAACTTATAAAAAATATAAAACCTTTAAACATATCTGATATTTCAGAAAAATCAAAACCAGAACAATTTTGTGATGGTGAAAATTGTATAATTAATTAATCTAATTTATCTAATTTATCTAATTTATCTAATTTATATGAAAATAAAATATATCATTTGTAATCATTGTAACACTCCTGCATTTTCATTTAATAATATATATCCTTCGTTTTGTACTTGTAGAAAATCTGGTATTAGAGGAGGTTATGTTCAAAATACAACAATTGGTTTACCAGAAGATTTTACTGTTATAGAATCCGATGTTGAAAATTCTATTGAAAATATTAGAAATAATTTTATTGTTACTATTAAAAAAGATAACAAAGGAATTTATCTAAATAAATTTATAGATAAAAGATTAAAAGAGTGTACCGATCTTGAAATAATAGATCTTATGTTAGATTATTATGAATATATATCTGAAAATTTAGAACATTGTTTTGATATAACTGATATAAGAGAACAAGAGATATTATTGCAAGAATTAAAATTTAGAAAGTTTTTAACAAGAATGGATAGAATGGATAGAATTAATAGAAAAAATAAGTCTAAACGAAGAAATAGAGATAGAAGAAAATTAAGAAGTTTGAAAAGTAAATTGGAAATTTAGTTTCCAGATAATAGATTTGTGCCCTATTTTAATATTTTGATAGGGCACACTATTATTTTGTGAATTCTTCTAATTCTTGTTTATTTGCTAATCTTTTTAGTTGATAAAATTGATTTGGACCAGGAATAATAGAAGCAAATTTAGTTAATGCTTTATTTTGTCCTTTTCTTGAACCTTTTTTATAAACTCCTTCTTCACCAAATGCTGAAGGTAAATAGGATATTGCTAATCTTAAATCATCCATAGTTCTAACTAATGGAACAAGATTTTTACTAGTATTAGATATTTGTGAAGGATCAAAGAAATAAGATATATCTCCAGAGACTCTATTTAATAGTGTTAATCCTGTTTTAACAGCCCAATTTTTTCTTAACTTTTTAGATTCCTCATCATCACCTTTTAATGCTCCTAATGCTAAATAGGTTGCTGTAAATAGAGTTAATTCGGTTAGAGTTTTTTTCAAATTTGCTATTTCTAATTCTGATAAATTTCCAGATTTTACTCTATCATATGTATCATTAAAATTAACAAGTAATCTTCCAATTGTAACATATCTTCCTTCAGTTTCAGTTTGAAGTCTATTATCATATTTTCTTTCGCCTATTCTATTTTCAATTGCTGTTGGTAACCATTTTTTAAACTGAGATATTAATCTATACAATACAGATTGTTGTAATGTTGCAGCTTCTTGTTGAGTATATCTACCATGAATCATTTGATTAACTCTTTGTATTTTATCAACTAATTGAGCTTTTTCTTTATCAGTAGCATCTTTATATTTGTCCGTTAGTTCTCCTTTAGGTGATAAATATCCATCTTTAATCATTACTGCAATAGCTGGTCTTGATTGTAGATATTTTTCACCAGATTTTTGCATACTATATGCATATTCTATTATTTTATCTGTTGATAATTTCTTAATCGATTTTAAACTAACATCGGTAACTTGATTGTAATCTTCTAAATCTTGTAATATATTTAGTTCTTCAATTAATACTTTGTTTAAAACAGATTCTTTATCTAATGTTTGTTTAATAAAAATATTACTTGCTTGTTTTAGTTGTGTTAAATTAAAATATTGTCCACCAATGCCTTCTATAAAATTTGATACATCTCCAAATATAATATTAGAGGCTGCTGTTATTGGGCTAAATCCTATTCTTAATAAGCTATTATATCTTAAAGCTAAATCTATTATATTAGAACCATGTACATATTTTCTACCTGTTATATTTCCATTCTCATCATAAGTATTTCCTAATTCAAAATATAATTCTTTATCTTTCATTTCACCAAACACTTGCATATTTATAACATCTTCAATCATTTTATTTAAATTTGTTTCTGAACCAAATATTTCAGTCTTTGGATCAGATGATTTTTTAAACGATCTCTCTGTTAATATTCCTTCTGGTGTTAATTTATATTTCAAGTTTTCTTGTAATAGTCTTATAGTAGGTAAAATATCAGACATTTCTTCCTGATTATAGATGTGTTTACCATAACTCATCAAAATTGCCCCTAAATCTCTTGATTTTTCTTTATCATCTAATCTTTTAGTATATTTTGTAGGTAAAACATCAGCATATAAACTTTCTTTTGAAGTAAAATCAGTATCACTAGTAGTCTGTACATTAATTAATTCTTTAATTTTATTCCATATTCCTTCTGTTTTTTTAAGATTTGGTATAAAGTTTTTACCAAATTTTATAGATTGATTTTTCTGTAATTCAGAAATAGTATCTTGATAAAATTGATAAAATTCTGACAATTCAGGATTATCTACTATTATTTTAAAATTAGGATTTAATTGACCATTAGATAGATATTGTTGTGCCAACATGGTAGTATTTTCTTTAGGTTGTATAAATAAATCATATGTTTTTTCTAAAGAAACCCCATTTTTTTTAGCCCAATTATTTAAATTATCTATTTGTTTTTCTATTCTGGATTTTAATTGTTTAGACCTTGTTGATTTTCTATTTTGTGCTTCTTTAATAATGCTTCCTATTGTTCTACCAATATAATTTTTAGAATCAGATAATGAACCTACTCCTTTAGTAAATTTACCAATATCTTCATTTTGGTTATTTATATCTTCTTTTGTTATTTTATTCTTTTCTGTAGAATAATTTTGTATTACTTTTGTAGCTCTATCTTGTATAAGAGGAAATAGTTTTTCTGTATATTCCTTAACTAAAGATTCTGTTCCTTTGAAATTTTTGAATGTATCTAAGATATCAGATATATCAATTATTTCATCATCTGTAATAGGTCTTCCTTTCCTATCTTTGGTGTCAACTAAATCTTCTATTTTTTGTTTTACATAATCTAAAGTATCATCTGCTAATTTTTTGTATGTATTATAATCCTGATCTTTAGTTACTTTTTTAATACCTTCTCCTATTTTATTTATTTCTTCCTGTAAAATATTAAAAGATGGAGTATCTTCTTTTGTAGATTTTTGCTGTTTTTCAAGATATGCTAATCTTCTTTTAAAATAAACGTATTGTTTTAAATATGGAGATTTATTAATATTTTCTCTATCTTTTTTCTTTTGTTCTATTTCTTCTTTTAAATCTTTCTTTTTTAATTGAATTTGAGATAAATCTCTTTTTTTATCTATAATTACTTCGTTCCAAGTATTATTATATTCATCAGTAATTAACTTTGGATTATATCCTTGTTTTTTAAGAATATTACCTACAGTATTTTCATAGAAATTATAAATAGGTTTTAAAGCACCAAATCCTTCTGTTTCTACTCTTTCAAGTTCTTGTTTAAGTTGATTTATTTCTTTATTATCCTGCTCTTGTTTTGTTTTAACTTCTTCATCAATTTTTTGTTCTACTTCTTTTTTAGTTTTAGCAAAATAAACTTTACTATTACTATCTCTCACACTATACTGTTCTTCACCAGCCCAGTCTTTTTCAAGTTCTATTTTTTCTTTAAGCTTTTCCCCAATAATTTTTAAATTATTTTTATTTTTCTCAATCTGTTTGATTCTATTCTCTTTTTCTCTTTTAAACTCTTCTAAAGTAGTATGTCCTTCAACTTTACTAGCTGTATCACCACTTGGAAATAATATTTTTTCATAACCTTTTTTAGCACTATCTTGTATAATAGATTTAACAAAGAATGTAACCCAGTTATTGTTTTTGTTTAGAAGTTGTAGGAATTGATTTTGATTTGAAGTAGATAATCTTTTTCTTGCTTCTGCAATATCATCAGGATTAGTAGAATCTGGTTTACCCATTTTTTCTAACTCATCTATAATATCATTTTCATTACCTATTAATTCATAAGCATCTCTACCTTTCTGAAATAAATCACTTTGTACTTCAAGTATTCTACGAGTTTTAGAATCTGTTTTAGATTTATTAGAATATTTCGCAGCAGCTTGAATCTCAGTAATACTTAATTGTGCATCATAAGCCATTTCAGCTAATTCGGCATCTGTATAATCTTTACTAGCCCCTTTATACTCAGCGGCTAAATCATCACTTCTAAACCATCCAATACCATTATCAGTACTAAACTGAGCATGTCCTTTGATAGAAGGAGTAATAGCTCCCTTTCTTACTGTTTTAGTATTATTGTTAATCCAATTTTTAAATCCTTCTATATCTTGTTTAGAACCTAATATGTGAATTTGTTCTGGTTCAAATACTACATATACATCATTTAATAAAGGATCATATGTATTTTTAATAACCAAACCATCTTTATTTTCAGATAAAGTTTGTTGAATTCTATCAACATAGGTTTCTTCTCTCCATTTATTACCTTTATCATCAAACTCTTTTAATGTTTTAGAGTTTAATAAAATAGAATACACTCTATTTCCAGATTGTTTTTTAATGTATTTTTTTCTTCCTTCTAATAAAGAATCTTTTTTATTTTTTAAGGCTTTATTATATTCTTCTTCTGATATAGATAGTTTATTATTTGTACCTAATTCTTCTTTGTAGTAAACTATAGGTGTATCTTTTAACCAGTCTACTTTACTGTACTTATATTTACCGTAATTTACATTTTCTATTACTTCTACTTCTGCATCAGGATTGTAATTCCAATCATCCTTTTTATAATTTTCTAATGCTTCCTCTTTTGTTTTAAATGGAATACCATAAGATATACCACCTGATTTGAATACACTTTTAACAAGATATTCTTTATTTCTTATTTCAGAATCTACAAAAGACCTACCCTCGTCTAAATCCTTTATTAAAGAATCTATTTTTGAAAGACCAAAAGTTCCTTCAACTCCATCAACACTTCCATCATCGCTAAATGATACATCTTTCTGTACATTAGCAGTATATGCGGAAAAAGAATTTTCTAAATTATTGGAAAAGAAGAATCCTAGTTTAGCAGAACCCGACCCTGTAAACTCTCCTAATTTTTCTTTTGAAAATTTATCAAATCCAAATTGAGAGCTACCATGATAAACAATATCTTTCACTTTACTATCAGGAAATATAGTATCAAGGTATTGAGAATATTGTCCAGTAGTTCCAATAGAAGCTAACTTAGGATTTTGTTCAAACACAAAATCTACACCTTTTTTAGTAGTAATACCTTTAGGTCTTTCTTGCACTTCAACTCCAGGAATAGCTATTTCATTTTCTGTATAATTAGTACCTCCTGGAACTGTTAGGTTAGAATAATGTTGTGTATTAGGTTGTGTAAATGCTTTATGTTTAGCGGATTCATATTCTATTAAATCTATTATTTCATCATCTTTTAAGTATTCTCCATTTTTGTACTCATAGATAAAACCATTAAAAGTAAATTCTTCATTATCACCTCTTTGTATTACTTGTTTTTCTTCATTAGTTTTAGCAGTATTAATCTCAACAGTATAACTATAATTAGAAGCTAATTCTAAAGCTAATTGTTCTCTATCCTTAATATTCAAACTAAGTAATAATTCTTTTTGTTCTTTAGGTATTTGTAATTCAGTAAGTATTCTATCTAAACTCCATTTGTTTTTATTACCCTTATCAAATATATTTTTTGCTTTTTCTGATTGTAATATATTAATTGCTTTTAATCCATATTTTATTTCGTCTGATGAAAATTCTTTTAAATCTATTTGATTATCAATGTTTAACATAGAAGCTAATTCCTCTAATTTAGTATTAGGATCAATCTCAAAAGGTTTAATTACTTTAGTAGGAGTAGAGAATAAATCTCTAAGATATTGACTTATTTGCTTTAATAAATCTTTTAAATAAGATATTAATCCTTTATCTTTAGACTCATTTAAATTATTAGAAGCTAATTCTCCTAAAGCTGTAACAATTGACTCTTTCCAGAAACCTTCAGTTAGACTTCCATCTTCATCTATTAAATGAGGATATTCTTTTTTAATTTTTTCTATTATTAATTTTCCACTATCTGTTGTCTGTAATTCGTTTTTTAAATTATTGAATAAATCAGGATTTTGTTTAACTATAATATCTATAAAAGGATGAGAAAATTCATGAAAAGCTACTTCTGAAGTTAAATAGTTTTTAGGATATAATATAGTATTATCTTTATATACTGCTGGAGTATTATCTAAACTTAATTGTAAATCTTCTCTATTTAGTCCAGTTTGTTCTTCAATATATTTTAATATTTCTTCTGGTTCTACTATTTTATAATTAATCTTTTGTCCGAATTTATTATATAACTTATCTACAATTTCTTTGAATTGCTCTATTGGTAATTCTTCTTTGTTTTTTGGTATACTTTGTTGTGGAAATTGATTACTTCTTGGTTTTTGAACAGGAGCATATACTTTCCATTTATCACCTACCTGATGAACATAACTTCCTTTTAACAAATCTTTAATTTGATTATAAGCAGTTAAAGCTTGTTCTTTTGTACTATGAAATTTAGATATTACATCAATCCTTAATTTTTCATTAATTCTCGGTTTTTCATTTGTTTTTAATTGAATATCTGAATTATTTATTGATTTATTTTCTTTTTCTATAGATTTTAATGAATAATTTTTACCATACATTTTGTTTGGTCTTATATTAATCATTTGTTCTGCTAGTATATCCGATTCTATATTATAATATTCTTTTTTATTTAACAATAAATCTGGATTTTCTCTTTTAAATAATTCTGGAAAATTACTCAATTCTTCAACCCCATTTTTTTTATAAAAATTATCAAACGCATTTTTAACTAATTCATTATAATATTCAAAAGGTATTATTCCTAAATATGTTATAGGACTATTATTTAATCCAGATTGTAATATACCTAAATCCATCATATCTTTAGCTAAATTCAAATCTAATTCTTGAATCTCTCTAAAAGCATCTGTTAGTTGATTTGCTTTATATGTATCATATCTTTTAGAATACAATTTTAAATTATCGCTTCCTTTTTTAAATTTAGATAAAATTGGTTGTAATTCTTTTATTAATAGGTTGTTAGATAGTTTTTCTTCTACTTCATTTTTATTATCTTTTGTTTTAATATCCAATATTCTTTTGGATAATGATTTGATATCTTCAGAGGATTTAAATAAATAATCTTTTAATTTTTCACTATCTTTATATCCCCAATTTTCAATTACAAATTGAATTAAATCATTTTCTATTAAAGTATTTAATTTATCATTTTCTAAATTATTCTCAACCTTAAATAATTCTTTAGTTTGTTCTTTTATATATAAAAATTCTTCATTTTGAGTATTATATAATGGAGAATATATATCTCTTGTAAATTTTAATTGATTGAACGTATTAACTATTGAATTTTTTAATATTTTTTCTGTATTAATTACATTATTGAATAATAGTACATTTTTTATTAATTCTTGTTTATCTATTATACTATCTAAATTTTTACCAACTCCTGCTGTATCCATGTTGGTTGCACGCATGGATTTAGATAATTCATTTGCTGAATTTCTATACTTTATGTAATCCTCTAATATTTGTATTTGATCTTTATAAAAATCATCTTTTGATTGATTTTCTTTTTTAAGATGACCTTTTAATATATCTTTTGTTAATATTTTGGGTTCTTTATTTTTATTATTTTTATATTTTTTATATATTTCTTTTAATATAGTACCTTTTGATTTTTTCTTTATAATAGATATAGAATCATTCAAAGATATTTCTTTTAAATAATCAGAAATAATAGGTTGACTCATAAAATATGCAACATCTTCAAATGTTACACCAGATCTAACTAAATACAAATATGTATTTAATGTTTCATCTGTCATATTAATATCTAATATAAATGGATCTTTGGCAGCATCCACTACAGATGTTAATATATGAGATATTGTTTCTGATATTTTATTCTTTCCTTCATTATCTTTTAAATTTGACAATGATATATTTCCTTCTGTTGTCTTATTATGATTTAAATTTATATTATGTTTATTAGACATTTTTAAATCATATTCTTGAGATAAAATATGATGAGTATTATGCAAAGCTGCAATACCAACCATATCTTTTGCTGTTAAAAATTTGATAAATTGTGATATTTTACCATTTTTACCAGATAGTTTTAATTGACTTGAGTATAGTATATTCCCTAATGATTCTTCTCTTGATTTAATATAATTTTTTTCTTTTTCTTCATACAATTTATCGAATTCTTCTTGAGATTCAAAATTATTTCTCGATAATGAATTATCTGGTTTCTCATTTAAATGTTCAATAAAATTAACTTTATTTGCAATGTCTTTTATTATTTTATTACTGTTTGGTTTAATAAGAGCTTCAAAATTAGAGGGATTGGATAATATTTTTTTACATATATCCATTAATTCGTTCTCTTTTTTAGATTTTTCATCTCTTTTAAAAGATCTTCTTATAATATTTAATTTATCAACGTCAAAATCTGAACCTGATTTGGTTGTAATAATAGTAGGAACTATAATAGAAGTAGAAGATTCTTCTGGTAAAAATTCAACTATTTCAAAATATTCCATTGAATTTAAACCTTGAGTGGGAATTCTATAAGCTATTATTTCTAATAAATTCTTATCTATTTTTCCTTCTTTAATAAGTTTATTGGTTTCCTCTAATCCTCCATTTTTTTCTATAAAATCTCTATAATCTTTAGAAACAGCTAACTTAATTTGTGCTGGTAATACTTTACCATTTTCAACTCTATAAGGTTTTAAAGAATCATTAACTCCGTGTTTTCTTTTACCTTTAGGTTCCATACCAGAAGAAGAAACTTGAATTAAAGCATCTCCTGTTATTTTCTGTCTAATTAATCTTGTATTAATTATTGACATTAATAATGAATCTACTTTATTTTTATTCACCATGTTATCAACTTTATATTTTAACATGGATTTTCCTTCTTTAATCTCTTCTTGTATAGAATCTATAATATTATCTGGTAAATCTCTATTTTTTGCTTCTGTTTGTAATAAATCTACTAATTTTTTAATGTTTTCAATAGTATTTTTATCTATTCCAAGTTCTTCTATTAATTTACTTTTTTCAATATTTACAATATCATCTATTAGCTTATTATGTTTTTCTAATAAATTTTTAAATTCAGAATTAACTATATTACCATTTGAATATGTATCTGTAAATACTAATTTTCTAAATTGTGTACCATAAATATTTTTAGATTTTGGATCTGGTGTTTCAGTTTGAATACCAAGAAAATCATAAAATACTGTTTGTTTTGTCCAATTTTTAGTATTTATATTACCATAATTAGTTTCATTATAGAATTTGTTAATTTCTCCATTATTATCTAATATAGTTCCAACTTTTGATCCAGATTCAAATAAAGCATATCCGATTTGTTCATTAGTCATATTATCTGCTATAACTTCTAAATTAGTTCCTTTAATAACCGAAGGTAATAAGGGAAATAAACTATATTTATGATAAGCAGGAGCAAAAATATCATTGTATTTTTGTGGGCCAGCATATTGAGCTTTTAATGGTGTAAAATAATATAATTCATCTTTATTTAATAATTCTCCTTTTTGTGCTTTATCAAAGATATTTTGTGGTATATCTTTACCAATTCTTATTAAAAAACTTCTATATTCATCTAATGTAATCCATCCTTGAGCATCACCTTCATTGATATCATTATAAGAATCTAATATTTCATTAATTTCTGACTCTTTTAATCCGCTTTTTTCAAGTGTTTCCTTATAATTCTTTATATATTCTTCGTTTAACTTTTGTTTTACATCTTTGAAAATAGCTACTTTAATTTCTCCATTTTCTATTTTTTTATCTTTTCTTTTAATATTATTATTTAACCAAGTATTTATATTAGCTCCATTATCAGCAGATTGTTTTACACCTGTATATCCTGCTGTTCTTTTAAATAAATCTTTGTAAAATGCTAGATCACCTATGAATAATTTTGTTTGTTCTATTGAGTTAATATAATCGTTTACAGCAATTGCATTAGCTATCTGATTAATTGAATATTTTTGTAAATCTTTTGGTAATAACTCCAATGTTATACCAAATTCTTTAAATTCATTTTTTAATTGTTCTTGTGAATATTTAGTAAAGAAATCAATAACATCTTTGTTTACTTCATCATAGAATTTTGGAGCTAATTCATCTATTAATCTTATTGTTTCTTCTTTTGAAGGTTTTAATTCTTCTATTTTTGATAATTCTTTGTTTATTTCAGTTTTTACTGATTTTAGTATACCTTCAAATACTGTAAATTTTCCTCCTGTTTTATTATAAGTTGCTATATTTTTACCTACTTCGTTTACTCTAAACAAAGCTATTCTTTTTAATTCAGATTTAAAATATCCTTGAAATGTCTTTAATAATTGTTTATTATCTAATGATTTTAAATCTTCTACAGGTATATATAACTTCTTATTTTTTCCAAAACTATTTATAGATACTATGTGTTCGGATGATTTATCAGAAGCTCTAATATATGAGCTTTTTCCATTTTTTAATATAGATACTATTTCCTGAATATATTTATCAGTAGTATTTAATTTTCTAGTGGCTAATTTATCATTTTCTGAACTTAAACCATCATGCAAATCTATTGATAAATATCTATTTTTACTTTTTTTACCATTAGAATCAAACAATTCACTTAGATATACAGATCCTTCTGCTGTAACAGTATTTAAATGAGGTAATACAGAATATAGTTCTTCAATTGTATTTGAATTATTTATCTTATTTTTAATTGTAGATAAAGTATTATTATATCCTAATGAATATATTGTTTTATTTTCAGATGAGAAAAATGATAATTCTGTTGACTCAGGACTATTATTAGCTTCTATTTCTGCTATTGTTTTTATATTATTTTTAACTCCAGATTTATCTTCTTTAAAGTCAAATAAAGTAGTTATATCTCCATTATTTTCTTTAATATAGTTCTGTAAAGCTATTGCTGCTGGTATAAAATTATCAGAATTTTTTAAATTGGATATAGTATTTTTAGATAAATTAAAACCAATAGAATTTAAAAATGATATATTGTCTTTAAATGAAATAGTATTTAAATCTATTATAATTTTATTATCTTTTTGTTCTGAAGATCTTGCTAATATATTAGATTTCCATTTTTCTATTATTTTTCCAGAATTGTTTTCTTCATTAGCATCTATAATAAAAACATCATTATCTTTCATTATAGTTTTATATGAAGTATATCTATTTTTAGAAAAATCTTGTCTAAATTGTTCTTGAAATACTATCTTTTCATATGAAATAGATGGATCTGGTTTGCCTAATTTATCTATTAACTCTTTTAATTCTGGTCTATCTTTTGACAAAATATTTAATTTATCAAATATTTCTTCATATGTCAATAAACCACTTAGATTTTTTAATAAATAATTATATGTAGAATCTGCATCTACAACTTTAGGTAATCCTGTATTATCACTTAATTTATCAACTTGTTTTAAAGATGATATTAATGACCAAACAGAATCATTTAAATTAGATTTTGGAGAAGATAAATTTGCCTCTTGATATGCAGAATCTCTTTGTGTTGATGCTTCTATTTTTTCTAATTCTTCTAATTCTTCTAATTCGTCTATTCTTTCTTCAAAATTGAAATCTTCATCTTTAACTTTTAAATTTATATTAACACCTTTTACATTAGATTTTTCTATAAATCTTTTTGTTAATTCTTCAAAGTTATCATATATATATTCTATATTTTTTATCTTTTTTTCCAGATCAAATATAGACTCTTTGTTATCTGGATCATTTTTAATTAATTCTTCTTGTTCATCTATGAATCGATTGTAATAATTTTCTATTAATTCATCATGAACTTCATCTATAATATTTCTATTTATTATTGGTTTTACTTCATTTGGAGTAATCCCTTTTTTAAATAATTTATCAAAGAATAAATAAGAAAAACTATCTAATACATCTTTTTCAAAAGTTACTCCTTTTTCTGCTTGAATTTTACTTCTATTTAATACAAAAAGATCTCTTTTTCTTATTGGTTTTTCTTTATAATAACCTTTATCTATTCTTTTGTATAATTCTTCTATTGAAGAAACAGGAAGATTTAATAATTCTTTTATATAATTTAGTATTCTTCTAAATAAATTATTTCTTACTGGTTGATCTTTTAATATTTTACCTGATTTCTTGTAATTAAGAAAATCTTCAGCAAGATATTCTTTTATTTCTAATAGATCTTTTAATCCTTTCTTCCTTCTTACTTCATTGTGTAAGCTCCTTTGTTCTTTATCTGTTAAATATAATTCTTCTATAGCATGATAAGCTTCATGGTATAATGTTCCAGAAGTAGCTTCATCTGATAATAGTACTTTACCATAAGATATAAATTGTCCTAAAGCTTCCCCATCAATTAAACCTTTAGTTTCTTCATAATCTATATTTGGAAAATTAGTTTTAAACCATTGTTTTTCCTGTTCAGAAACTTTTTCTTCCTCTTTTAACTGTTCTTTAGATTTAAGTCTATTTAATTTTTCTTCTGTTGGTATATCCGATTTTATTCTTTTTTCTAATACTCTCCTTTGAGATTTAGATGGAGTATTAACATTTTTTAAATCTTTTTCTTCTTTTATGATATTATTGTAAGAATAATATTGGTTTCTAAGTTGTACTTTACTTTCAGGTAGCACATCAGTACCAAATAATGGTCTATCACCTGATAATAAATATTCTTTATATGAGTTAAACTCTTTAACATCTTTATCCAATTCTTCATTTCCTGTTTTTAAAGGAGTAAATCTATCATCAAAATCATAGTCTTTATTTACGTTAACACGTTTATATTTTAAAAATTCTTTTAATCTATTTAATCCTTCTTCTGTTTTTAGTGTAGAAGCATTTTCTAATGTAAAACCAACATTTAATACTCCTTCTTGTCTACCAATTGTGAATTGTTTTGGACCACTCTTGGGTATAGAATATTGTATTAATTTATTTAACTCTTTTCTTGGTTCTTCTATTGTTTTATCTTTTACACCAATATCTTGTAATATAAGATCTATTACTTTACTTATTTCATTATCTGTTAATAATCTTGGTATTAAATCTGTTGTAATAGTTCCTTCTTTATTTGAAGCATATAGTTTACCAGTTAAGCCTATTTTACCATTTTTCAAAAGACTTTCATTTGGATTTTCTTTAAATCCAACACGTGGTAATTCTAAGTCTATATCTTCTATATTACCCAATCTATCTATAACACTAAAGGATTGTCTTTGACCTTGTATAGTATTCTCAAATTGTAAATGTCCATTTGATCTTCCATCAATATCAACATATATATCTTTAGTGGAATCTAAAATAGTTTTTCTAAATTTGGCTAATTCTGCAATTTTAGAAGCTTTATCTTCATCTTTAATTAAAATTCTACCATTTTCAATAGCTTCTATAGTAGTTATAGTTCCAAATACTAATTTACCATCTTTATTTATATTACCTTCTTGGTCAGATTTTATTAAATTTCCATTTTTATCTGTAATAACTATGTGAATTCCACTATCATAATCAGTATTATCTAAAAATTCTTTAGCCTCTGGTCTTAAATCCATTATTTCTTTGAATAATTTTGGATTATTTTTTTCTGTAACTAATAGACCTTTTAAATCTTTTGGACTATGTTTATTGGTAAATCTATAATATCTTTCAGAGGATTCATCAGTACCATCATCTGGTCCAGATTCAATAGAATTTATACTTATTTTTCTTTTTGAATAATCTGAAAAAGAAGGATTTATATTATTTGTATATTTTACTCTTACTCTTGTATTTAAAAATTCATTATCTTCATCCAAATAATCTTTTTCTTCTTTTTCTACTCTTTCTACTTCTTGTTTTTCTTGTTCTTCTTGTTTAGTAACCTCAGGTTCTTTAGTTTTAGTTTCTGAGTTTTGATTATTATTTCCAGCAAATTCTTCTGTTAAAGCAAATATATCTTCTAATATAGTAGAATCTGTTAAACCTAATAAATCACTTATTGCATTTAGTAATTGTTTGAATATATTGGGTTTTCTACCTTCCCCTTTTATGTTAGACAATAAAGATTGAAACTCTCTTTTAGTAAATGCTTCTGCTAAAAATTCATGTAAATCTTTAAATCCATAATAACCATCTGTTACAGTCTTAGAAAATATATTATTACCTCTACTATTTTTTAAATTTAATAATTCTTTTTTTACTTTTTCAAATATTCTTTCTAATTCTTTAATAGCATTAATTTCTTTTTGAGTTAATCTTGATGGATTACTTCCTCCATAAATAGCTAATTTTTCAGCAGTAATACCATGAATACTTTCATGTAAAAATACTCTTATATTATCTTTACCAAGATTTTTTACTAATTCAATAACATTATTACCAAAATTACCGTTAGCAATAGTTCCAAAAAAGTCTTTTAAAAAATCCACCATTCTTGTTACTACTGATTTATGTAGATTATAATGATTTTTTAAGACATTTGCTAATTCACTATAAACTTTATTATTTCCATTTATAGCTTCATTTAATAAATTTTCTGTCTGAAATAAATCAGATTTATCTTCAGAAGCTTTTATATCTTTTAATTTATTATTTATTTCTCCTGTTTTGTTATTATAAATATCTGTTTCTCTTGGAGATAAATCTTCAATATTTTCTTTGACTTTTTCAGTTTCTTTATTCTCTTTATTCTCTTTATTCTCTTTAGTTTCAGATTTAATACCTTCTGATTTTACTGTTTTAGAAGATAAAATGTTTTTAAAGTTATTATTTAAATCTATTAATTTACCAACTTCTTCTTTGATTTTATTGTTAACTAATTTTAATTCTTTGGTTGTCTCAAGACTTTCTTTAAGTTCTTCTGAATTAAATCCTGTTATTTCTAATTCTCTTTTGTTTTCAAAATCTGCTTTAGATTGTAATGTTTTTAAATATTCTATTTTATCAAGTGTATTTTTGTAATCTACTCTGTTCCTGAATAATTCTTCTGATTTAGGAGAATTTTCATATTTTTGATATATTTTTTCAAATTCTTCTATCTTAGAAATGGCTTTATTTATATTTTGATAATCTTCTCCTAATTTTTCTTTAGAAGTTGGGTCATTTGCAATTGATTTATAAAGATTTATTAAATTTTCAGTTGTTCCATTTTTAAAAGCATCTAAAGATTGTTCTATTAATAAATCATTTTTTAAATCATCTACTTTATCAAAATTTTTATTGATACTTTCTATTTGAATATCATTTAATATATTTGATATTTTATTTGTTTTGTTTAAAATTTCTTTTACTGTTGGAATTCCTTCTGATTTAGCTAGATTCTCTATCCTTTTTAGTGATTCTTTTTGTGCTAAAAATCTTTCATTTTTAGATTGAGTCCTAGATACCAATATTGGTAATCCTGTTTCATCTCTTATAATATTACCTTTATTATCATATGAAGGAGAATCTTTTTTAAGATCTTCTACTAATTCAGTACCTGCTGTTTGTACTGCACCACCTATAAATCCTATTAAACCAGATTCAAATCCTTGTTTGGAAAAAACATCGTTTAGAGTATTATTAAAGTTATATGAATAATTTTTTCCTTGTTTGGCTTTTCTTAATGCCTCGTTTTCAGCTATATTATTAACATTTTCCTCAATATATTCTTGTGTTCCTTCTGATAATACTTTGTTTACAGCATCTTTTTTAGACACCTGTTTTGCTATTTCTCTTGTTAATTTTGGACTTCTTAAAAATGCAAAAGCTGATGTTAAATTTAATGGTATATTTACTCTATTTATTGCAATAGAATATGCTGCTGCATCTGCTGCTTTAATTTTAGCTTGTTCTTCAGCTTCTAAATCTGTTATTAATCCTTCATCAATATCTTTTTGTAATCTATTGAATTCAATATCATATGCTTTTTGATATACATTCATTGCAGAAGGTATGCTTTCAGCTTGATTTAATGCTACAGCATTGGTAATACCTCCTATTGCATTTATAATTTGTGCTCCTTTCTGTGTTCTGGCTAAATTAGATAATAATTGAATACCTTTTCCAAGTATTCCACCAGTAAATACAAATCCTCCAGCAGAGTCTATTAATCCTTTACCACTATTTAACCACCATTCTCTTGAAGATAAACTGTTATCATTTGATTTATATATTTTAGTTTCATCTTCTATTCCTTGTTTAACATTTTCAGCCCAATTTGTTAACCAATTACCAACTTCATTATCTCTATTGGCATAGTCTTCTATATCTAATATTGATCCAACATTTCCAATTACAGTAAGTGGAATTTTAGCTAATCCACCAATAAGTGCATTAGTTGCTTCATCAGCCCATCCCTGTTTTTCACCTCTTATATTTTCTAAAGATCTTGTTTTTAATAAATCTAAAGGTATATTTTCATCATATTGAGATTTACCATATTCTTCACCAACTCCTGTTGTTTTAACTAAAGGAGATTCTAATAAACCTTCTGGTTTCTGTTCTGTAAGTCTTAATTTATCTAATTTACTTTTTAGAGAAGATAAATCGTCTGTATTTTCTGTATTTTTATTACTCATTATTACTCATTATTATTTATAATAATTTTTTGGAGATTGTTCAGACCTACTATATTGTGGAAGAACCTCTGTAAAAATATATGCTGCATTTTCCTGTTGAATTTTATCTAATGGTTTTGGATTTAATATTTCACCATCTTTAGTTATTTCAACAACTGTAATTATTGGTTCCAATGTATTTTCATCTACTCTGTGAAATGATATAAAATCACTCTTTTTTAGTGGATCATGCGCAAATGCCGATGGAATACCATAATTTAAATTTATACCTTCTTCTCTCATATCTTTTACTGCTTCTTTAGCCATATCTGAATTTTTTGTATTTTCACCTTTTGCGTATGAAATTGAATTTTTTGTTAAAGATTGAATTGGTCTCATAGCATCTTGAAAATTAATATTTCTTAATTGAGCTACATAGGGTTTATCTCCATATTTTGCTTTTAAATCTGGATCAGAAACTGATAATACAACTGCTCCTGGACTTTCTGCTGTATAATCTAAACCAACAACCATTGAATTTCTAAACTTATCTTTATTTTCGATTGTTAAATTTATTTTTGAATCTGGATTACCTTGTTCCATAAAAGTCATATTATGTAAATTTGATTTTTCACCAAAGAAGGTATTTGTAAGATTTTCTGATACTTTTGTTCCACTTAAATCTACTGTGCTTGTCACAAAACTTGATAAGTTTTTACCATATTGTTCTAATAAATTCTTTGTTTTTTCATAATCAATTTTACCTTTTTTATTTGGATCGGTATTTTGTACAACCAATCCTAAATTTAATGCTTTTTGAGTTATAACTTTAACTTCTTCTAAATAGTTATTTTTTTCTTTATTTATCGGCTGTCCTGTTTTAACTCCTATACCTGTACCAATTGGTCCAACTCCTGTTGTTCCTGGACTATATCCTTTTAATGATATTTTTTCATTTGGATCTGTTATTCCTAAAGTTTTTTTCCAATCTGTACTAGATACAGTTGCGCCTTCTTGTGAAGTAAATGGTATTTGTTCTAATTGTTGTTTGTTTTTTTGTTTTATTAAATCATTTTCAACTCTATCTGTTGAAAATTCTTTATCTTTTGTTGCA